>Ga0209102_1000762_pt1 | contig 19816 bp, 25 predicted proteins | sample ConPoolayeHmetaG_FD_185483 | JGI IMG/M metagenome (GOLD analysis project Ga0209102, IMG submission 185483) | Hot spring microbial mat communities from California, USA to study Microbial Dark Matter (Phase II) - Cone Pool mat layer H metaG... ...
AAATTGAACCCACATTTCAAGGTATATATAGAGGGGATCTAAAACTCCGAGAGAGCAACAGAGCCAATCTTTCTAGCTGTCTTGTTTTTTTGTGACTTTTAAGCATAATTCGAGAAACGCTTCAAACTATCCTTTTTATTCTTGCATTTCAATATTCAGCAACCATTTTATCAGCAGATTAAACAAAGAAAAAAAGAAGCCATTATTGCAATTGCTTCTTCAACGCCTCTTTTAATGCTGGCAAAACTTCGTAAAGGTTGCCAACAACTCCGTAATCTGCTACTTCGAAAATCGGTGCTTGTTCATCCTTGTTGATTGCCACAATTACTTTAGCGTCGCGGATTCCTGCCACATGTTGAATCACGCCTGAAATTCCGCATGCGATGTAAAGTTTCGGCTTAACCTTATGTCCCGATAAGCCAACCCATTCGCTGAACCATTTTCTGTCCTCAGCTAAAGGTCTGGAACAGCCAACTTGGCCGCATAAAACAGATGCAAGCTCGTCGAGCAAGGCTTTGTCTTCTTTCTTCTCCAATCCTCTTCCGCAGCTAATTATGATTTCTGCGTCTTCGATTCTTACGCTTGCAGTTTCCAAAGGCTTAACATCAACAATTTCAGTTTTAGCCTCTTCAACCTTCACATCCAGTTTTATTAATTGCCCGTTTCGCTCTTTTGGCTGAGGCTTCTCAAACGCTCTAGCAGGAACAGTGGCTATTTGCGGCTTAGTCTTAAAAGTGAGTTTAGCTGCTGCGTTTCCGCCATAAGTTATTCTTTCGCTGATAAGTCTTCTTTGCTCGTCAACGCTTAACCTGTTGCAGTCTGGAACGCATCCTGTCCCAAGTCTTGTTGCAAGTCGTGCTGCAAGCGGTTTTCCGTTGCGTGTTGAGCCTATGAGAAAAATTTCAGGCTTATAGTTTACTGCTATAGTGTGTAAAATGCTTAGGTAGGATTCAAACTTGAAATTTTGCAATGCTTGGTTGTCTGCAATGTAAACTTTGTCTGCTCCATTCTTGATCATCTCGTCTGCTCTCTGCTGCACATTGTATCCAATCAAAACCGCAGCTAGCTCAGTTTGCAGTTTATCTGCTATTTCTCTGCCTTTTCCAAGAATTTCCAATGTTAAATCATGCTTGTCAGAATAAACACAGACTCCATTATGCTGGCTCATTAGGCTTTTCACCTTCTCCCTACTACACCTTCTTCAACAAGCGCCTTAACCAGCTTCTCAGCAGCCTCCTGCACGGTTTCGCCTTTTATTCTGATTTTCTTGCGTTCTGTTTTGGGCGCTAAAACCTCGATTACTTCAATTTTCGAGCCAAGATTATCTTGTTGAATGTTTAAGTCAGCCGTTGTCCATGTAATTATTTCTTTTTTAGAAGCTTTCATAATCATCATGAGCGATGGGATTCTCGGCTGATTGATTTCTCGTGTAACGGAAACTATGGCAGGCATTTTAGCCTTCACGGTTTCAACAGAATCTTCTAATGTTCTTTCTGCTATCACGGCATTGCTTTCTACAGAAACTTTTCTTACATAGTTTATGTGTGGCAAACTAAGCAGCTCAGCTAACCTTGAACTAACCAGTCCGGAAAAGCTGTCCAATGAGGTTTCGCCGCAAAGAATCAAATCGTACTCTCCAATCTTTCTAATAGCCTCTGCAAGCACGTAGGCTGTGCCTAACGTGTCGATCTCTTTAAAGTTTGAATCGAGAATCATGTAGGCTTTATCTGCTCCCATCGCAAGAGCTTCTCGCAGAACAGTTTTAGCGTCTTCAGCTGTAACCGTAACTGTGAAGATTTCAATGTTGCTTTGCTTTTCTTTAAGCTTTATCGCTTCTTCCAATGCGTTTTTGTCAAAATCGCTGATCTTTCTCAGTGCACTCGCAGTAAGCAATTGCCTTGTTGCAGTGTCAACTTTTAATTGTGAGACATCCACAGCCTGTTTGAGGCATACTATTATTCGTTTCAAGAGTCCAATACTCCAAACAGTTGTCAGCCTGTTGAGAATTTACCTCGTTTCTTTTTCGATAAATAAAAGGTTTCGCCGCAAAATGTTAATGTCTAAAGTTAAATATGCATAAGTTTCTCCAATTAACTTTTGAAAGCTGTGATGTCCATTGAAGTTTGAAGTCAAATGCACTGTGTGTGGGCGAGTTTCCAGGAACCTACTTGATTATAAGTGTCCTTCGTGTGGTAAACCTTTAGACATTAAGCTTAACTTGCCTTTTGAGAAGGGAAAGATTGTAAAAAAAGAGCGCTCATTATGGCGTTACAAAAAGTATTTTCCATACGTGAAAAATGCAGACGTTATAACTTTGGGTGAAGGCTGGACACCGCTTGTCAAATTTTCAGATAATATTTATTTTAAGCTTGAAAACTTGAATCCAACAGGCTCTTTCAAAGATAGAGGTTCTGCAACGCTAATTTCAGCGTTATATTCGAGAATTAGCAAGATAAACGGGTATGTCTGTGAGGATTCTTCAGGCAATGCTGGGGCCTCAATTGCTGCGTATTCTGCGCGTGCAGCTTTGAAGGCGAGAATTTATGTTCCTGAAACTGTTTCCGGACCGAAATATCGTCAGATTTGCTTTTTTGGTGCTGATGTTGTGAAGGTTTCAGGTTCACGGAGTAGGGTTGCTGAAGAGGCTCAGAAGTCTGAGTGTGGAAAGTGTTATGTTGGGCATATCTTGCATCCTCTTTTTAGAGATGGTATAAGAAGTCTTGCGTATGAGATTGCTGAACAGTTTGATTGGCATGTTCCTGAGTGTGTTTTCTTGCCTGTTTCTGCTGGCACTTTGCTTTTAGGCGTTATAGAAGGGTTCAAGCATATGGTTGATTCTGATGTTATAGCTTCGATGCCGAGAATTGTGGCTTGTCAAACAAGGCAAGTTTCGCCGCTTTTTCATCGTTTAAAAGGTTTGCAATACATGCCGCCTAGAGAAGTCAGCTCTGTTGCTGATGCGCTTGTGAGCACTAATCCGCCATTGCTAGAGCTGATGTTTGAGAAGCTGCAAAGTGCGGAAGGTGATGCGGTTATGGTTGAGGAGAAGGAAATAATTGACGCTTTTAGGGAACTTGCTGTGAAAGGGTTTTTTGTGGAGCCAAGCTCTGCAGTGGCTTATGCAGGGTGCAAGAAGCAGCTAGAGAATGAGAAATTGCTGAAACATGAGAAGACTGTAGTTATTTTAACTGGCAACGGATTAAAAAGCGAGCCTAAATTAAATTAGTACCCATCCGTTACTAGTAAATTATTCATTAGCACAAATACTAAGAGATTTCACTATTAGCTCGGGTTCCATTTCTTTTTCTTTACAACTCAACAATAAACAGCACTTCTTGTCTGACAAATCTTTTTTTGTTGCTAAAAACGAAATAGCTCCACGCTTAAAAGTGTCTAAGCCATAACAGACACACGCATTGCCATTTATCACGCATACAAGCATTACATAACCATAACGTATAAACCAACGGTTCTTAGCTACCAGAAAAACTTATATTGCAAAGCTGTTTCTCAATGAGACGCACAAGGAGGAAACATTACATGTCTGCACCTCAAGCAGGTGGAGCAGTTCCAATTCTCGTACTTAAAGAGGGCTCAAGCAGAAGCAGAGGAAAAGAAGCCCAGCACACAAACATCATGGCAGCAAAAATAATAGCCGAAACCGTAAAATCCTCACTAGGCCCAAAAGGCATGGATAAAATGCTTGTTGACAATTTCGGCGATGTCACTATAACAAGTGACGGACGCACAATCCTCGACGAAATGGACATCCAACACCCAGCAGCCAAAATGATGCTGGAAGTCGCAAAAACCCAAGACAACGAAGCAGGAGACGGAACCACCACAGCCGTAATCATCTCAGGCGAACTATTAAACAAGGCAGAAGAACTCATCGAAAAAAACATACACCCAACCGTAATAATCGACGGATACAAAAAAGCCTCAGAAAAAGCACTGGAAACACTTGAAAAAATAGCAATACCCGTAAACCTAAACAATCAAGAACACTTGAAAAAAGCGGCAATAACCTCAATGGCAAGCAAGTTAGTAGCCGAACACAAGGAATACCTCGCAGAACTAGCAGTCAAAGCAGTCCTACAAGTTGCAGAAAAAGAAAACGGAAAATACAAAGCAGACATAGATGATATAAAAGTTGAAAAGAAAACAGGAGAATCCACAAAAGAAACATCACTCATAAACGGCATAGTTCTCGACAAAGAAATTACACACTCAGGAATGCCAAAACGAATCGAAAAAGCAAAAATCGCCTTGCTCGACACTGCGTTAGAAATTGAAAAAACAGAATTCGACGCAAAAATCAACATAGAAAACCCAGAACAAATGGAAGCCTTCCTAAAACAGGAGGAAGCAATGCTTCGCGATATGGTTGACAAAATTGCCGCCATAGACGCAAACGTAATCCTCTGCCAAAAAGGCATCGACGACATGGCACAACATTTTCTCTCAAAGAAAGGAATACTCGCAGTGCGAAGAATAAAGAAGTCAGACATGGAAAAACTTGCAAAAGCCACAGGCGGAAAAATAATCACAAACCTAGAAGACATGAGCACAGCAGACCTTGGACACGCAAACTTAGTTGAAGAAAGAAAAATCGGAAACGACAAAATGACCTTCATAGAAGGCTGCAAACACCCACGAGCAGTCACCATCCTAATACGAGGAGCAACCCAACGAGTAATAGACGAAGCAGAACGCTCAATACACGACGCCCTATGCGTCGTCCGCGACATTGTAGAAGAGCCAAAAGTCGTAGCAGGCGGCGGAGCGCCAGAAATAGAAGTATCAAGAACACTAAAGAAGTACGCTGAAACTCTCCCTGGACGAGAACAACTTGCTGTAAAAAGTTTTGCAGAAGCACTTGAAACAATCCCCACAACACTAAGCGAAAACGCAGGACTAGACCCAATAGATGTGCTCTCCGAACTAAGAGCAAAACATGAAAAAGGCGAAACATGGACAGGAATAGAAGTGCACACTGGAAAATGCCAAAACATGGATGAAATGGGCGTACTCGAACCTCTAAGCGTAAAGAAACAGATCATAAAATCTGCAACAGAAGCCGCATCAATGATTCTCAAAATCGACGACGTAATTGCCGCAGGAAAAATGAAAACTCCTCCAACACCACCAGGCGGCCCACCAGGAGCAGGCGGATACCCAGGAATGGGGGAGTATTAGAACACGTCTAAAAAAGAAATTTCTATAGGTCCTCCAAAAATCACCCGTTTCGAAAAGGCGAGAGTAATAGGGGCTAGAGCGCTTCAAATTTCCATGGGTGCACCTATACTCGTAGAAGTTTCTGGAGAAAGTACAAGTCCTATTGACATCGCGTTGAAAGAGCTTGAAACTGGCTTGCTGCCGATGACGATCCGCAGAACATTGCCAGACGGAACCTATCAGGATATTCCACTAAAATGGCTTATTGATTAGCCTTTTTTAAACTTTTTTTTAGAAGGGCGGAGGAGGCAGTGGAGGCGGCTTTTGAACTTGCTCTCTAGCCCACATTGAATAGTAATACACTGTCATGGTTATTGGGATAAGCGGTTGAACAATTGCGCTTATAATGGCGCTTATTAACCATCCAAACGGATCAGTAGCCCCTGTTATTAGCCATCCAACGAGCAACACAAATAAAATTACAATTATAATAACCAAAAACACGGCAAAAGTTTTTAGCCATCGCTTGTTGACAAGCTTTATGCTTCGTGATAGGCTACCAACCGCTCCAGCATTTTCTGTTATGACGACAGGAAGATAAAGACAGAATATTATGGCGAGCAATATTCCAGGCAATATTAAGGCAATCAACCCAATCCGACTATAATACCTACAAGCAGTGACGCTCCCAATAGTGAGGGAAGCTTACCAACCGTGAAATTTGCTGCTTTCATGAGGTTAGCCTTACCTTTTTCCACAACATCTGAAGCACATTTTACGCAGATTCCTTGTACAATCACGCCAATAATCCACGATAACAAGGCTGCAACTATAAGAAGAGCAAACACAGCGAGGAGAAAGCCAGCAACATCAAATAAGGAGTTGTTGATAGGAAATTGCTTGCCTATAAATAAGTCTAGGAGTAGTTTGTTTAACAGCTGGGAAAAAAGCGTAGCAGCCAAGACTGGTATAAAAAATACAGTGAAGTTGTTTAGGTAGATATTAAAGGTCCATGTCAAGGTTTCTTCAACAGACAATTCTCTGCTTGGTTTTTGTATGCTCAACTATTAAGTCCTCTGATTTTCTCTTTTTCAATTATCCTTATAAAACTTCCCGATTATCCTCTCTTTTCTTGTTTTGTATTTTTTCCAACTCTTTTTTAGCGTTTGCAAGTGTTTCTCTAATTCTTTTCCAGTGAGCACCTTGCCAGTAGATTTGTTTGCATTCTGGGCATTCCCAAAACTCGTCATAATAGTTGTAGGTGCTTTTTTCAACTTTTTCGGCTACGTTCGTTTTGGGTACTGGTTTTACTGGTGTGTTACATTTTGGGCATCTTGATTTTTCCATGTCAATTTCCAGTCTTATCTTAAATCGCTGTGCAAGCCTCGCAAGTTTTTCTGATCCAAAGGTTTCTTCCAAGTATAGGGCGTCAATTCCTTTTGCTGTGGCTTGCTGATAAAGCTCCAAGTCTCGTGTGAGCAGAATTCGCTTCTCTTTTTTGGCAATTTCGATTAGTTTAGCGTCATCAAGGTTGTTTGAGTATTCAACATCGTAGCCAAGAATGCGAAGCCATCGCGTGACTTTTCCAAGCATGCCGTCAATTATGAATTTCAAGCTTTCTTAGCCTCGCTTGATTATCTTTCCACAACCAGCGTTAGCAACAATTTCGCCTTTATCCATAATCAGCTGACCGTTAACGAAAGTCTTAACAGGTTTTCCCACAACATTCCAGCCGTCGAACGGTGAAAATTTGGCTTTTGAATGAAACATTGAAGCGTTAATCTTGTGTTTTCTGTGCAAATCTACAGCAATTAGGTCAGCATAGTTTCCCTCTTTAATGCCGCCTCTTTCTTTGAGGTTGAAGATTTCAGCAGGTTTTTCGCAACATAACCTAACTAAGTCAGTTAGAGTTAACTGCCTTTTTTTAGCAATTTCAGTAAGCAGTAGTGGAAGCGTAGTCTCTAATCCTGGAATGCCAGTTTTTACGTTCCAAACGTTTTCGTTTGTTTTTTCTTCCAGCGTGTGAGGGGCATGGTCTGAGCCGATAATGTCAATCCATTTATTTTTTATTCCGCTCCATAAGGCTGTAATGTTTTTTTTCTCGCGGATTGGAGGCATCGTTAGTGCTATTGTTCCTATTTTTTTCAAATCATTAACAGCTAGAAGGAGATGGTGCGGTGTGGTTTCGCAAGTCACTGGTAATCCTAACTTTTTGTTTTCAACTATCTCCTTTATCCCATTCTTGGTGCTTATATGGCAAAAGTGTATTCTTGCACCGCTTTTTTGGGCGATGGTTAGAAGTCGTTTTACGGCTTTTTCCTCTGCACGTTCCGAATGTGCTTCAAGAAAAGCTTCTATGCTGTTAAGATTGGCTTCTTTTAGCTTGGTTTTTGCTTGTTCTATCGTGTTTTTGTCTTCTGCATGAACAGCAACAGGAGCATTCAAGTCTTTAACAATTCTAAATGCCTCTGGCAACGTTTTATCGTCATCTATGTTTAATCCACCAATCTTTTCACTCATGTAAAGTTTGAATGATAAAGCGCCTGCTTTAACAATATTTTTTATCTCTTCAAGGCCTTCTGGAAATTCGGAATAGAAACCCACATTAACCAATATTTTGCTTCTAGCAATCTCCATCCTCTTTCTCAATGTTTCAGCGCTCATTGTGACTGGATTGTTGTTAGGCATGTCTAAAACTGTTGTTACACCGCCTGCAGCTGCGGCAGCAGTGCCGGTGAAAAAGTCTTCCTTGTAGGCTTTTCCTTCATCTCGCAGATGCACGTGAGCATCAATCAATCCAGGCAAAACCAGCAGTTTCTTCAAGGAGATTTTGGTTTCGGCTTTTGGCATGCTTGCCTCTTTGCCTATCTTTTGAATCTTGTCTTCGTCTATTGCGATGTTGCAATCTACTATATTCTTATTAATGTAGGCTTTTGTTTCGGCGAGCACTAAATCTATTGTCAAATCTATGCTCTCGTTATCTTATTGGAAACTACAAGAATAAAATGTTAACTAGAGTCCTATTCAATTATTTTGAAAAAGTCTCTTTCTGTTAGCATGCCGACAAACTTTCCATTTTTCACCGCTAGCAAAGCGCCTATGTTCTTCTCGCGCATTATTTTTGCTGCTTGACCAGCATCCTCTGTAGGATCTACTGTTATAACATTTTTGGAGGCTATTTCAATAGCTGGAGTGTTCAAAACTTGTATTATGGTTCCAGACTTGAGATGTGCAAAGACTTGCCCGGAGCCGAAAAATCGTATGATGTCCATGGCTGTTATCATGCCAACAGCTTTGCCCTCGAAAATAATGGGCAGTCTTCTGAAGCCTTGTGTGGTCATGGTTCTTGTGGCTTCAAAGATTGTTGTTGTGGGAAGAGCGGTAACAACAGCTTCTGACATCAAGTCTTCAACTTTTATACTGCTCATTTTATCAGCAAAAAGGTTCATAATGTCTCTTTCCGTAATTATTCCTGTCACTCTGTTTTTGCTGTCAACAATTGGTAAGCCGCCAACTTTTTTCTCCTTCATCAACTTTATTGCGTCGCTGATTTTTGCAATATTCAAGATATATACAGCTTTTTGTGTCATGATGAGCTTGATAGGCTCGTTAATGGCTTTGAAAATGTTTCCGCCAAATTTCTGCTGGATTATCTGAAATTTTTCTCCTCCACCAAGATAGCTCACTATGTCAGTGGCTGTTACTATTCCAGCTAGAGTTTTTGTTCCCGGGTCAGTTATTGGTATTCGTCTGAAGCCTTCTTTGCTCATTATTTGGATGCCATCATAAATCGGTGTGGTGGGCGCCATTGTGGCGACTTTGCTTTTGGCGGCAAGCATTATTTCTCCTTCTCGCTTTTTAGGAGAATGGGTTTTCAAAGAAAGTGAACCTTTCTCCTTTAATGACCTTCTGAATGTTTCTCTGCTCATTTTTTCTCACACTTACTTCGTGATAAGTCTAGCAATATCTTCACGGTCAACTATGCCAACTAATCGTTTCTTCTCATCAACAACTGGAACCCTTCCAATATCCTTTGAAACCATAACCTTAGCAACTCTTATCGCCTTCGCGAAAGGCTCTACGGCAATAACTTGTGTTTTCATTATTGAAGAAATTATTGAAGACGCGCGGTGGCGTCCTTTTGCAGATTCAAAAGTTGGCCATGTTTCTGCGCTGGCAATCAAGTCTTTCTCTGTAATTATGCCTACGAGCTTTTCATTTCTTACGACGGGCAATCCTGCCAGTGAGCGAGTTTGCATCAGGCGCCACACGTTATCAACTTCTTCGTCTGGTGAGCAGGTTACGAGGTTTTTTGTTGACATGATTTCTGAAACTGGTCTTGCGAGTTTTTCAGGGCTGGTTCTTATTATGGCATTTATGAAATTCTCTAAACCTAAAACGCCTTTGTATGTTTTGTCTTGAGCTGAATTTATGATTGGTATGTTCCACTCATCTTGCTTTATCATTTCCTTAGCTACGGTAAAAGCTTCATCTTCTATTGTCGCCGTGTATTTTGGGTCTCGCATTATGCCTTTAACTCTTATAGGCGAAACAGAAGAGGATATACTCATCACTTCGCGACGAGATACTATGGCTAACAGTTTTCTTTTCTCGTTTATAACTGGGAGAATTCTTAAGCCAAAATCTCTTATGGTTGCTCGAGCCTTTGTGGCTAGTTCATCTTCATATATTGTTTGATGTTTGACGTCAGTTATGTCTTGAACACGCAAGAAATTGCCTCTCACTCTTCACTCTCTTCAGTTTCTTCAGATTGCAACTCAATTCTACACTCTTCGCAGAGAGCTTCACCGTCTGTTTGCTTCAAATCATCCGACCATATGCCGCATCTATCACAGTAGCCTGCAAGTCCAGATTCTTCAGCTGAGGCTTCATGCGCCCTGTTTTCTCCTTCTATTAACGCTTTTTCCTGAATAGTTTCAATAAGCTCAGGCATAACCGCTACAATGTCTTTGCTTGAAACCAATCCGATTAGTTCTCCTTTATACACAACGCCTAATCTTCTAATATTCAATCTACTCATTCTTCTGGCGGCTTCTGTGATGCTTTCATCTGGCTCTATCGTGATTAAGGGCGTAGTCATAGTGTCCTTGGCTTTGACGGAATCTGGCTTCATGTTCACCGCCAGAACCCTTCCGATGAGGTCTTTCTCTGTGATTATTCCTATGGGCTTTCCTTGCTTGTTTACCACTATTATGCAACCGTAGCCATGCTTGTCCATCAACTCTGCAACTCTATTTGCAGGAGCGTTCTCGTCTATTGTCACCACTGGGCTACTCATGACATCTTTAACGAGCATTCGCGATCTCAATCCAATTTCAGACATTATTCTTCAACCGCTGTGTGAAGCATGTTTAGCTGATTTTGGCTTCAATCAACTCAAAATAAGTCTCACGCATTTAAGACTTATGATGTTTTATGGATTTACACATTCTAAAAGCTAAAGGTGAAGTCTTATTAGCTCCAGCAAATTAATCTACACCATAATACGGGTGCGAATCATAAAATGTTGAAAACAAACAAAGAAAAGCTTGTAAAAATCTCTGTTGTCGGAGAAATCGCAAGCCCAGTTTTAAGAAACGTCTACCGCATCTCTTCCACAGGCGCTCCAGTGGTGTTGCCTGGAGTTGGCGGAATAACATACAACATAAGAGTTGGCGACCCAGCATGCGGCTGGGAAGCTGACCATGTTGAGCCATGCGTTAGCGTGGAAAACAAGGAGAATGATGTGCGTTCTGGTCTTGCAGCAAATACAGCTTTTAACGTGCTTGCCTGCGTTGGAAACGAGGCAAAGGTAGTTGGCGGAGACGCAAAAGGCGCAAAAGGAGTGGTTACAGGAAAACACGGCGGAATAGAACATGTGCTGGTGGATTTTCCACCAGAAACATTGGAAAAACTTATGCATGGAGACAAAATTCTCGTAAAAGCCTATGGAGTGGGACTAAAACTTCTAGACTTCCCAGACATAAAAGTAATGAACATTGACCCAAACTTTCTTGAGGCTATTAACCCAAAACCTAAAGGCGACAAATTGGAAATTCCAGTCACGCACAAGATTCCCGCCGCGATAATGGGTTCAGGCTTAGGCGCTGACCAAACATACTCTGGCGACTATGACATTCAACTTTTTGACGACGCAACCAGAAAAGAATTTGACCTTGACAGCTTAAGGCTCGGCGACTTAGTTGCTATAATGGACGCTGACCACTCTTATGGACGAATATACAAACGAGGTGCAATAACAATAGGCATAGTTGTGCACACAAACTGCGTGATTTCAGGGCACGGTCCAGGCGTAACAACACTGTTCACATCCTCTGACGGAAAGATTATCCCGAAAATCGACAAGAAAGCCAACATCGCTTCAATACTGAAGTTGAGAACAGATATATAGGGCTGAATCATCATTATTTCTTCAAGAAAACACCATTTAGGAGTTTATTAGATTGCCATTCAAGCGTAAAAGTCGCGGAAGATCGAAAGGCGATAAGGGAAGCAGCGGCCTTGTCCAATGTGCCATGTGTGGACAGCAAGTTCCTCGTGACAAGGCTAAAAAGGTTACTCGAAGACATACGCTTGTTGATCCGACTTTGGCTCGGGAGCTTCGGCAGAAAGGCGCTTATATTGCTTCAAGTTTTGACACAAAGTACTACTGTGTTTCGTGTGCCGTGCATCGGGGCATCGTGAAGGTTAGAGCTGCTGCTGAGCGGCGAACACGACCTAGAAGAAGATTCTAGTCTTTTTTCATTTTTCTGTAAACATGTAAGCTTCTCTGCAGAACCGTTAGGTTTGAGAGTATTGCGAGAATGATTATGCTTATGTTTATTATTGTTTCCGGCTGCCAGAATATTGCTATGAGGCTTGCTAGTGCTAGGATTAGTATGCGTTCTGCTCTTTCCGCTAAGCCTATTGTCTCCATTTTAATGTTTGCTGCTTCGGCTCTTGCCCGACTATAGCTTACGAGCAGAGAACCTATTAACGCTATTATCCCCCATAAGGGCTCGCATAGTCTGCCTGCGATTATGCCGATGTAAACTGCTGCGTCTGCATATCTGTCAAGTAGCGAGTCTAAGAAGCCGCCAAAAGGTGTTGCATGCTGATAGAGCCTTGCCACTACTCCATCAAGCACATCACAGAACCCAGAAAGCAAAAGCAGAAACAAAGCAATCAGCAGACGAAGCGGCTGATTCTGCCAAAATGCATAGGCAGAGGCTGATAGAAAAGCGAAGATGACGCCCATCGCACTTATCCTGTTCGGCGTAAGTTTCATTCTATGCGCGGCTTTTGCCTCTACAGCGAGAGTTTGCTGAATTTTCTCTTTCAGTCTTGTCAGCATCGAATTTTTCCTCTCTTTCGTTGTTAGGTAATTCTTATTTATTCTGGATATGCATATGTTTTGTCTGTTGTTAAAAGGTGTTTGGCATGATTGAAGTTGCGAATTTAAAGGCGGATGGTAAAGCTTGTTTAGGTTTGCGTGTGGATATGCCTGAATGTTCTGCACCGTTGCTGTTGGTAGTTGCGGAGAAAGGGTTTGTCATGTGCGGGTTTTTGAATATAGAGGCTGCTGAGAGGCTTAGCGTGGCTGCTGCAGTTGTTAGTGGAGTGAAAAGTTTTGAAGACATGCTGAATGGTCGAGTTAAGGCTGTTTCGTCTAAGGCAAAGAATTTGGGCGTTGAAGTTGGAATGAAAGGTGCAGAAGCGCTGACACGTATGTCTTAGGAAGGCTGTATCTGATGGCTTAAGAGTGGATTTTAGCCCTCTACGCATATAGTTTCATCACAGTTTTGGTTTAAAAATCTGCTAATGCGAGCCTAGCCCTCTCTAGAGTTTAAATATGCTTAGTTTAGGCTTAGATAGGGAAGGTTTGCTCTCTCTGAGGCTCTAGACCCCTTCTATATATGCCTTGAAACTACCAATGAGCAGTTTAGGAAGTGGTGCTATTTTGTTATTTTTGTGATTTATAGCTTGCTTATGGCTTCTTTGATTGTTGCGGCGGCTTTTTCGAAGCGTTCTCTTGTTTGCGGGCTCACTTCTAGTTCTAAGATTTTTTCTACACCATTTTTTCCAAGTACGACGGGCACGCCTATGGATAGGTTTGAGAGTCTGTATTCGCCTTGGAGATAGGTTGATATGCTCATGACTCTGTTTCTGCCTCTGAGAACGGCGTCAGCCATTATTGCTATAACAGTTGCGGGCGCATGGACTGTGGAGCCTTTGAGCTTGATTACGTCGGCGCCTGAAGTTATTGTTTGTTTCACTATTTTCTCTATTTGCTCTTCTGTGAGTAGCTTTGTTATTGGTATGCCTGATACTGAAGCATATTCTGTGAGTGGAACCATTGAATCTCCATGCTCGCCTATTACGAGCGCGCGGATGTCTTCGCGTGAAACTCCTAGCGCTAGTGCGATGTAGGATCTGAAGCGTAGAGTGTCGAGTATGTTTCCCATTCCGAAGACTCTGTTTCTTTCGAAGTGTGATTCCTTATAGGCTATGTAGGTCATTATGTCAACTGGGTTAGTTACCATCATAAGTTTACAGTTGGGCGCGTATTTCACAACTTCTTTCACTATTGTTTTTACAATCTTTGCGTTATTGTTCATTAAGTCAATGCGGGACATTCCAGGCGCTCTTGCTTGACCGGCAGTTACGATTACAAGTTCTGAGTTGCGCATTTCGCTGAAGTTGCTTGTTCCTTTGATTTTTCCGTCAAACTCTATTGCAGGCGCAGCTTGCATCATGTCTAGGGCTTCGCCTTCAGCCAAGTTTTCTACTACATCGATTAGGACGACGTCGCTGATTCTGTATCTTAGGATGTTGAAGGCTGCTGCGCTCCCGACTTTTCCGGCTCCGATGATGGTTATCATGAGTTAAAAAGTGCCTATGTTTAGATAAATAGTTAACTGTATGCGGTGGGCTGTTTCTTTTTTGATGCAAAATAATGGTGAAAGTGGATTCTGAATCCGACTTACAAATAAATAGAATTCATACTCAAAGTTCACACATGTTAAATACATTTAAAGCCTAATTGTTGAAAGCGAAACTGACTGGGAGTTTCGAAAATGAGCAAGAAATTCCTGTACATAATCGAAGTAAAAGTTCCTGACGGGGCTAGGGGCTGGCGGAACATGGTTAACGAGAGGATGAAGGAGGCTCTTGACACGTTCAAAGCCTCGGTGGAAGAGCTTGGAGGAAAAATCCTCGTAAGATACTAAAAACCGTTTTCCCTTAAGCACCAGCAATATCTAATCCTCCATTTTTTAATAATAAAACAAGGTGATTTCTGTTCTTCAGCTTAAAGCAAGAAGGCTTCAGCTTTTGAAATGCTGAGAAGAGAAACACTTTATAGAATGCAATGTGCAGAGCTATTTTGCTTTGGCAATTTTGATGGCTTTTGTTCCTTTTGGCGTTTTCTCCAGCTCAAAAGTTACGGCATCACCAGTTTTCAACTCTTGTCCCTTTGCAATATCTGCTGCACTAAAGTACACGTCTTTTCCATCATCGTCTTTAGTTAGGAATCCGAAGCCTCTGGTTTTGTCAACAAGTTTTACCTTTCCTTTCTTCATTTATGTTCACTTCCACACGTAAGTTTCTCCATCTTTTGGATTATGAAATTCTTTCTCAAAACCTATTGCCTTTCCCAACAATTCCCGGTCATTTTTCTCTCTGTGGAATGGAATAAGCACATCAGGGTTCAATGCCTCAATAAGTATGCGGTAGTCTCCAATGCTTCCATGACCCGAAACGTGCAGTTCTGGATAGAACATCGCTCCAGAAGCTCTAACATGTTTTATCATGTGCTTCTGACAGATTTCCATGTATTTTTCGTAAGGCTCAGTTGTAGAAAAAACTATCAAATCCTTCTCACCAAGCTCAAGAATCTTTTCGCCCGAGCATTCTTTCTTGTTCTCTGCATCCGCATGTAATGGTGCTCCGCCTTTCAAAATATTATGAAAAGCGGTATCATAAGTGTGCCACATTCTAGCGTCTGCAAGAAAAATGTATTTGCTGTAATCTGAACTGCTGATTCTCTTAAGGTCAGCTGTTGTGAACATCACGTAATCGCCGACTAATATTCCTGGAAAGCTTCTTCTCATTGCATCATAAGTATCTCGCATAGCCTCGCCAACCAGCGCAATGCGTCTATCAAGTTTTATGGCTGCTTTTTCAAGGCAGTGAATGCGTGGAACTTCAGATGCTCGAACAGCAACAAGAATCAAGCGAAAATCTAGGCTTGTTAGGCTTTGGTCAATTTTCTCTGTCATTAACTCTTCTGTTCCTGTTACTCCTTCACTTTTGACGCCTATTGTCTCGCATATCATCAAGATTTTCTCGTATTTTGCTCGTAAGGCTCTGATTATGTGGAGCGGTGGACGATTACTTTTCAGGTTAAGTTTGAAATCTCCCGTGAAGAAAAGTAGTCTTTTCTTTGGCAACCCTATCGCTAAGTTGTAAGCATTAAGCGTCGAGTGCTCTGTTGGAATCCATAAGACTTTGAAGTGCTTTCCAATTTGCACTTTGAAGAAAGAGTGGAATTCATTTGGAAACTTCACTTTATACTGCTCTGGAATGGCGTCTTTATCTTCTACTGAAACGAAAGCGTCTTTATCAAAGGGAATTTTGTGGCTTTGAAACTTGTGTTGAATGCCGTCAATCGTGGGTTTAGTGGAGAAAATTGGGGTTAATGTCATCGTGTGCGTGCACACTTCATTGTAGATGAATGGAAGCCCTGAAACGTGGTCTGAATGTTCGTGGCTTATGCAATATCCCTTAACATTTGCAAGGTTCACGTTGTCAAGTATTGGTGTGCCCACGACTTTTGAAACATCTGCGTATTTTGAGTCTTTTTCCAAATCCAAGAATTTGTAGTAATTTTTGCTAGTGTTGAAGCCAGCATCAAGAAAGATTACTTCGTCTTTGTATTCTATTGCGAAGCAGTGTCCTTTCTCTTCAACGCCACAGCAATGGATTTTTATGTCTTCAGAAGCCAAATTTCTTAATCCTCCGAATGTTTATGTTTAGAAGAGCGATGCATTATCTTCTTCAACTTGGATGTTTTGAAAATCTTGACGGCTACGTCTTGTTTGTTTGATCTCCTATGGATGCACCACAATATTCTTTCACCGCTTTTACGCCATTAACATGGTTAGCTTTTGTCTCGTATGCCTCGCTTACCGCTGCACTCTCGTTGTTTGGTGCCCGCAACCAAAATCGATATTTTCCAGCTTTATCTATGTAGATTTCGAATTTTGCTCCTTTCATTTTTTGTCAAATTTAAGTTCATGACAAGTATTATAAAAAATTTACCTTCTCATTATATAATTTTTTGACACTATAGCTAGACATAAATCGCCATTAACAATAAAAGAGACAAACTCTGCGCTAAGTTTTGGGTTCATGTAGTGTCCATTCTGGAACACATGCATCGGGTATAGAATCTGCTTGGGGCTGATAGGATTTAATATCAACTACCGGCGAGCCCTCAAGAGCATCGAGCCCTTTGACAGTTAACTTGCACTTTTCTACGTCCAGCAATTCCACTACACAGAGACCAATTGGATTAGGACGGGAAGGGCTTCTGCACGCAAAAACTCCAACCTTAACATTCAACGAATGCCTCCCTGGAATAACCTGCAAAGTGCTTCTCTTCTCTTCATTATCACGTAGATGGAACCAGTAAAGAATTATCAGGTGAGAAAACTGTTCTATGCCCTTAAGTCCACTGCAAAACTCTGGAAAAATCCGCACAACAGCTTCTTCGCCAGCCTTTTCAACAACACCAATAAATCTAACCTCTCCTCGTGCAAACAATCTTTTCTCAACTCCCTAAACTCTTTTTCACGTCCCTCTTATTCTAAATTACTCCATCAAAAATTGCTTAATCAGATGTGAATTTCAGATATGATTTCCAAATTCATAAGTGTTTTAATTTTCAAAAAACAAACGCACTAAACGCACAGGGTGGAATTGTCATGAACAAAGAAATCCTTCAAGCTTGCAAAGAATTAATAAACGACGCCAAAAGCGGTTGCGCAGATCTTGTTTTTAAAGATGTGTGTCTCGAAATCTTATCCAGAGCACACAATATCCTAACAGAACAACAGTTTAAACAGTTGGCATCTTTTGCCGCTGAAAAAATGAGAGAAAAAACGCCTTTTGAGCTGCCAACAGAAATCATCGCAACAGAATAAGAGCAGAGCCAAGGCAACAGTGGCGGCAGGACAGTTCCGCCCTGCAAAAATTCTTTTGAGCCATCTCAAACGCATTTGTTTCTTCTAAGAAATCTAGCCTTATTCAGATTCAGAACCCTCAACAACATAGAATAATCTTCACCCGAACAAAACTAATGATAAAACATTGCTCACAAAAGGAAAAATCGAAGAACACGTAAGCCTAATTCCAGAAATAGGCGAATACTACGACACTCTGCTAGAAAGACCCATCTTATTGCTTTCAGGTGTCGCTTACCAAGCTCTCCATGAAAGACTTTTCGACATACTCTCAACTGGAGCCATAACTCTTCTCTACGAGTTCGGTTGTCAACTTGGAAAAAGTGTAGCAGAAAAACTTAAAACAAAATATCCAAATCCAATAAAAATCTTTTCTGCTGGAATAAGCCACTATTTCTTCCTAGGAACAGGAAAAATAGACATAAATCCAACTCAACTTTTGCGAATGGCAACTCTGAACAGAATGAAAATAAGAATAAAAGACAACTTTTTCGCTCTGGCTTTGGGAAAAACTGGTCAAGCAGAATGCCACATCACACGCGGATACCTAGCAAGTGGCGCTGAAGTATTGACTGGAAAGAAATGGACTTGCGACGAAATCAAATGCCTCTGCAAAGGCGATCCATACTGCGAATTTGAACTAAAAAAGGCAAACGCTTCGCCACATTAAGCAAATCGAAAAAGAGGGTTTAATCTTTTTTGAGGCTTTCAGCCCAGCTTGTAACCTATCTTTCTCAAGAAACCTTTCCTAGCGTTAACATCATCTTTGCTTTCGATTCCCTTGCTTTTCAAACCATCAACTACGCCAACTATGCCTTGCCCTTGCTCGGTTTCTGCAATAACTATTTCCAAAGGATTTGCAGTTGCGGCATAAACCGTGCAAACTTCAGGCACGTTCTTAATCTTGTCTAAAACGTTTATGGGATAAGCATTTTTCAAAAAGATTATAAAGCTATGACCGCAAGCAATCTCGAAAGCCTTCTTTGAAGCAAGCTCTCTAAGCTCAGCGTCATTTCCCTCATGTCTCACCATGCAGGGACCAGAACTCTCGCAGAAGCCAATTCCAAACTTAACCGTTGGCACAGCGTTAACCAATGCCTCGTACAAGTCTTCGACAGTCTTAATGAAATGCGCCATTCCAACAATCACATTACAATCTTTAGGCACTTCAATCTTTACAGTTTTAAACTTCAGCACGGTGAACACCAGAAAGCCTTTTTGTTCCTACTCATTTTTTAAGATTTAGGCAGCACGGGCTTTCTTCTCGCAACCTTCAAAAGAAACAATGCTGTGCCCAACGCTACTATGAGAGAGGAAGCATAGAATGCGTTAACATAGGCGGTTCTTGAAGAAAACCCAAGACTGCGAGTTTGAAAATCTGCAAGCGTTTCTGTCACGTTCCCTTTTTCTTAAAGAAGAGCCAATTCTTTCCCTCTCTAAACCTAAGCAAAGTAAATTCTCCTTTAAGCCGCTCTCCATGCAGTTCAAAGACTAGCTTATCTTTGCTTCTATGCTTAAGCGTATAAGTGCCCTTATCCCAGATTTCAACCTTGCCAGCACCATAGCTTCCCTCAGGAATCACACCCTCAAAATCTATATAGCTAATTGGATGGTCTTCAACCTCAACTGCTAACCGTTTAACACCATATTCCATAGGAGGCTCCTTAGGAACCGCCCAACTTTTTAAAACCTCATCCATTTCAAGCCTAAAATCATAATGAAGATGCGTTGCTGCATGCCGATGAATCACAAATCTACCAGACACGGAAGAAGACAAGGCTTTCACCGCAAAGCCCAAAATAAACGACTATTAGCCCTTTTCTCTCCTATTTTTTTGCTGCTCTAAAAGCTCAAAATATTCATTAGATGTTTTATCCACATCCCACTCCTTCGGCTTTGCAAACGAAGCCTTATACCAGTTAATGAACCGTTCAGTCATAGTTCTTCCAAAATACAACATGAGAAATACAGGGATTACGCTTGCTGCAAGGTAATTAAATGGAAAAGGAATAAAGACAAGAAACAGGGCTGTAAGAACAAACGTTACTATTAGGAAAATTGGCAAGACGATAGAATAAAATACACCATGAAAGTATTCAGGAAAGGAATCGAGACTAAGTTTCGGCACTTTCAACAGAAGCCTATGCCACAAGGACAATTTCGGCTCTTCTGGTTGCTCCTCTGTTTTTTCTGAATCCGACATATAGGTCAATAGTAGCTACGTTTTGCGAATACATAAGTTTTTATAATTAGCACTCCACCAGACACTAACTTTTCCAATATATTAAGAGAATTTCAGCTTGTTTAATCAGCACTGGGTTCATGTATATGTAAATAATAGAAAATTAAGTTAAAATGAATCAAATTAAATATTTTTCAGTAGATTATAATTA
>Ga0209102_1000764_pt1 | contig 19778 bp, 16 predicted proteins | sample ConPoolayeHmetaG_FD_185483 | JGI IMG/M metagenome (GOLD analysis project Ga0209102, IMG submission 185483) | Hot spring microbial mat communities from California, USA to study Microbial Dark Matter (Phase II) - Cone Pool mat layer H metaG... ...
CAAAGGGGCGCATTGGAGGTGCGAATCTGGTGGGAGAACCGGATGGTAAAGTCGGTTACCTATCCGCTAAACGAGTTCCCAAGAGTCCAATTTTGAAAAATTAGATAGCTGTAGACAGTCTAATTTTCAAAAATTCCTAACACTATATGGGAACGCTCCTGACAGCTTCACTTTATACTCAAATTGTGCTATAATAACCACGATGGTATCTTTTCTATCCCGATATCGTGCCATGAAGCCTTCAATTTCCTGCGCCAGCTACCCTCCTGTCTCAAAAGACCTCCCTTCCCGCTCCGGTCACTTTTCTTTACCTTCAATACCGACAAGGGAGTAAAGATTAGCTATGACACAGCGTACATCTTCGGCAACGGTAAACAATGTTGAGACCAGCCGCTATACTGCCCAGGATATTCACGTTCTGGGTGGGCGGGAAGCAGTGCGCCGGCGACCAAGCATGTACATTGGCAGCACCGACCAGCACGGGCTGCACCACCTGGTATACGAAATCGTTTATAACAGTATTGACGAAGCCATGGCTGGCTGCTGCAACAAAATCATTGTCACCATTCAAAAGGATAATGCCGTCAGGGTTGAAGATAACGGACGTGGCATTCCCGTAGAGATTCACCCCATCACTAATAAATCTGCCCTGGAGACAGTGATGACTACACTGCACGCCGGAGCTAAGTTTGGCGGCAAGGCTTACCAGGTATCCGGTGGGCTACATGGAGTAGGCGCTTCAGCCGTAAATGCCCTTTCTGCCTGGTTCAAAGTCATCGTCAGACGCAACGGTAAGGTCTATGAGCAGGAATACCGGCAGGGTATACCCCAAGGGGCGGTAACCGAGGTTGGCGAAACCAGCGAGACCGGCCTGACTACCATCTTCCTAGCCGATGAGGAGATATTCGGGAGGGTCAGATATGATTTTGATACCCTCAGCGAGCGGCTGCGTGAGATGGCCTACCTGAACAAGGAGCTGGAAATATGCCTCAAGGATGAAAAGGACGATAAAGAGAGAACCTTCTATTTTGAGGGCGGTATCATCAGCTTCGTTCGCCACCTTAACCGAAACCGGGTAATCCGCCATCGCCAACCTATTTATATATCCAAAACGGTAGACAGTACCCAGGTGGAAGTGGCCCTTCAGTATAACGATGGCTTTACTGAGTCCATCTATACCTTTGCCAATTGTGTCAATACTGCCGATGGGGGCAGCCACCTTACCGGTTTCCGCGCCGCACTGACCCGCGTGCTAAATGACTACGCCCATAAAAACAAGTTCCTCAAGGAGGATGAACCTAACTTAACCGGCGAGGACGTTAGAGAAGGACTCACCGCTGTCATCAGTGTTAAACTCACCGAGCCACAGTTCGAGGGGCAGACCAAAACCAAACTGGGTAACCCTGAAGTCAAAGGAGTTGTGGAGAGTGTAGTTAGCGAAGGTCTATCACTCCACTTTGAGGAGCACCCGGATGACCTCAAGAGAATCTTAGAAAAGTGTATCCTCGCGGCTAAAGCCCGGGAAGCAGCTCGAAAAGCCCGTGACCTGATTGTTAAGAAGAGCGGCCTCTTTTCAGCCGCCCTGCCGGGCAAGCTGGCTGACTGCTCAGAAAAAGACCCCGCCCACTGTGAACTATTTTTGGTGGAGGGAGATTCCGCCGGTGGCTCAGCCAAACAGGGGAGGAATCCTCGCTTTCAGGCGATACTGCCCCTGAGAGGCAAAATCCTCAATGTGGAAAAGGCTCCTTCAGATAAGATGCTGTCCCACGCCGAAATCCGTGCCATCATTACGGCACTGGGAGCCGGTATAGATGACGAGTTCGACCTATCAAAGCTCCGCTACCACCGGGTTATCCTGATGACTGACGCTGATGTTGATGGTTCCCATATCCGCACTCTTTTGCTTACCTTTTTCTTCCGACATATGCCCGAACTGATCAACCATGGACATCTGTTTATTGCCCAGCCACCCCTCTACCGCATCAGGAGCTCTAAAAATGAGCAGTGGGCCTATTCAGAACAGGAGAAGGAAGAAATACTGGCTCAGCTAAAAGGAGCCAAGAATGTAGAGGTTCAGCGCTACAAGGGTCTGGGCGAGATGAATGCTGAGCAACTGTGGGAAACAACCATGAATCCAGTTAACCGTACCCTGCTTACCGTCACGGTAGATGATGCTGCCAAAGCCGACCGCACCTTCAACATGCTGATGGGTGAAGAGGTCCCACCCCGCAAATCCTGGATCCAAGCCCACGCCAAGAGCGTCAAGAACCTAGATATCTAGAGCCTAACCAGCGGAAAAGCCCGAGTCTTTAGCTTCTTCACGGCGAGAGATAAAGCTTATGCTGCCTGATATATTTGTCCACCGGCTCAGGGACAAGGTGACGAATGGATAAGCCACGGGCAACCCGTTCCCTGATTTCCGTGGCGCTGATATCTACTTTGGGTTTATCCAGAATTATTAAGCTTCGAGACAAGCCGGGGATTAAAGCTTCCAGAGAGTTCAGGTCAGGGAGGGAATAACCTGGTCTGGGGACTGCCACTAGGTGGCACATCTTAACCAGCCGGGCAGGCTCCTTCCAGCGAGGGAGCTGAGCCAGACTGTCCCAGCCCAGAATAAAAAACAATTCATCCCCAGCATCATACCTATCTCGCAGCTCAGCAATAGTGTCCACAGTATAGGAAGGGCCAGCCCTGTTTACCTCTATATCGGACAGCTTGAAGTGAGGATACTCAGTAATCGCCAGAAGCACCATCCGGACGCGATGCTCCACGGCTGAAGTAGGGCTGTCTTCTTTGAGTGGCGTCAGGGCGGTTGGCACAAAAAGAACCTCCGCCAGATTTAACCTGGTTCTAACCTCCTCAGCAATGATAATGTGCCCATTGTGAATCGGGTCGAAAGTTCCACCCAGGACACCGGTGTTCATCTTCGAACTCCCCTGCCTCCAGGCTGAGGACGAAACACCGCTTTCTGAACCTTTTTACCCACCTGTGCCTCAGTGCCCACCTTACTCAGCAGCTCCGCCGTTTCCGCCATAAGCTGAGAAACGCCTTCCCCGCTTACCGCCGAAAGAAAAAGAACGGGAATTCCAAGACCGCTAAAAGCCGCCTTGAGCTCGGCCAATCGAGCCTGCACCTGGGGTAGGTCAATCTTATTTACCGCCACCAACTGTGGCTTTTGCGCCAGTGAAGGGTCAAATAAGCCGAGTTCCGCATTCACCCGACGCATGTCCTCTACCGGAGACGCCGAAGCGCCATCAATCAGATGAATAAGCATCTTGGTACGCATTGCGTGCCGCAGGAAATCATGTCCCAGACCGCGACCAAGATGAGCCCCATCAATCAACCCCGGAATCTCGGCAATGACAAAACTTTTTCCTCCAACCTGAACCATACCCAAAACAGGCTCGAGAGTAGTGAAGGGATAGCTGGCTATTTTAGGTCTGGCGGCGGAAACAGCCGCCAGCAAGGTAGATTTACCTACGTTGGGGAAACCAATAATACCGACATCAGCAATAAGCCTCATTTCTAATATCAGGGAGAGTTCTTCCCCCGCCTCTCCCTTTTGGGCTACTCGCGGAGCTTGATTAGTGGACGAGGCAAAGTGGGTATTACCCAGTCCTCCCCTGCCACCTCTCGCTACCACTACTGGCTGACCGGGTTGCTCACAGTCAGCAATAAATGCCCCATTATCCCTTCTTCCATCCCAAACTATCGTCCCCACAGGAACTTTTAACACTAGGTCTTTCCCTCTCTTACCGTGTCTTTTCTTCCCTTTACCATCTCCACCCTTACCTGCCCGGTAAACCCTCTTTCGCTGGAACATACGGAGACTTTCTACACTTGGGTCCGCCACGATAACTACATTCCCACCGTCGCCCCCATCCCCACCATCAGGCCCCCCAAACGGCACAAACTTCTCCCGCCGGAAACTTACAGCTCCATTGCCTCCGTCTCCACCTCTCACGATAATTTCTGCCCTATCAAAACTGGCTGGCATTTCATCAGCTATTTCTTTGAGGATATTGGTATTTTATCATTATTAACAATACCCCTTCCATTATCCGGAGGATTGCCAGGGGTTCAAATTTGATGGGAGTGTGGGTAAAAGCTTATAAATAAGAGACTGCCTTACTTGAAGGTTATCAAATATTGGCGGGTTCTGTTAAAAATCAGGCGGAAGTTGTCTAAACCTTTTACCGTTCCTGGTAATTCACTTTTTTGAGTGAGGAGTGTATTTCCTGCTGGATGTCAAAGACTCTGCGTCTCAATGTTGGGTCATTATTGATATCGCTGGCGATTTTTTGATAAGCATGGCTGACGGTTGCTGGAGTTCTACCGCCAAGCTCTTGACCAATCTCAGCCAGTGAGCAGTCCGTCTCCTGCCTGATAAGATACATTGCCACCTGCCGGGGTAAAGCAGTCGCCTCATCTCTTTTACGGCTCCTTAAGTCTGAAGGGTTTAACTGAAAGCTACTGGCTACGGCTTCTACTATGAGGCGGGGCGTGACCCGAGGAGTCTTGGGCTGGTTACCAGCAATATCTTGAAGCGCTTGAGCAGCTATTTCAGGAGTGAGCACAGTTCTAAGTAGCTTGGCGTAGGCAATAACCCGGTTTAGGGAGCCTTCCAGGGCTCTTACGCTTTGCTGAATCTGGAGCGCAATGAATTCTAAGACGTCTAAAGAAACATCGGCTCCATTTTGTCTTGCCTTGGCCTGCAGGATAGCTAGGCGCGTTTCAAAATCGGGCGCTTGAATATCAGTAACTAGCCCCCCTTCAAAACGGGAGCGAAGTCGTCCTTGCAGGGAAGATATGGACCTGGGCGGGCGGTCGCTGGTCACAGCGAGTTGACGGTTAGCATTGTGAAGTTCATCAAAAGTATGGAAGAAATTCTCTAAAGTCTGCGCTTTACCGCTGAAAAACTGGACGTCATCGACCAATAACACATCAACACTACGGTATTTGTGATGAAACTCTTCGGTTTTTTTCTCTCGGAGAGCATTTATTAGCTGGTTGGTATACTCCTCAGCGCGGACATATAGTACCTTAAGGTTATTGGCAAGAGCTACATGTCCGATAGCCTGCAAAAGGTGAGTCTTGCCTAATCCTGTCTCACCATAGATAAATAAGGGGTTATAGCTATTTCCCGGGTTTTGAGCAACCCGCAGAGCGGCGGCATAGGCTAACTGGTTAGAGCTACCGACAACGAAGGAATCAAAAGTATACCGGGGATTGAGCAAGGGGAGACTCGCTTGTTGAGCTGGGGGAGCTTTGCTGCCACTCCCGTGGTTTGATAGTGAGCTTGGCTGGTGGGCAGTTACCTGAAATTGTACCCGGACTTCTTGGTGGATAATGCCAGTGAGCACTTTTTCGATCAATGAGCGTTGATTCTTATCTAGGTACTCGGCAACAAAGGTGTTAGGGACACCGATAACAAATTTCTCCTTTTGATAACTGAGCCCGGTGGTCTTTGCCAGCCAGGTCTGGTAGTTTGGCTTATTGACCTGTATTTCCAGTTCGCCTAAGGCGGCTTCCCAGATCTGTTGCGCTGACCTAACTTCAGTCAAGTTCTTCTCCCTATCGACCTAGCTTTTAGAGTTACCCTCAAAAATTAGGGTGCTATTTTACCTTGGTCAGGAGGTTGCCAACTTCGTGGCGTCAACGGTAGAACATTTATGAAAGTAATAAGATGATACCAAACGGGCATTCTTGGCTGGCAAGTTTTTTGTTGCTGATTGCCAGCCATTGTTGCTCCCTGTTTTTCGCTTGTAAAGTCTATCAAACTTTCTTTTTTGCTTTCTTCCTCGACGATAGCTATGGATTATTAAGTTGTTATTAAAAAATTTGGATGGTACAATTACTGGCAGGAGGTCTAGGTTGCGAGTTGTTTTTATGGGTACGCCTGAATTTGCCCTTTCCTCCCTGGAGTACCTCCTGCTCAATGAATACGAGGTGGTGGCTGTCTATACTCAGCCTGATAGAGCGGCGGGCAGAGGGCGCTCTCTGGCTTCTTCTCCGGTGAAGAAGGCGGCGTTGGACCGGGGGTTGCTCGTGTTGCAACCAGTCAGCTTCAAGGAAGCTGGGGCGGTGGCTCAGCTGGCCAGCCTGCGCCCCGATGTTATCGTGGTGGCTGCTTTTGGTCAGGTTCTACCACCGTCGGTCCTGGACATTCCCAGATACCGGTGTATTAATATTCACCCTTCTCTGTTGCCTAAATTCAGAGGACCTTCACCCGTCGCGGCGGCTATTCTGGCTGGTGATAAGTTTACCGGGGTTAGCCTTATGCTGATGGACAGGGGTCTAGACACTGGTCCGGTGTTAGCCCAGGCGCAGGTACCTATTTCGGCGCAGGATACCACTGGCTCACTTACCGCTAAGCTATCATTGATAGGCGCGCAGTTGTTAGTGGAAATCCTGCCCCGTTGGACTAGGGGGGAGATTGTTCCCCGACCTCAGAACGAGGCTGAAGCCAGCTATACTGGTACCCTCTCCAAGCGAGAGGGCGCGATTGATTGGCGCCTTCCGGCGGTAGTCATCTGGCGGCGGGTGCGGGCCTTCCACCCCTGGCCGGGGTGTTTCACCAAGTGGCAGGGAAAGCAGCTCAAGATTATTGCGGCGGTGTCTCTCCCGGGAGAAGCAAGTCTTGAGGCAGGGCGGGTAGTGGCTCTGAACAAAGAGGGAGTAGCCTTCGGAGTCAATACCGGGGAGGGGATTTTGGGTATTTTAAAGGTTCAGCTAGAGGGAAAACGGACCATGTCTAGCGCTGAGTTTCTTAGAGGGCAGAGGCAGTTAATCGGAGCGGTATTGCCGTCAGAATAAAGTATATGGTGAGGAGGTTACTTTGTCTTCATCGGGCAACCTGAGTAAGTTTGAGGCTCTGGTGGCTATAATTGCCAGGTTGCGAGCACCCGGGGGCTGTCCCTGGGACAGAAAGCAGACCCACGCTTCTCTTCGGGAGTTCATTCTGGAGGAATGCTATGAGGTATTGCAGGCAATTGATGACGAGAACTGGGAGGCGCTCTGTCAGGAGCTGGGTGACCTTCTGTTGCAGGTTGTGCTCCAAGCCCAGATTGCCGCTGAAGCCGGGGAATTTGAGATTGGAGATGTGCTGAATAGCATTAATACCAAGCTGATTCATCGTCACCCTCATGTCTTCGGCTCGAAAAAGATTAAGGATGCCGAAGAGGTGGCCCATAACTGGGAGGCCCTCAAGCAGGAGGAGCGGGAAGCCGATATTTCTCTGCTGGCTAGTGTGCCCAAACAGATGCCGGCGCTGGCTTACAGCCAGGAAATACAGCGCCGGGTGGCGGAGGTTGGCTTTGACTGGGAGAATATTGACGGCGTTATTGACAAGCTGGCTGAAGAGGTCAGTGAGTTCAAACAGGCGGGCACAGAAGCGCAAAAGGTGCGGGAATTTGGCGACCTTCTCTTTACTCTGGTCAATATTGCCCGCCGGCACGGGGTTGATTCCGAGGTGGCGCTGAGGCAAGCCAACGGGCGGTTTTACCGCCGCTTCACCTATATGGAGGAGCTCTGCCGCCAGAGGGGATTGAGCTTCGATAAGCTGTCCTTTAACGAACAAAATGCCCTGTGGGAGGAAGCGAAGAGGAAAGTAGCGGAATAAAGCCTACCACAAAAGTCGGGGCGGGCAGATTTGAACTGCCGACCTCAGCGTCCCGAACGCTGCGCGCTAAACCGGCTGCGCTACGCCCCGTTTTTAAACTATTATAGGCGGATTTAACCTCTACAGCAAGGGTGAGGCACAGAGAGTCAAAGAGGGGGCGAAGCCCCCTATTAAAAAACCACCTCCCCTTACTAAGGGGAAGGGGATTAAGGATTTAGGGTTAGTCAAAGTGAAATACTGCATTCTGATAGTTGACGGTGCTTCAGGCTTGCCGCTACCTGAGCGTGGCGGTAAGACGTGCTTGGAACTAGCCTCCACTCCAAATCTTGATGCGATGGCGCGGGAAGGTATTCTGGGTATGGCTCGCACCATACCTACCGGGATGGAGCCTTCCAGTGCCAATGGCTGTCTTTCGGTACTGGGATATGACCCGCGGGTGTATCGTCTGGGCCGGGCAGCCATTGAAGCCAGAAGCCTGGGCATTCCTATAGGTGAGGGGGAGGTTGTTTTCCGTGGCAATCTGGTGACAGTTATGGATGGGAAAATGCAGGACTATAGCGCCGGGCATATCAGTACCGGCGAAGCCCAGCAGCTCATTCACGCTTTAAATGAAAGCCTGGGTAGTGACACGGTGCGTTTCTACCCCGGTCTCAGCTACAGGCACATTGTCAAAATAAGAGGGAGGGAGGATACTCTGCGGGCTATCTGCACCCCTCCTCATGACATACCGGGTAAGCCTATTAAAGAATTTATGCCTCGCGGTTCAGGGAGTGACCTCCTACGAGACCTGATGAAGCGCTCAGAGGAGGTGCTGCGGGAGCACCCGGTGAATTTAGCGCGGAGGTCTCGCGGGGAACTGCCGGCTAATATGTTCTGGCTGTTCTGGGGTAGCGGCAGGGAGCCGGATATCCCCGCCTTCAAGCAGGTCTACGGGCTCGACGCGGTGGCGACATCGGCGGTTGATGTTATCCAGGGCCTGGCTCGACTGCTGGGGATGGAGGTGCTCAAGACACCGGGGGTGACGGATGGTCTGGATAATGATTTTGCCGGGCAGGTCAGCGGAGCTCTCACAGCCCTTGACGAGTACGATTTGGTGGTCATCCACATTGAAGCGCCGGATGAGGCGGCTCATGCTGGTTCAATCGATGATAAAATAGAGGCTATCCGGAGAATTGATAGTGAGGTTGTCAGTCGGCTGAGAGCCTGGCGAGGAGATGCCATTCGGGTGCTGATTATACCCGACCATCCCACCCCGATTGCAATTCGAACCCACAGCCCTGACCCCGTTCCGTTTTTATTGTGGGGAGAGGGTTTTACCTCTAACGGAGCCAAAAGATTCACCGAGGCTGAAGCAGCCAAGACGGGCTTGTTTCTTGACCCGGGATATAATATTATGAGCAGGTTAGTGGGGAAAGGCTGAAAATATGGCACTTATTGTTCAAAAGTATGGTGGCACATCGGTGGCGGATGCGGAGAGGATTAAGAGTGTCGCCCGACGCATCGCGGCTACCAGGGATAAGGGCAATCAGGTGGTGGTAGTCGTCTCGGCGATGGGCGATACCACTGATAAGCTGATCGAGCTGGCTTACCAGGTCTCTGAGCATCCTGATAGCCGTGAACTGGATGCCCTCGTGTCTACGGGTGAGATTGTCTCCAGCACCCTGCTGGCGATGGCTCTCGAAGCTATGGGCTATGAAGCAATCAGTCTCAGCGGTGCCCAGGCGGGGATACAGACGGATGCCACTTACCGCCAAGCTCGTATTCTGAAGGTTGAAGCCAAGCGGGTGGTCCAGGAGCTGGAGAAAGGGAATATTGTTATTGTGGCTGGTTTCCAGGGGATTACTGAGGGAATGGATGTTACCACTCTGGGCAGGGGTGCCTCGGACCTCAGTGCTGTGGCTCTGGCGGCCAGCCTGGGCGCGAAGGTGTGCGAGCGTTATACCGATGTGGACGGAATTTATACGGCCGACCCGCACCTTGTTCCTGAGGCCAGGCGGCTGCCTGAGATTAGCTATGAAGAGATGCTGGAGCTGGCGACCTATGGTTCAAAGATGATGCACCCACGGGCAATCGAGCTGGGAGAGCTATACAATATTCCCATTCTGGTAGCCTCCAGTTTCACGGATAACCCTGGGACACTAATTCATGGAGGAGTATCTATGGAGGTACGAAATAAAGTAAGGAGTATCGCCCACGACCTGGATGTGGCTAAGATAACGGTGGTTGGCGTTCCTGACCGGCCCGGTATCGCTGCTCAGCTCTTTGAACCGTTAGCCAAGGCGAATATCAGTGTTGATACTATTGTTCAGAACGCCAGTATTCAGAACATTACCGATTTGACCTTTACGGTGGCCAGAAGCCAGCTTAGTAAAGCAATGGCGGTGGTGGAACCCATCGCCAGGTCAATCGGTGCCAGGGAATGTGTCAGCGATGCCAAGCTGGGTAAGGTTAGTATCATCGGCACTGGTATGCAGAATGCTCCTGGCTATGCCGCCCGGATGTTCCGGACACTCAGTGAGCAGAATATCAATATTCAGCTTATTTCTACTTCGGAGATACGGATAACCTGCATTATTGATGAGTCCAGGGTTAAGGATGCCGTTCGTGCCTTGCATCAGGCATTTGAACTGGATAGGGAAGAATAGGCTTCTTTTTTCAACCCTCGCCTTGTCCTTCCAGGGACGGAGAAGAGATTCTGGAGAGGGGCTTATGGCCCCTCTCTCACTTAGGCCTTTGTCTTTGAAGGGTAGGGGATGGGTTACTAAATGGCTTGAATTTTGCTTGTTTATTCATGACGACTGGAGTAAAATATAAGATTAAATATAGAGGAGTGGAGGATGTCATATCGGGAAGAAGAAAAGACAAGACTAAGACGGCAGTCCAGCAAGCAGGCTATTGCCTTGGCGATACAAGGTCGGTGGCGGGAAGCGGTAGCGGCTAATAAGAGCCTCATCGAGAGCTTCGCTAATGACGTCGATGCCTATAACCGTCTGGGTAGAGCCTATATGGAGCTGGGGGAGTATTCGCTGGCAAGGGAAGCCTACGAAAAAGCCTTAGAACTTGACCCTTATAATATCATTGCCAAGAAGAACCTTCAGCGTTTATCCCATTTAGGCGAAGGAGCGGTTGATGTGGGGGGCGGTTTTCAAAAAGTGGAGCCACAGCAGTTTATTGAGGAAGTGGGCAAGGCAGGTGTAGTTGAACTTCACCGGCTGGCGCCACCACAGGTACTGGCCAAATTGGTGGCGGGCAGCAGGGTAAACTTGAGGATAGATGGTTCGCGTTTGATCGTTGAGAATAGCCGAGGGGAGTATCTCGGGCAAGTCGAGCCCAAGCATGGGCAGCGGCTTATTAAGTTAATGGAGGGGGGCAATAGATATACCGCCGCTATTATCAGTTCAACGCCGGAGGCAGTAACGGTCATTATTAGAGAGGTATATCAGCACCCCAGTCAGGCAGGACGACCTTCCTTTCCTTCAAGGGGGCCTGTTGGTTTTCAGCCCTATGTTGGCGATAGAATAGGCGATAGGATAATCAGGCGTAAGCTTGAGTATGAGGAGGCTCTGCCCGAGGAGTCTGGTTATGCTATAGTGGGCGGAGAGGATTTAGAGCTATTGTCTGAAGAACCTGGGGATATTGGTAGCGAGGTTGATATTGAGGAATAGGAGGTTCAACCGAGCATGGTTCTAGGCAAGACCAGGCCAGTAAACATCGAAGAGGAAATGCGGAGCTCTTATCTGGACTACGCGATGAGTGTCATCATTTCCCGTGCTCTGCCTGATGTGAGGGATGGGTTGAAGCCAGTGCAGCGGCGCATTCTTTATGCGATGAATGACATGGGGATTAACCATACTGGCGCTCATAAGAAGAGTGCCCGCATTGTTGGCGAGGTGCTGGGCAAGTATCATCCTCATAGTGATGCTCCTGTTTATGAGGCTATGGTACGCATGGCGCAGGATTTCTCAATGCGGTATGTTCTGATTGATGGGCAGGGTAATTTTGGCAGTGTGGATAATGACCCTCCCGCCGCCATGCGTTATACCGAGGCTCGCCTGACTGAGCTTGCGGAACAGATGCTGGCTGATATTGACAAGGATACGGTCGATTTTACGCCCAACTTTGATGACAGCCTTAAGGAACCCTCCGTTTTACCCACGAAGTTGCCCAATCTGCTACTTAACGGTAGCTCCGGGATTGCGGTGGGGATGGCAACTAATATTCCTCCTCATAATATGGGTGAGGTTTGTGATGCTATCTCCTATCTCATTGATAACCCCAAAGCCACGGTTGACGAGCTTACCCAGTTTATTAAAGGACCCGATTTCCCTACTGCCGGCATTATATTGGGTCAGGACGGGATCAAGAGTGCCTATGCCACCGGACACGGCCGGATAGTTCTTCAGGCTAAGGCTTACATAACTGACGCTCCCGAGACGGGACGCCGCCAAATAGTGGTTACTGAGCTTCCCTACCAGACAAATAAGGCGGCTCTGGTGGAAAGAATAGCCGAACTGGTGGCTGACAAGAGAATCGCCGGCATCAGCGAGATACGGGATGAGTCAGACCGTAAGGGCATACGTATTGTTATTGAGTTAAAGAGGGAAGCTCAACCCCAGACGGTGCTTAAAAACCTGTATAAACATACCGCCATGCAGTCGGCTTTCTTCGTTAATATGCTGGCTCTGGTTGATGGCCAGCCCCGGGTGATTAGCCTTAAAGAGGCGCTCCAGAGTTATATAGATTTCCGCCGTGAGGTAATTACCCGGCGCTCCAGGTTTGAACTGAATGGAGCTAAGGCCAGGGCTCATATCTTGGAAGGGCTAAAAATTGCGCTGGACCAGATAGATAAGGTGATTGCCACCATCCGCAAGTCCGAAACTGCCGAGAAGGCTCGCCAGAGCCTGATGGCTGACTTTGGCTTGTCTCAGACTCAGGCGCAAGCCATTCTTGATATGCAGTTGCGCCGGCTGGCTAATCTGGAACGGCAGAAGGTATTTGAAGAGTATACTGAGGTCTTGAAGAACATCGCTTATCTGGAAGACCTCCTGGCTAACCCCAGAAGGGTACTTCTGCTGATAAAGGATGAAGTAACAGAACTAAAGTCTAAGTATGGCGACCCCAGACGAACCGAGATAAGTGAGCAGGGAGTGGTGGAATTCAATGAGGAAGACCTTATCCCCCATCAGAGGGTAGTGGTGACGCTCAGTAACAGGGGGTTTGTTAAAAGGGTGCCATCCCAGCTCTATGCGCTACAGCATCGGGGTGGGAAAGGTATCGTTGGTATGGTTACCAGGGAGGACGATGCCGTAAGACTCCTTGTGGTGACTGATACCCACGATAGCCTCCTGTTCTTCACCAATAGGGGCAGGGTTTTCCGCCTCAAGTGCTACGAAATCCCGGCTGGTAGCTCCAGAACGGCCAGGGGGCTGGCGGTGGTTAATCTTTTCCCGGTTGCCGAGGATGAGAAGGTGACTAGCATAGTCCCGGTAACCAATTTCAAGTCGGATAGCTTCCTGTTGCTGGCTACTTGTCGGGGTGAGGTAAAAAAGACTTCTTTGGAACAATTCGTTGTCGTGCGCAGTAGCGGGCTTATCGCTATGGATGTGGAGGAGGGGGACGAGCTGGTGGCCGCCTGTTTAGCCACCGACCAGGACGACGTGATGATGATAACCCAAAAAGGGCAGTTGATCCGCTTCGCGGTATCCAGTCTGCGGGCCAGCTTGAGAACCAGCGGCGGAGTATGTGGTATTCGCTTGGCCCCCAATGACCGGGTAATTGGTATGGAGGTCGCCCATCCCGATGGCTTCCTTTTAGTCGTTAGTGAAAACGGCTTCGGTAAACTCACGCCGGTCAGTCGCTACCCCAGACAAAAACGGGCTGGCAAGGGGGTCAGGACATTTAGGGTTACCGAGAAAACGGGTGAGGTGGCGGCGGCCAGAGTGACTTCTCTATCTCAGCAGGTAATGATTATCTCTGCCGATGGTATTGTTATCCGTACTCCAGCCAGAGAAAAAGACCCCAAGAAGGGGATTGCAATTCAGGGCAGGAGCACCCAGGGAGTAAGGCTGATGAAGCTTGGTGAGGGGGATAGAGTGGTTGCCGCTACCTGTTTTGACTAGCCTTGCTATACTTTTGCTGGCAAGCTGGCTGGGAGAGTTCCAGTCCGCAGGCGTTACAGGCTTCAGTACGGCAGTCGGGAGTTTCTTTGCCTTCCAGGGAACGCCGGTATTCTCGTTTTAAGAAATCACCGGTTATGCCAACATCAATGTGAGCCCAGGGGAGCAACTCGTCCAGGGAGCGTTGTCGGTTGGCGTAGAAGCTTGGTGCAAGCCCAACCTCTTCAAAAGCGCGTAGCCAATTTTGGTATTTAAAGTGTTCACCCCAGGAATCAAAGGTGCAGCCCAGCCGCCAGGCACGATGGATGACCCGACCCAAACGCCTGTCTCCTCGTGACAACACCGCCTCAAGCAGGCTGGCTTTAGGGTCTGCCCAGGAGAGCTTGACGCCCTTTCGGCGCAACCCGTGACGAAGGAGCTCGTGCTTCGCGGTTAGCTTTTCCTCGCTTTCCTGAGCCACCCACTGGAAAGGAGTATGTGGCTTGGGCACAAAGGTGGATAGGGTGACTCTTATCTGGGGTGTCCTCCCTTGAGCCTTTTTGCCCGATAAACGGATTTTATCGACTAGATTAATGATGCCTTCTACATCCTCCGTAGTTTCTCCGGGCAAGCCGAGCATGAAATATAGCTTGAGCCCAGTCCACCCCCGGTCAAAAGCGGCCGTAGCGGTTTCCATCAGTTCATCTTCAGAGATATTCTTATTGATGCTCCGCCGCAGTCTTTCACTGCCTGCCTCAGGGGCGAAGGTGAGCCCTGTCCTCGGGCGGGAGGGTAGCGAGTCCATCAGCTCCACCGAGAAGTTATCGGTGTAAAGGCTGGGTAGTGACAGGGCTAGATTGGGGTAGCGGTGCGATAGGCTAGCGACTAGCTCATCAATATTGGGGTAATCGCTGGTGCTCAGCGATACCAGCGAGACCTCGCTGTAGCCGCAGTTGGCAATAATCTCCCCTGTTGCCTCTAGTACCTCCTGCTGGGGCCGCTCGCGTACCGGGCGATATATCATCCCTGCCTGGCAGAAACGACAGCCGTGGCTGCAGCCCCGCTGAATCTCTATCGCCCCCCGGTCGTGGACTACTTCAATGTAGGGGACTACCGGTCTTGTGACCGGAGGAGGTAGCCTGGTCACTATCCGCCGCTGGATGGTGGGGCTGGCTTCAGGTATGGTAGGTGTGACGCTCTTGAGCAGACCATCGGCCTGGTATGACACCTGATAGAGGCTGGGCACATATATGCCGGGAATAGTTGCCACCTGGCGGAGTAGCTCTTCTTTGGAAGTTCTCTTGCCCTGTTTCCTCCAGTTCCTGAGGCTATCCAGCACCTCAAGCGTTACCTCTTCACCATCCCCAATGACAAAAAAGTCAATAAAGTCAGCCATTGGTTCCGGGTTGAGGGCACAGCTACCCCCGGCTATTACCAGCGGGTGGGAGTCATCCCTTTCCGAGGCTAGAACTGGAATTCTAGCCAGGTCGAGCATATTGAGTACGTTGGTATAGGTAAGTTCATAGCCCAGGGAGAAGCCAATAACATCAAATTGATTCAGCGGATGTCTGGTTTCGAGGCTGAAGAGGGGGATACCCCCTGCCCGCATCAGTGCCTCCATATCCGGCCAGGGGGCAAAAGCCCTCTCAGCGAGGACATCAGGCTGGCTATTGAGTAGCTCATAGAGGATAGGCAGAGCCATATTGGACATGCCTATTTCGTATAAATCAGGGTAGATGAGGACAACCCTGATAAGTGTTTTGCCCCAGTCCTTTCTTATACTGTTCCACTCCCCGCCGGTATAGCGGGCGGGCTTTTGAACCTGATGAAGGATTCTGTCAAGTTGCTTGGCTTCAATTTCCACGTTTTCATTATACTTGAAGTGGAGGAGGATGGCTAGAAAGTCAGCCCGATATCCCTGTTAGGAGTAACAGACCACCCTTAGGTGTCCAGCTTCGACAAATCAAACTTCATGCCGTCACGGGCGGCGATTACCTTAACTCCGGTTTTTTCGGTCAGCTTCTCGGCTACCTGCCAGGGTTTTGCCCGCCACATACTCATACCAAAATGAGTCAGGATAGCTACCTTGGGTTTTAGCCCCTTAATAATCTGCTCGGCATCGGGCACTGCCAGATGGTCAGTTGGCGTCAGCGGGTTTGCGTCAGGAGGGCGGGGTTCGAGGAAGACCAGGTTGATAATCAATAGCTCACCGCCGTAGTGCTGGCACAAGCCCTCAAAATAGCGGGTATCAGCAATGTAGGAGAAGGCGTATTTGGCAGTTCTAAAGACCATGCCGTAGGTTTCTACCCGGTGCAGGTGCCGGACCGGAGTGGTGAAGGAAACATTACCTACCGAATAGGACTTACCCTCCTTCAAAACCTCGATACCCTCAAGGTAGTCCTTCAGGTAGGAAAAAATAACTGGCTCGGTCTCCAGGGCGTCAGCCGGGGCGAACAGCCGGCCGTGCCGCTTGTGTCCACTCTGCGTCATCGCCTCGACCATAATGTTGACATCGGCGGAGTGGTCGAGGTGGCGGTGTGAGACGACGATAGCGCTTAGCTTCTCAGCCTTGAGTTTCCTTTTTGTGGACTGAACGATGCAACCGGGACCGGGGTCAATAAGTATTTCCGTGCCACTCAGGTTTAGCCACAAGCCCCCCGAGGCAAGAAACTGGTTGATTACCATGAATCTGGCGCCCCCTGTCCCCAGAAAGGTTATGGTATCGTTTGGCGGCGTCTCTTCTTTCATCGTTAATGTAAATATAAAGGATAACAGCAATTTTTACAATTCCTTTGACGTCCGAAGGGCCGCGGACTAAAATAGCTTAGGTAGCCAGTGGGCAGGGAGAATGATATGAACCACATCTGGGCACCGTGGCGTATGGAATATATTGAGATGGAGAAACCGAAAGGATGTATCCTCTGCGAAAAACCTAAACAGGATAAGGATGCGGAAAACCACATCCTTTATCGGGGAGGCAAGAATTTCATCATCCTGAATACCTACCCCTACAACCCGGGGCATTTGATGATAGCCCCCTACCGGCACATTGCCAGTTTGGAGAAGATGACTGAGGAGGAGCGTCACGAGCACTTTGAGATTGTTAGTCGGAGTATTGAGGTCTTGAGGCGGGAACTTAGCCCCGATGGTTTTAATCTGGGCATAAATATTGGCAGAGCGGCTGGGGCTGGCATAGCAGACCACGTCCACACCCACATTGTGCCCCGGTGGCAGGGTGACACCAACTATATGACGGTGGTATCTGACATAAGGGTAGTGCCTGAAGCGCTGGCTAAGACCTATGAGAAGCTAAAAGGGAAGTTTTAGGCTAAGAAAATGGTTTATCAACCTCTACTTTCTGGGGAGTCTAAGAGGGGCGTCAGCCCTTCTTCCAAAGAACTTTCCCCCTTCCCTTGATAAGGGAAGGGGGTCAGGCACCCAGAAAAATCTAAGATTTTTCTGGGTGCCTCAGGGGGATAGGTTGCTAAACAATCTCAAATTTTAAGCTGAGAAAAAGGAGGTCAAATTTGGAAGAGAAAATTGTCTACTTTGAGACACCGGGTCTGGAGAATACTGCGGAGACACTGCGTCTGGCGGCGGAGCGGGCAAAGGCTCGAGGAATAAATAAAATCGTCCTCGCCTCGACGAGAGGGGATACCGCTCGTCTGGCGATGGAACGCTTCGCCGGTACTGATATCAAGATGGTGGTGGTGCCCCATCAGTATGGCTTTGGTGAAACACAAAGGTTCCCGCCGGAACTGATTGCCGAGCTGGAGCAGAAAGGGCACCGCGTTCACTTCGGTACCATGCTGTTCCACACTGATGGCTTCTATGGTATGAACGCCCCCACTGCTCTGGCCAATATCCTCCGTGCTTTCTGCCAGGGAATGAAGGTCTGCGTTGAGATCATCCTGATGGCGGCAAATGCTGGCTGTGTCGCTGTTGGCGAGAAGGTCATCGCGGTAGCCGGCACCGGTCGAGGTGCTGACACCGCCGTGGTAGCCATCGCTTCTACCTCCACCAGGCTCAGCGATTTTCACCTTACGGAGATTATCTGCAAGCCGTTGCAGACCAAGTCGCTGCTACCCCCTCCTCCCGGTGCTGGCGGCGTGAGACCTGGCCCGGGAAGGTAGTAAGTTTAGTACTGAGTTCCTGCGCCGAACCTACGAATCGAGGAGTTCCCTGGACTAGGGGATACTGTGTGGGTGGGAAGCCTTTTGATGATTTTTCGTAGGTTCAAGAGTGCATCTTCTGTATTACGCTTCATTTCCAATCTCTCATCAATATCTGGGACTAGCGGCAGGATAGTGCTATCTCCGCTTGGCAGGCATGCAAGCGCTTGATTTTGACGAAACGGTCTCAGGCTGGGGGGACAATTATGATATAATTTTTAGAATTTGGCTGGTTACCGTGGAAAGGAGTAACCCTTGGGGATAGAAAAGATGACAGGTTCTGCCGGCGGCAGGACTGTAGATAAGCGGGACTGGACCAAAGCCAGCATCACCGGTAACCTCTGGTCGCTAGCCTGGCCTATGACAATAAGCGGCGCCGTGATGATGCTGGGTCCTACTATTGACATGATATGGGTAGGGAGGTTAGGTTCAGCCTCCATCGCTGGCGTGGGTACTTCCGGTTTGGCTGTCATGTTGATAAATTCGCTGATAATGGGCCTATTCACCGGTCTAAGAGCTATGGTGGCTCGCTTTGTGGGAGCTGGCGATGAAAAAAGTGCTAATCATGTGTCTCAGCAGGCTTTTGTTATCGGTATTGGTCTATCTTTGTTCTTAGCCGTAGTAGGTCTCTTCTTGGCTGAGCCGATATCGATGTTATGGGGGCTGGAAGCCGATGTCGTCGCCGAAGGAGCGGCTTATATGCGTATACAATTAGTAGGCATATTCACCATGTCCTTCGGGATGTTAGCTCAGAGCGTTATGCAGGCATCCGGTGATGCCCAGACTCCGATGAAAATAAGCATCGGCACCAGGCTTTTCCACATTGCGCTTTGCCCCTTTTTAATCTTCGGCTGGTGGGTGTTTCCTCGTCTGGGTGTTAGTGGTGCCGCTCTGACTGGCGTCATTTCTCAGGGTGTGGGAGGAGCCATCGCGCTGTGGATTCTCTTCAGCGGGAGAACGCGACTGCGGCTAACCTTGAAAAACTTTGGCTTTGACTGGAAGATGAATGGCGTATGGTCAAGATTGGCATTCCGGCTTCATTAGGCGGCATCCATATGAATGTTGGCGGCGTTATCTTTATGTGGTTTATCGCTCCCTTTGGCACCTCAGCGGTAGCCGGTCATACCCTTGTCTCTAGGGTAGACAGCTTTGTCTTCATGCCGGCTATGGGACTGGGCTCAGCGGCGGGTATACTGGCGGCACAGAACCTGGGGGCAGGCAAGCCTGAACGGTCGGAGAGAACAGCCTGGATAGCCATTGGCTGGTTCACCAGCATCATGTTCATCTTTTCTCTGGCGTTATTCTTTTGGGCTGAACCTGTAGTCCGTATCTTCAATGCTGAGGCGGAGCTGGTAGAAATAGCCGGTAAGTTTCTCAGGATACAAATAGCCAGCTATATGGTGAATGGACTGATTATGGTGCTTATGAACGTTCTGAACAGCGTGGGTGATACCCTGGTATCGATGATAATTGATGTGGTGACCATGTGGGGCATACGGGTGCCCCTCGCCATTTTTCTACCGAAGGTTGCCAATCTGGGCGTTTATGGTATTAGATGGGCTCTGGTGGCTGACTTAGTCTCGTCAGCGATTATTTTCGTGGCATATTTCAAGCTGGGACGATGGAAGCACAAGAAAGTATAGATATGGTTGAAATGGTACATTTGGCATCACCCCGATACTGTAACATTTTGGTCGGTTGAGGTTGACAGTAAAGAGAGAGACCTCGCAGAACCCGGAATGGCTTCAAGTAAGCTAATCTTTGGAGGTCTCTCAATGGAAAGCATAGAAGAATTAGCCGTAAAACTCAAGAGGGATGTGGGGAGGTGGGAGGAGGAAATCTTCAACTGGGCTTGCAATTTGGCTCAAGAAGTAGCCAAAGCCCTACTGG
>Ga0209102_1000765_pt1 | contig 19768 bp, 13 predicted proteins | sample ConPoolayeHmetaG_FD_185483 | JGI IMG/M metagenome (GOLD analysis project Ga0209102, IMG submission 185483) | Hot spring microbial mat communities from California, USA to study Microbial Dark Matter (Phase II) - Cone Pool mat layer H metaG... ...
GGTCTTTTTTAATTTCCCGAGGTTGAATTTTTTATTCTTTGGCCTATCATCAAAGCACCTCAAGGGTTGCACCTGTTGGGTGAAACTCTTGGTTTTTTGTTTCTCCCTCTATTTTATCAGGTTTCCTCGCAGGAGAGAGGCCATTTTTTTATAACTCAAAGAAAAAAGGCTCAGTTATTCGAATATTCGGGAATAATAAACCTAAAATATGAACTTATTCCTCGCTTTTTATATAATAAATGATTTTATTTCCTGGGGTATCATCATCCAAGACAAGATTAACTCTGTTATCTGAACAAGCCTTAATCTTAGGATTTCAGGAGTGACCTGCCTTGAAGCTCAACCTCTCGACTACACTCCATTAAGCTCCGCCATCTGTAATTACTTTATAATAAATCTCAAAATTACGGGTGTGTAATCTTCGAAGGCTACATTGATTGTGTCGCTTGAAACTATGGCAATTAATGGATATAGTGAATTCCCTGAGGTTAATGTTAATCTTTTATTTTTCCTCCAGGATGCACCACCATCTGAGCATTTTTTATAATAGATTTCACCATTCCCTGGTGTAGAATCTGCCTAGACTAGATGAATCACGTCATTTGAATCTATGCTTACGGCTGGATTACAGGAAGCAACTGAATTTGAGGTTAGCTTTTTGGATGCGCTCCAGGATGAGCCTCCGTCTGGGCTCCTCTTATAATAAATATCTCAAAATTTCCTGATGACTTATCTTCCCAGACTGCAGGGATTACTCCATTTTAATCTACGGAAATAACCGAACATTGCTAGTCCCCAGCAGTTCAGCTTAGCCTTTTAACCTTGCTCCAACCTGAGAGACCATCTGCGGTTAGATAAAACATAATCGAAACCATGAAGATGGATAGTCAAAGAAATTTTTTCATTATTTTACTCCCTCCGATTAATTAATCTTTCCCTCTCTCTTAAGTCCTCCTCTTCCCTTTTAGCTTCTTTTTTAATGGTTTCTTTATCATGACTTTAAAAAATATTTTTTTTAATGAACTTTTTTAACAAATTGACTCTTCAATAATTTGTCAAGATTGATGAGTCAGCCTAACGAAAATTCGCCCCTAAGTTTCTCTGAAAGAGGGATAATTAGAGGAAAGACAAATCCTCAAGGGAATATGATTCTTGAGATGAGGATGAGGACAAGGAGGAAGCTTTGTGGCCTCAGATGTCTTCGGAGAAGAAGGGGAAAATACTCAATAAATTGTTATTGGTTACAATTAGAGCATTTCATAGTATTTTTTGCCTAAAGGCTCGAGTAAGGGAAAAGCATCTAAAAATCTTTTAATTTATATTCCCCTTCAACGGACTCGAACGCGTGCCTCTCGCGTCTCAAAAGAAATTGTCTGTCCATCCGGACTATTGGCCGCAACATTACTCACCGCAATAGAGCTCTCTCCTTTTCCCTTTGATTGAAAGACAAGAAGAGCCACATCTCCGGACCCCCTGACACCCTGCGCAACATCGGTTCCTGAGAACCCTATGGTACAGGAGCCTGAGGAATTGTCTATATTCTTCAAGAAGGGAAGGTCCTTTCCTAACTGTCTGATAAAACTTCCTCTCTCTATTTCTTTTAAGTTAAGAACTTGAGGATTAAAGGATATGTTCACGGATAAACTTCCAATCTCCGCTTCGGAGCGAAGGCTCACCATAATCCGAAATTCCCGCTCCCTTGGGACCTCAAAATCAAAAGGCTCAAGATAAATTAGATTCTTTCCTGCCTCCTCTCTTGGTTGCCTTCTTAGTTCTCTTTCTTCTTCTAGGCCCATCTCTAAAGCCTCTTCTTCCGGCTCTCTGAGTGTGGCTACGGCAGGAGGAGAAACTTCTTGTGGGTTTACCCACACCGGTTTTGAATCCTCCTTTCCCAAGGGAATCGTCCTTATGATGTAGGGGGTAATGGTAAGGATGACATCTGTCTGTTGAATCCTCTGGTCAGTGTTAGAAAACAGGCTCCCGATAATGGGAATGCTCTTCAAACCGGCAATCCCTCTCAAGGTTTTCCTCTCCTCGTCCTTCAAGAGACCTGCCAAAAGATTCGTCTCCCCATCCTTGAGCCTGACCATATTCTTTACTTCTCTAGTGGCAATGATGGGAATATCGGCAAACCCTGACCCTCCCAGCGATTTAATCTTAATTTCAAGTTCAAGAGTTATTTCTTTTTCAAAATGGATTCTGGGGGTAATCTTGACATCGATTCCCACGTCTTCATAGGCAAAAGAAGTCACTGGTTGCTGGCTCACCCCCCCTGCTGCTATGGGAGTGAAGGTGGTGCGAGGGATGGGAATTTTATCACCAACCAGGTACTCAATCTTTTCTCCATGAAGTCCTCTAAGCCGGGGTTGAGAGATAACCTTCGTGTCGGCGTCCTGCTCCAGCAATTGAATTAGTGCCGAAGGCAAGGTAATCTGGTAGTTTTCTCGCTTGGAGAGATCCATCTCACTCAGTTTGAACCATCCTTTATCGCTGCTCTCCTGATTGTATCTCAAACCGATGAGGTGCTGTTCAAAATCCAGCCCAAGCTGCCTCAGCTTTGAGCGAGAGACTTCCATTATCTCCAGATCAATCACCACTTCTCCTTTCGGCTTGTCCCAAAGGGAAATCATCTTCTCTGCGAGAGCTATGCTCTCAGGTGTATCCTTAATGGTTATTGAATTGAGGCCTTTGTCGACATGTATGCTTGGCATTCGAAATTGCGTACGAAGCATGAGCTGAAGGGCAGCTCGCATATCTTCGGCATTTACATTTGATAAATAGAAAGTCTTGATAGCATTGAGTTCATACTGAAGCCTCTTAGCAGGAAGGTCAGGAGCTATGACCACGGTCTTCTCATCTATCACTCGATAAAAATTCTTGGAGGCAAGACAAATAGAATTAAGCGCCTGCTCAAAACTCATATCCACAAGGTCTATAGATAAGGAAGTGTCCCTGAATTGTTCATCAAAGATGACGTTAATCTGCGCATACTTGCCCAGTGCCTCAAAAATAGAACGTACGCTTGCGTTTATGAATTTAAGCTCTATTTTTTTATCGTCAACCTTGAGTCTAAAAGGAAGTTCAAGCTCTTTTATTTCTGGCTTTTTCTCCTCAGGCTTTCCGGCAAATCTTCGTGCTTCCTCCACAATCATGATGTTCGAAGGGTCATAGCCTATTGCTTTCTCATATTCGGCGAGGGCCTCCTCTTTCTTACCCTGGGAAGCCAAATTTCTTGCTTGCTGAAGGTGATGAAGGCTTGCGGCAATAGAAGCCCTTATCAAGGCCAGCCTATAGGCGGAATTGTTTGGGTCTTCAAGAACTGCTTTCTGATAAAAGATGACTGCCTGATCCCAATCTTTGTTCACCGCAGCTTCAGTTCCAAGTTGATAATTTCTACTCAACACTGCACAGCCCCATAATCCAAGCATGATGAGCATCAAAATCGCCATTTTTTTCATGGCCTCTCTCCTTCCAAAGTAAAAATGATTGTCTTGGAGCCTGGGCCAAATATTTCTATCTCTTCTTTTGTCACTCGTTTCACCCTGAATTCTTCACTGAGCATCTCATCTTTCCCTACGGCTCTTGCCTGACCTTGAAAAATTACCAAAGCCATGATTTTTTCTCCTGAAACAACATATCCAACATACTTCAAATTTAAACCCATATCAGGGGAAACCTCTGCGATCTTATGCTGAGAGCTTCCCAGAACTCCGGAAGCCGAAGAGGGGATTTCCTTCATATTTTTTCGCGCAGCATTTGAACCATAAGGAATAAAAATATTTCGCCAGGGATTAATGAATTCTCTCCCCTTAGGAATTAATTCTTTCTTGATAAAGCTCAGCCTCTCTTTCGCGGGAGACTTGGGATTATTTATCTTCTCCTGCTCTGCCCGAACTCCTAAACAAATTAAGGCTATTGCAAGCCAAAAAATTATCTTTTTAACTTTCATAATAGCCAGCCAGAATAACCATCACCTCAATCTTTCCATCGTCGGACCTGGCTTCTAAGAAATCTATCTTCTCAATCACCAGGAAACGAGGGAAGCTTATTATTGTGTTTATAAACTTTTTCAGGGAATAATAAGAGCCCACGAGGTTGAAACGAACAACTACTTTTTTAAAATTTTTCAAATTGAGGTCATAATAATCATAAGCAATTCCTCCAGAAGGTCGCACCTCAGAAGAGTTAAATATTCTTTGAAGGTCAATTCTTAGCTTTTTTATCCCCTCCTTTCCATCATAAAAATATTCTTCCCTTAAATCTTCAACATCTCGATATGTCTGCCGCCATTTCAGATACTCGCTTCTTTTCTCGAGGGTTTTTAACCTGAGCCCCAGATACTCCCTTTTCTTTGAAGAAAGCATTTCTACATCTTTAAAATATGCTCTTTTCTCTCCAAGAGCAATCAAGCCGAAAAAAATCACAGAACCAAAAAGAACAATGGTCATAAAACCCAAAATCCTCTTTTCTTTTTTCTGAAGCAAGTCAACCATTTTTAATATTTTAATGTAATTTCAGAGAGAATTAAGCCCTCTGAATTTCTCTCTTCCCCCAAAACCTTAATCTCTTGAAATCCGCGTTCTTTTAAATTATCCACTAACCTTAAAAGGTCTTCCACGCTTTCTGAAACTACCCTGAATCTCACAGAAACCTCACCTCCCTCATTAACAGATGGAGCGAGGGAAAACACGTAACTCCTTTCAGGAAGAGATTGCTCTAAACTCGTTAAAAAGCCAATGAGAGGAAACGACTTTTTGAGGATTAGATTGTTAATCATTTCCACAATCTCTTTGTTTTCTTTTTCGAGTTTCTCAATGCTCGAAGAGTATTTCTTCTCGATCCTTTGAACCTCTCTTATCTGCTTCTCTACTCTATCCAGGTTTGATTCTATTTCTCTATGATTTGATTTATAAGTAAGGTAAATATTAGTCCCTTCTCCAACAAAGATAAGCGTCAAGATCACAAGCAGAGCGAGAAGAGCGAAAAAAAACTTCCTATTTCTTATCGGGACGCTTGCCAGGTTCAAATCTAAACGCTTCATTTTGATGAAATTTGGCCAAAAAGAGGGGAAAGGATATGCCTCTCCCTCTGGTTAAGGGTGGATAAAAAAGAAACATCTATTTCTTTAAGAGGATAAGAGAGCCTCTTTCTCAAAGATGAAAGGAGGTTTTCTCGGGAATTCAGAAGGCCTAACCTCATTGTGAGGGAATCAACCTTTCTCTTTTCTTTATCCTCCAGAAAATTAGCTGTATTCTCAATTTCTTTAACAATTTGGTCAATCTTTTCTTCCCAGGAAAGCTCATAGACAAATTCTGGAGCAAAAGATTTTTGTCGATAAAGCACAACTTCAGAATCTATTATTGAGAGAAGATTGAGGGAGTCTTCTTCCACGTTGACTAGAATCGAATTCTCCTCAACGAAGGAGGCATTTAATAAAGAGAGGGTTGGAATACCGACTATTCCTGGCTCAAACTTGAGCTCTCTAAAAAGCATCTCGTATTCTTCGATTATGGAAGCTCGAGCAACTGAGACTATTATTCTGGGGGAATTTTTACTACCAATAAGCTCAAAAGAGAACCTTGCATCATCAGGGAGAAAGGGGATTTGTCTTTTTATTCTGAAAAAAATAAGCTTTTCCTTCTCCTCAGGAGAAGGGGGGAGGGAATCGAAGGAAAAAACAAATGTCCTCTGGGAAAGCTCGGGAAGCAGAAGGGCTATTTTTTTCTCAGAAGGATGGAATTTTTTTATTTCTTCCCTCAATATTTTATTTAAAAAGCGGGTGTCTTTCAGATTTTTTTTCAAAAATGATGGCTCGATTACTAGTTTTTCGAGAGGAATAATAAAGTATTGAATGAGCCTTTTCTCCCTTCGAGAAATCTGGATTCCACAAAGGTAACGGGGATTCACATAAAAAGAAATTGAGGGAAGTGGCTGCTTGGTAAAAAAACTTTTTATTCCCCCTAATTTATCCCTGAAAAACATTCTCACTCGACAAAAGTGACCTTGTTCAATTCTTTAAGGCTGGTTATTCCTTTCAAAACCTTTTTCATCCCCATCTCTCTGAGGAAGACCATCCCTTCCGCCTTTGCTCTCTTTTTCACCTCTGATAGTGGTTTCTTGGCTAAGATCATTTCCCGAATATCATCTGAAAGTTCCAGTAACTCCGCTATGGCTGTCCTCCCTTTATAGCCAGTGTGATTGCACTCTGGACAACCCACAGCTTCAAAAAAGACCTGATCTCTGTACTCCTCTGGATTTAGCCCTGATTTAACGAGCTCGGTTTCATCATACTTTACCGATTTCTTGCAATTCAAACAAAGGACTCTCACCAGCCTTTGCGCCAGAATACAGTTTAGAGCCGAAATGAAGCTATAAGGGTCTACCTGCATGTGAAGAAAACGTCCAATCACATCAAACACATTGTTAGCATGAACTGTAGTAAAGACCAAATGTCCAGTCAAAGCCGATTGAATGGCAATTTGAGCCGTCTCGGGGTCTCTTATCTCTCCTACCATGATCTTATCTGGGTCGTGACGGAGGATAGAGCGAAGCCCCCTGGCGAAAGTCAGACCCTTCTTTTCGTTGACCGGAATCTGAGTTATTCCTTCTATCTGATACTCAACCGGGTCCTCAATGGTAATGATTTTATCCTCGGGTGATTTAATTTCTGTCAAAGCTGCATAGAGGGTGGTTGTCTTTCCGCTTCCTGTGGGACCCGTAACTAAGACCATTCCGTAAGGCTGAGTAATATATTTCCGGAATTTCTCAAGGACTTCTTCCGAAAAACCGAGTAGATCCAACCTCAACTCTGAGATTGCTTCGGTTATCATTTCTTTATCCAGAATGCGAATGACCGCATCCTCACCATAGATACTGGGCATTATCGATACCCTGAAATCTATGGTCTTGTCCTTTATTTTCAACCTGAATCGCCCATCCTGAGGAACCCTCCTCTCCGCAATATCTAGGTCAGACATCACCTTCACCCTCGAGATGATAGGAGACTGGAACTTCTTATTAATCGGCTCCATTGCTTCACTTAAAACACCATCTATACGGTATTTGATGGTCACACCTTCTTCCTTAGATTCTATATGGATATCGCTTGCTCTCTTCTGAACGGCAGTAAAAATTATAGAATTGACAAGCTTGATGATTGACCCATCCTGGTCTGCAAGTTTTTCAACAGAAATTACTTCCTCTTCCTCTGCTCCTTCCTTCTCCACAACCTGGACAATGAATCCTTCGGTAGCGTTTCTCAGTACCTGAAGAGCTGTCTCACTTTTTCTCAGTGCCTCATTAATGGCTCTTTTCGAAGCAGCATAAACCTCCACCTTTTTCCCCGAAAAAGATTCAATGACATCTATGACTGAAATGTCAGAAGGGTCTGCTATGGCGATCTTCAAAACTCCTTCATTTTCCTCAAGCGGAATGAAGTTTGAACGATGCAGAAATTCCACAGGAAACGACTGCACAAGCTCACGGCTCAGAGAATAATTGTTGAGGTCGATGTAAGGAACATGATAACGCTCGGCAATCATTTTGGTCTCTTCCTCTTCTTTATGGATGATTTTTTCGGGCTCTTCTCTTGATCTTGCCATTACCTTGCTATTCTTATGATGTTAAAAATTGGTAAGTAGACAGCCAAAAGCATGGCTGCCACAATCATACCCATAAAAATGATAATAACCGGCTCAATAAGAGAAACAAAGGTATCAATTCTTGAACGAATTCTTTCATCGTAAACCTCCGCCACATCAGTAAGCATTCCCTCAAGGTTTGCAGATGTCTCACCTACTCTGATCATGTCCAGGGCGAGAAGAGGAAAGAAATTCGTTCGGGCTAACGATTCAGAAAGGCTTTCTCCATTTTTAATCTCATCGGATACTCCAGACATCCTGGTCACTAAATATCTATTTGGAACAGACTGCCTTGCGATATCTATCGAAGAAAGAAGAGAAATTCCTCCTCCCAAAAGCAGACTCAGCGTCCGAGAGAAGAGCGAAACTCCTGATTCAAGCCAAATCGGACCACCGTAGGGAATCTTGAGTTTGATGCGGTCCTTGAGTACCTGAAATTTTTCTTTTTTTCTTAACTGGAAGTAAATCAAAAAGAAAAGAATGAAAACCCCCAGAATGAATGGATAATTATTTCTCAGCGAAAGGGCAAAGGACATAAGCATGCGGGTTATCGAAGGAAGTTCTGCCTCAAAGTCCCTGTAAAACTGGGAAAAACGGGGCAGAACAAAGTTTAAAAGAACTCCTAGAAGCAAAAAGGAAAAAACGAGAAGTAAGGTGGGGTAGGTCAAGGCAGACCTTATTCTTGACTTTGTTTGAGAAACCACCTTGGCATAACCTATATAGCGACTCAGAGTCCCTGCTAAATTCCCGCTTCTCTCTCCTGCCATTAAAGAAGCCGTGTAGACTTTGGAAAATATGTCTTCAAAGGGCAGGAAAGCTTCTGAAAGAGATTTCCCCGCTCGAACCTCGCCCTCGATCCTCATCAGGAGTTCTTTGAAATGAACATTCTTAACCCTACTCGCTATTATTTCAATACTCTTTAGAATAGGATAGCCTGCCTTAATTAAAGCCACAAGCTCCTGATTGAAGAGGATGAAATCCCGCTCCTTGATTCTTGTTTGGAAAGGACGAAGTGGAACCTGGATTCTTCGCCAGTCTCTTCTTATGGAAAGAACACAAAATCCTTCACTCTCAAAGTGTTCTCTACATTCTTCGACTGAAGGTGCAAAGAAAGGTCGAGTAAATGTTCTCCCTTCATCAGTGGCTAATCGACATTGGAAATATGGCATTTTATATTTTCCATTTATTAGTTTAATATTAGGAGATATATGAATAATTGTCAAATACATGTGCAGATAGAACCTGTCTTCTAAAAAACCGCTTAGACTCCTCACCTAAAAAATAGTGTAGGATAAAACCAACGTCTCATTCTCAATTAAGGTAAAATTATAAGGATTTCATTTTAAAAAGGGTTCAAAGTTATCCTTTACACTGAAGAATCTTTAAACGAATCAACCCAAGGCAAGGAAAGAACCTTACCCTCTTCTGCGCTTGAATTTATTTCGGGTCGAAATTTCCATCTCTTCTCTTAATCCAGAACACTCTGAAATTTTTAGTCGCAGAATGAATTAAAGAACTAGAATTTTTAAACCCCGGCTCTTCTAAGAAATGGAGGATAAATTTTGTTTAGCCCTCCTGGGATAGTTTAATTGCTCTTTCCTCCGCCGACTCCATGTCTCTTCCTGAATGAGTGTCTGTATTGACAAATATTCAGCCTGGGATTATCTTTAAAAATAATGAATAAAAAATTATTTCTTGCAATTTTAACTTTCTTTCTTCTCTCTCCCTTGACCTCAAGAATCAAAGAAAAACAACTTCCTTTTTTAGATTCCTTCTCCCTTGAAAAAGAGGCCTTAAGTCCCCAAGAAATAAAAAGACAGAAATACGACTATATGAGTACCTTTCTCTCCCGGAATACAAAACCCTTGGGACTGAAAGAGGATGAAACTCTAATAAACTTTCTCAAGGAACCAACCGTAAAATGGGTCATCAGGACAAGTGAAAAACATATACTTGAATAAATCCCCCTTATATTTTTTGAGTTTGCGATTCAAATTTTTGGATTTGCAGGGAATAGAATAGAGAGAAAAAAATGAAAAGAAGAATCTACATTGCCATTGCAGTCTTTTCATTCTTGCTCGGTTTAGGGGGATTGAATGTTTACCGAAAAATAAATTGGAGAGAGCCATCGGATGGAATCTTCTGGAAAAAAAGAGAAGGGATCCTGCGTGCCGAAAGAATCGACTTAAATAGCCCAGGTTATCTTGCAGGAATAAAAAAAGGAGATATTCTCTACTCCATTAACAACAATCTCGTGAAGAGTAAGATTGATGTGGAAAAAAATCTCTGGTTAGCCTGGAGCTCAGACCAGAGGTTGACATATCAGATCAATCGACAGGGAGAACTCATCTTTCCCTCGTTCTATCCAGTTTCAAGGGGGCCGAAAGTCACTGATATCTGCCTTGTTTTTATTGGCTTAACTTCCATAACGATCGGCCTTTTTGTCCTTCTCAATTCCAAAAAATCATTTTCACTTCCGTACATCTTCTTCTATTTACTCTGCTTAATCTTCTATTCTATCTCTATTTTCTCCCCCTGCGGGAAACTGGATACACTTGACACCCTCTTTTATTGGCTGGATAAGGTTTCTTTTCTCACCTTCCCCCCTCTTTTGCTCCATTTTTTCTTGATTTTCCCCAAAAGAATGAGCTTCTTCCGAAAGAAAAAGTTATCCATTTTTTCTATCTACCTCCCTGCAGCGGCATTTCTTCTCTTCAAGGTCATCATCCATTTGCCACTTCTTGAAAAAATAGAAGAGGGGACTATCCTCGACCTCTACAATTTAACAGGGAAGCTCGAGTTAACTCATTTCACTCTTTATTCTCTCGCTGTTCTCGGAATAGCTTTCTCCAGTAGCCTAATCCCCGATGACCTTTTAATCAAAAAACAGCGCAAATGGATCGTATACGGCCTCAGCTTTGGGATGATTCCCTTTATCATCTTCTACATCATTCCTTTTCTCCTCGACTATGTTCCCTCAAAAGCAGCTGAGCTCACTGTTCTCCTTCTAGCGCTTATCCCCCTCACTTTTTCTTACTCCATAACTCGATACAGACTTATGGATCTCGAAGTTCTTCTCAAGAAAGCAGTTACCCTGATTTCATCCTTCATAATCATCGGAGTGGTCTATTTCATCGTAAGTTCAAGGACAAAAATTTTTTCAGAATACAGACTTAACGCCATAATACTCGGCGTGCTGGCTATCCTTCTTGGCGCAACCCTCTTTTCTCCTCTGAAAGCTCTCTCCCAGTCCCTTTTAGACAGAGCCATCTACAGAAGAAGTTATATATATCGAAAAACCCTCCTTTCGATAAGCAAAGAACTTTCCCGAGAGCGTAACCTCGGGAAACTTTCTCAGTCCCTCCTGGATTTAATTGCTAATGCTCTCTCTCTCAATTCAATTGCTCTTCTCCTTCCTGAAGATGAGAAGAGGAGTTCTTTTTCAATCCTGAAAGCCAGAGGAAAACTCAACTTCAGCGGAAAATCAATAACACTCGACGAGAGAATCATGCAAATCCTAAAAGAAAAAGATTTCATCTCTCTTTACTCCTTGAAAGATAGAAAAGGGCTGCAGAAGAAATTCGAAGAACTTGCAAACTATGGCCTCTATCATTATTTACCTCTTAAGGTAGAAGACAAGCTGATAGGATGCCTAGGTATGGGGAAAAAAGTAAATAACACCTTCCTCAGTTCTGAAGACTGGGAGCTTCTGACCACAATTTCTTCTCCTATGGCTCTAGCCCTTGAGAATGCATACCTCTACGAACAAGCAAACATGAGGGCAATGGAGCTCGAAAGACTGAAGGACTATAGTGAGAACATAATCGAGAGTCTGACTATTGGAGTCGCTGTGCTCGATTCGCAGGGAAGAATTATTGGCTGGAATAGGATCCTTGAAGGATTCTTCGGCAAGAAAAAACAAGAGGTTCTTGAAAAAAGCCTCCAAGAAGTGCTGGGTGAAAAAAATTTCTCTGCAATCTTTCCCTCCGATACTCAACAGGGCTTCCGTCTCCTCAGCGAAATTTCGCTCGAACTTCCATCTAATGAAAAAAGACTCTTCGACATTGCTAAAACTCCCTTGCTCGACAATCGGATGAACCCTTACGGAACAGTCATTGTCTTTGAGGACGTTACGGAAAAGATTCGTCTCCAGCAACAAGTCCTCACCTCTGAGAAGCTTGCCTCCATCGGACTCCTCTCTGCAGGTGTGGCCCATGAAATAAACACCCCTCTCACTGGAATCTCTAGCTATGTCCAGATACTCCAGAAGAGGCCTCCCGACTCAAAACACGCTCAAATACTGGAAAAAATTGAAATCCAGACCGAAAGAATAGCCAGAATCATCAAGAACCTCCTCAACTTTGCTCGAAATCCCTCGGATACCTCCTTCTACCGTGTTGACCTCAAGCAAGTGCTCGAGGAGATAGTCGCTCTTATAGAATATAAACTCAAAACAATGAACATAAATTTGGTGCTTGAGCTTTCCCCAGTCAAGCCTATCTATGCTCAGGGAGAAAGACTCCAACAAGTTTTCATCAATATCATTCTCAATGCCATCGATGCTATGCCTGAGGGAGGAATTCTAAAAATCATATTATTCGAGAAAGAAAATGAGGTCATAATAAAAATAGAGGATACAGGCACGGGAATCGAGGAACAACATCTTCCTCATATCTTCGACCCTTTCTTTACCACGAAGGGAATCGGGAAAGGAACCGGATTGGGTTTATCCATAAGCTACGCAATCATCAAAGAACACGAGGGCCATATCGCTGTAGAAAGTGAAAAAGGGAAAGGGACGATTTTTGAAATCTCCATTCCCAAGAACCTGGAGAAAAGGAAAATGAATAAGATATCAACTTCATAAGGTGAAAATGGAACAAAAAGCACTCATTCATATTGTCGACGATGAACAAATAATCCATGAAATTCTTACAGACCTTTTAACCTCAGAAGGGTATGAAGTGGAGGTGTCAACCTCTGGGGAGGAAGCTCTGGAGAAACACTCCTCTTCCTCTTTTGACCTTGTCTTGCTTGACCTTCTCATGCCTGGAATGGATGGAATTGAGGTTCTTAAAAAGTTGAAAAAGATCGACCCCAGGGTCATGGTCATCATTATCACCGCATACGCTTCAATCGAATCTGCCATCTCAGCGATGAAAACAGGGGCGTTTGATTATGTCCAGAAACCCTTCAAACACGATGAACTTCTCCTCACCATCCACAGAGCCTTAGAACATAAGAAACTCCAGGAAGAAAATATACGTCTTCGCCAAGAGCTCAAAAATAAGTTCAGTTTTGAAAACATAATTGGCAAAAGCAAAGTCATGCAAGAAGTGTTTGAAATCATAAAGGCAGCTGCCCCCACTCGAAGCACGATTCTCATTCAGGGAGAAAGCGGAACAGGGAAGGAATTGGTCTCTAGAGCCATCCATCAAAACAGCGACCGTGCTGGCCAACCCTTCATCGTCGTCAACAGTGGCTCCTTACCCGCAGACCTTCTGGAGAGTCATCTTTTCGGTCACGTAAAGGGCGCATTCACTGGTGCGGTCACTGACAAGAAGGGACTCTTTGAAGAGGCAGACAAAGGAACAATTTTTTTCGATGAAATTTCCTCTTTAAGTCTTGAGACTCAGGCAAAGCTTCTCAGAGTCATGCAGGATAGGGAATTCATGAGATTAGGAGGAACCAAAACCATCAAGGCTGATGTGAGAGTGATTGCAGCCACAAATTCGGACCTTGAGGAAATGATAAGACAGAAAAAATTCCGCCAGGACCTATTCTATCGCCTGAACGTGATCAAGATAGAGCTTCCCCCTTTGAGGAAGAGAAAAGAAGATATCCCTCTGCTTGTTTCCCATTTTCTGAATATCTATAGCGCCGAGAATGGAAAAGAGATAATCGGAGTCACAGAGGATGTCATGGAAATTCTGGAGCAATATGACTGGCCAGGGAATGTTCGCGAGTTGGAAAATCTAATCGAAAGGGCTGTAGTGTTGACAAAATCAAATCTCATTACCAGAAATTGTCTCCCGCCATTTCTCTTGCCTGAGAGAGAAAGCAAAGAGAATAGAATAATCTCGAAGGATGGATCTTTTCCTCTTAAAAAACAGATGAGAAATTATCAGAAAAAAATCATCATAGAAGCTTTGAAAAAATCAAACGGCATTCAGAAGAAGGCAGCGGCTCTTCTCGGAGTAAAACCCACTACTCTCAATGAAATGATAAAGAGACTCGAGATAGGTCCTGAAGAGGTAGGAGATTGAGTAAATTTTTCTAATGAAACTTTCCTGGAACTGCCGAGTCCGGGTTGATTACAATCTTTTTGGGCTTTTCTTTAAGGCTAAAATCAAATTCCTGAAAGATTTCGTTCACTATAATTCTCTCTCTTATTCTTTTACCCCCTATCTCCCATTCCAGCCAGAGGGGAAAAACGAATTTTTCCTTCAATTGCCTTATGGAAAATTTTAGAATGAATTCGCCTTTCTCCCGCTGAAGAGAATAACTTACCTTCACCTCAGGAAGCAAGAAAGAATCAAACCACATCTTTGAAAATTGACTTAAGTCAACTCCAGAAACTTCTTCCAAAGTGTTCATAAAATCAGCGGTGCTCGAAGAGCCATATTTATGTCTCTCGAAAAATTCCCGTATGCATTTAAAGAACAGTCCTTCGCCTAGATAGTCTCTGAGCATGAAAAGGACAAGAGAAGCTTTATTGTAAATGATGGCCTGATAGGCGTCGAAATCAAAATAGCTGAGCCTCGAGCCCATAGAAATTGCCCCCCATTTAGACTTCCTCACAGTCCAATCTGAAAGCTTTTTCAGAATGAGAGAAAAGGCTCTTTCTCCATATTTTTTCTCGAGGTAGAGAATCGCAGAAAATTGAGCCATGCCCTCACTAAGCCACTGGTCATGATAAGTTTTCCAGGTTACTCCCTGCCCCCACCATTGATGCGCAATTTCATGGGCAAGAAAATATTCATCCCATCTTGAGAGGTCAACAGGACTCTTATAAATTATTCGCGAGCCCACGGAGAATCTGGGCAATTCGTTGAGCACGATAAAGGATGCTGGGCTATGTCCTCCGCTCGTTGACCATTCTCTTTTGATTATACTCATCTTCTCAAAAGGAAATGCTCCAAACTTATCTTCAAAGAAGCTCAGAATATCTTTAGTCTCCCCCGGAATCTCCTTCCTAAAAGTCCGCAATTCTTGAGAAACGAAAAATTCAAGGGGGATAGGGGAGAAATCTTCATGCACCTTTGTAAATTTACCAACGATGAAGGTGAGATATTTAAGGGGGTAGTGAGTTTCAAAAACATAAAAAGCACGCCCTACCTTATCGATCGCCTCCACCCTTTCTACTCCATTTACTTTACCCTTCTCCACCATTTCTCCGTTCGAAATACACGTGTATTCAGGGGGAACCATAATCTTCAATCTGGCTTTAAAATACCCTTCCTCGGGAGGGGCTGGATACCAGTAGGAGGACTGGCTAAAGAGATAAGTGTCGTACTTAACAGGGAAATTTAAACCTTTTTCCTGGAAAGGAGGACCGAGAAAAACATCTGCTGTCTGAGCTGGGGGCAAAAGCTTCCCTCTGTAGAAAATTTCAATCGAGATTGTTTCTGTCTCTAGAGGTGGCTCAACAAAATAAACATAAAGAATCTTTCTTAATTTGTCTTGGGTATAATAGAGCTCCCTTCTCTTCTGATCAAATATCCGTAAAATTTGGAGGTCGGGGTTGATTTTAAACTTGGCTCCATCAAGGGCCTTGACATGGGACTTTATTTCTACTTTTGCCCTAGCAGAAAGATAGGATTCCTTGGGATCGAAGTCAACCTCAATTTGATACCTTTCGACATCAAACATCTGTCCAAAAGAGATAAAAATTCTTCTCGATTCTTGAATGGCTCGAGGTGAATAAAGATTTAATATTTTTTCTCCCTCCCATTTGAAAAAATTTATTTCTTCTCTTGAAAAAGGAGAATATATATAGCTGAAGCGTCCTATTTTTTCGCCCTCAAATTCAATCACAGCCTCATCCCCCTGGGGAAGGAAAGAAAGAATCTCCCCTGTCAAGGGATCGAGAATGGTGAAAGACCGATGATAATGTCTCTTAAACAGAGAATAAGCCCTGTTTATTTCTGCTGCTGAAAATTGATTCTTTCTCTCCTCGCTCTCTTCTACAATTTTGATGTTTTTCTTGAAAAAAAAGTCTGAAAATCTGAGGTAAGCGTATTTTACATCATCTCTTATCTCGTCCTCTTTATAGATTAATTGTATCTGATGCCTTTCTTTAGGGTCAGAGGGAGAGAAATTGAGCTTTCCCTTACCGAGGATGAGAAGGGCAGTTTCGAACTGAGGGATATTGTCGTAAAGAACGAGGCAATCTTCGAAACTAAGCTTGATGTCCGTGTGAGTTATCTCAATTTGTCTAATTCTCTCGATTCTTTCCGAAGGAATCTTTATCTTGTATAGTTCCTTTACATCTGAATTTATAATTTTATTCTTTATCTGCCACTTCCCTTCTATTCTGGAAAGAAAGAGACTCCAAGTTTCAATTAGGACTAAGTATGAGTTTTGAAAAATCGCCCGCGCATATAGTCTTGCTTCCTCTCCCTCGTCTACTATGTTTGCCTTGAAAAGAGAGATTTTTTCAATCTGAAATTTCTCCAGTTTCTCCTCCATGAGCATTTCTTCAGCGGTTCTCTTTTCTTCAGCAAAAGTTTCGAGATAGTAAGAAATTTCCATCTTTTCAAGATAAGACTTCACTCTAAGAAAAAAGTCATTAAGGGTTTCTTCAGCTCTTAAATTAGAAGCTAAAAAAAGAGGAAGGAGGATTGAAAGAATTTTTCTTTTAAATAGGTTTTTTTTCACTGAATTGTCTTTATTATACCACATCTAGAAATCAAATTCTTCATTAACGAGAAGAACCCGAATATTCGCTTAAGGGGTGATATTTTTTCATCTTATAAAAAAAGAAGCCTCTCTTTCCCCAAGAAACTGGTAACATAGCGGTCTTCTCCCAACTCGCGCTTCTGGCTTACCCATCTGGAAGGTTCCTGGTTATGGCTCCAAATTAAGCACTTACCCTACCGGGTGCTCAACTTTTCTAGCGGAGTGGCTTATCATTCCCCCCGAGCTTTACTTCGCCTTTCAGCCCATTATCATTACTTCCCGTCTCATTTTTCAGAAGCTTCAGGTTAGACCTGTGGGACTGAGACTATAAAGAGTTGGCTCAGGAATTAAATTTTTCTGGTGGGATGATGGAAAAAGCAGGATTTTAGCTCATTTTCAGAGGGTGATGGCTCGAAAAAGATACTTTGCTTAGTCTCATTTAGATTAGTATCTAACAGATTTGATTCTCTAATTTTTTCCCCAAATTAACCCTTATCCGAATATTTGGGTTGGAATTTCATCATTCTCTCGAATTTTTTGACTTATGAATTTTTCTCTGCTATAAGCAAAGCTAATTGGTTGAACAAGCCATAATTAAAATCTTTAGCTAGAGGAAAAAGATGATGGACAAGGCTGAGATAAAGGCCCTGGATAAGAAACACATTCTCCACTCCTGGACAGTGAATGAGAATTACGACCCCATGGTCATCTCTGACGCAGAGGGAGTATATCTCATCGATTCAGAAGGGAAGAAAATCTTGGATTTTTCTTCACAAGTAATGTGCGTCAACGCCGGGCACAAAAACGAAAAAATCATTAGCGCCATCAAGGATCAGGTAGACAAAGTCTGCTACCTCCATCCCGGATTTGCCTATGAAACAAGAAGCAGACTCGCCAAGGCTCTGGCAGAAATTACTCCTGGAGATTGCAAAAAATTTTTCTTTACTCTTGGAGGCGGAGATTCAACCGACAATGCCATCAAAATGGCCAGGGCTTACACCGGCAAACAAAAAATCATTGCCCGCTACCGCTCCTATCACGGCGCTACCTACGGAGCAATAAGCCTCTCTGGAGATCCGAGGAGGCTTCCTGTTGAACCCGGAATTCCTGGTATAGTGCATGTCCTCGACCCCTATTGCTATCGATGTCCTTTCAAACTCACTCACCCTGAATGCGGAATTCAGTGCGCCGAGCATGTGGCTGAGGTCATAAAGTATGAATCACCCCAGACCATTGCTGCCATCTTTTTGGAGCCTGTAACTGGGAGTAACGGCCTCATCATCCCTCCCGATGGCTACTTAAAACGCATAAGAGAAATCTGCGATGAGCACGATATCCTCTTTATCGTCGATGAGGTAATGAGCGGGTTTGGACGCACGGGCAAGTGGTTTGCCATTCAACATTGGGACGTGGTGCCCGACATGATGATCATGGCGAAGGGCCTCACCTCTGCCTATCTTCCCTTTGGAGCAGTGGCAATCTCAACTCGAGTGAGTAAGCAATTGGAAAAAGAAATGCTCTACTGTGGCCTTACCTATAACTCCCATCCTGTCTCTTGTGCAGCTGCTCTAGCGTCGATTGAAGTCTATAAACAAGAAAATCTCATAGAAAAAGCAAAAACTCTGGGCATCCTCCTTAAGAAAAGACTCGAGGAAATGAAAGAAAGACATCCCTGCGTCGGTGATACAAGGTCTATTGGGCTTTTTTCCTGCATTGAACTTGTCAAAAACAAAAAAACAAAACTACCTCTCACACCTTACAACGCTCAAGGGAAAGAGGCGGAGCCAAGCAAAGAAATTTTCCGTCGTCTCCTCGCAAGAGGGCTCTTCACCTATGTCCGCTGGATGTTTCTCTTCATCGCCCCTCCTCTTTCTATCTCTGACGATCAATTGCTAGAAGGCTTGAGTATCATCGATGAAGTGCTTTCTTATGCGGATACTCTCACAGAAAGATGAATCTCACCTTAAAGAGTTTAATTTAGAAAGGGAGAAAGATTGAAAAAAGGCGAGCTAAGCTACTAATTTCTTTATGATTCCTGAAAATTTAACCCAGGTCTATAAATTCAATTATTCCTTTCTTCATATCAAAGAACAAGAGCCTGTTTCTAAGCGTAGGATCCCAGCCGAGGAGAATCTTGACTACTTCAGAGACCTGCCAGGAGGCCACTGCAACGGGAGTGAGACAAGGAGTCCCTAGCTGACTTTCTATTCCTATGGCCTTAGTCTCTTCTGAACCATAGATGAGCCTAAGGCCCTCATCTTCGGGAAATATAGTAGTCACCTGACCCATGAAACCGGCGATGGCTCCATGGACAAGAGGAATCCCCTTCTTCTTGCAGACTTTCTCCAGAATGAATCTTGTTTGGATATTATCCAGTCCGTCAACAGCCACCTGGCAATCTTCCAGAAGGGAGGGAAGATTTCCTTCGTCAACCAGGAGGTCAAAAATCTTTAATTCTAGGGCTGGGTTGATGAGGGAAATTCTCCGGGAAGCTTCCTCTACTTTTTTCTTTCCTAGGTTTTTAGAATGGCTGAGAATCTGGCGATTGAGGTTACTATCCTGGAAAAAATCGCTGTCAACGAGAGTTATCCTTCCCACCCCAAACCTTGCTAGAAGCTCAAGAGCCATTCCCCCCAGCCCTCCTGCCCCAACAACTGCCACCCGAGAATCAAGAAGCTTTATCTGCCCCTCTATTCCTATGGTTCCTAGGTTCCGCTGATACCTCTCAGGAACAATCTCCATCTTCAAAGCCTCCATCTCTACCTCTCTCAAGCCGAGTTTGTGCTCGAGGGAAAAGCGTATCAGTAATTCATGGGAAAGGGAAAAATACTCTTCCCCCTTCGCAGTCTTCTTCCCTTCAGAGAGATTTTTTAACTCCTGACGAAGGGAATTTCTCATCTTTTGATTCGAGTTTCCTCCAAATCCTGTGGGTAATATATTTTTATTTATTTTATGGCAGCATTTTAACTTTAGTCTTTTTCAAAAGTCAAATACTCTCCCTCAAGAATGAACCTCTATTTCTTTAATTTTGAAACCCTCACCAAACATAGGAATACACTCAGCCTCTCTCTAAATTAAAAATATGGTTGATCACAATAATGAGTACCTGGATAAGTGGAGATTATAGATTTTGAGCTTAAAATACTCCACTTCTCTGTGACCTATGCCTTTCTCTTTATGACTTTAATCTTGTTATTAATCCCTTCCACCATTGCTTTGGAGAGGGG
>Ga0209102_1000766_pt1 | contig 19749 bp, 17 predicted proteins | sample ConPoolayeHmetaG_FD_185483 | JGI IMG/M metagenome (GOLD analysis project Ga0209102, IMG submission 185483) | Hot spring microbial mat communities from California, USA to study Microbial Dark Matter (Phase II) - Cone Pool mat layer H metaG... ...
TGAAAGTATCAAAGATAAAGTTTCCATCATAGGCATGGGATGCACAAAATTCGGTGAGAATTGGGAGTGGAGCGTGGAAGATATGGTGGTGGATGCGGTATATGAAGCCTATGAAGATGCGGGTGTAGGCCCGGAGGCCATTGAAGCAGCCTGGGTAGGCACAGCTTATTCTGGTGCGGGTGGCTCTCTTTTGGGCGATATTATCAAGCTCCACGATATTCCCATTACTCGAGTAGAAAACTTTTGTGCTACTGGCATGGAGGCTTTTCGTAATGCTTGTTATGCTGTGGCCGCGGGGGTGTATGATACAGTCTTGGCCGTGGGGGTAGAGAAATTGAAAGATTCTGGGCTGCAGGGACTTCCTGATTCTATGCCCAGACCGGTCTTTGGCGTGGGGCGAACTGCCCCTGGGTCATTTGCCCTCATTGCCAGCCGGTATTTTGCTAAATATGGCATCGGCAAGGAAACTTTGGCTAAGATTGCTGTAAAGAATCACCGGAATGGCGCGTTAAATCCTAAGGCCCACTTTCAGAGAGAAATTACTATTGAACAAGTTTTGAAAGCTCCGATTATTGCTTGGCCTTTAGGTCTTTTTGACTGCTGCCCAACGACTGATGGAGCGGCGGCGGCCATTATTACCCGCAAAAATTTAGCTCAGAAAATTAGACCAGATCATATTCCAGTAAAAGCTTTAGCCCTTTCCGTTTCTTCCATGTGGCCACAATTTAGGCCGGGTTTTGATTATCTCGGTTTTTCGGCCAATGTAACGGCTGCCCAAAGTGCTTATCAACAGGCTGGAATCAAAGATCCTTTAAAAGAACTCGGTATAGCTGAGGTGCATGATTGTTTTACAATCACGGAGTTGATTATATATGAAGACCTGGGCTTTTGCCCGCGCGGGGAAGCTAAAAAGTTTATTGATGATGGGGTTTTCGAGCTAACTGGCGAACTACCTGTAAATACTGATGGGGGGTTAAAATCTTTCGGCCATCCCATTGGGGCTAGTGGCCTAAGGATGATTTATGAAGTTTACAAACAGTTACAAGGAAAAGCCGGCAAAAGGCAAGTTAAAAATCCCCAATTGGGTTTAGCCCATAATTTGGGGGGAACGCCGCAGGTATGCTGTATCACTATTCTCGGATTACCTTAAGGAAGAAGGAAATAAATAGGAAAAGGAGGTTGATAAAATATGGGTAAGACAGTAATTAAATGGATTTCCCATGCCGCTTTTAAAATAACTTCTGAGACGGGAAAGGTAATTTATATTGATCCCTGGTTAGAAAACCCCCTCTCCAAATATACATTAAATGATGTCCAAGAGGCTGCCTTAGTGTTAGTTACTCACGATCATTTTGACCACGTGGGGCAGGCAGCAGATATAGTGAAAAAGACGGGCGGTTTACTTGTGGCCAATGTAGAAACAGCTCGCCGTTTGCAAAGCGAGGCTCAGGTGCCCGCCGAAAAAGTCTGTTATTTTGGTTATGGAATGAATATCGGGGGTAATTTAACTTACGAGGGAATCTCGGTAAATATGACCCAGGCTTTTCACTCCACAGCCTCAGGCGCTCCCTGCGGATATATTATACAATTGGAAGATGGGACGACCATTTATCATGCCGGGGACACTGGAATATTTGATACCATGAAGTTACTCGGAGAAATCTACCGGGTAGATCTGGCTTTGCTCCCTATTGGAAGTGTCTTTACCATGGATCCTCGCCAAGCGGCTTGGGCCGTGAAATTAATTTCTCCGCGGAAAGTTATCCCCATGCATTATAAAACTTTTCCCATCTTAGTCCAAGATGCTAAAGATTTTGTAGATCTGGCTAAGAAGGAAGCCCCGGGTGTAGAAGTGGTCGTTTTGAATCCGGGCGAGGAATACACTTTAATAAAATAGAAAAACTTAATTTTGGAAAAATAAACCCCCAATACTTTCCCAAGAAGATTGGGGGTTTTTTATAAGCTTAGCTTATGCGGATAATCGATACCCATGTGCATCTTGATGAACTAAGGGACTTACCCGGAGCTCTACAGCGGGCCAAAGAAGCAGGTGTAAAAGCGATCATAGCCGTAGGCATGGATTTTTTAAGTAATAAAAAAATTTTGGAAATATCTGCTCAATATCCAAATTTTGTTTATCCGGCCTTGGGTTTACATCCTTGGCGGATTTCCGCAGGGCAAATAGAAGAAAATCTGGATTTGATCAAAAAAGAAGTTGAGCGGTGTGTAGCATTGGGGGAAATTGGGCTTGACTTTGCCTTGGAAACTCCGCAAGATTATCAAGTAAAAGTCCTGGAGGAAATACTTTCTGTAGCTCATAAACAGAAGAAACCTGTTCTTCTGCACGCGCGCCGGGCCTGGGGCAGGACCTGGGAAATAATTAAGGATTGGAAAGTAGAAAAAGCTGTTTTTCATTGGTACAGTGGTCCTTTAGACATCTTAAGCAAGATTATTGAAGGGGGGTATTATATATCGGCGACTCCCGCCTTAGCTTATAGTGAAAGGCACCGTCAGGCCATAAGGGCCGCTCCTTTAGAAAGAATTCTCTTGGAGACAGATGCGCCGGAGACTTATCAGGGAATGGCGAGCGAGCCGAAAGATGTCCAACGTACCTTGGCGGAAGTGAGCGCAGTCAAGGGATTACCGGCAGATGAAGTAGCCCAGCAAACTTTGGGGAATGCCCAAGAATTTTTTCAAATCGTTTTTTCTTAAGAAAAATATTTTATTTAATGAAAGAAGGACTAAGCTTATCCAAGGAGATTAAGCCTGGGCAATTTTGGCAGCCCATTAGTTTTTTCCGCCCGAAGAGAAAAGGTGGATATAAGAAGAAAAGCCTTAAAGAAATTCTGGAAGAGACAGCATTTTCCTTAGCGGCCATGGCCAACGCTGATGGAGGAGAAGTGACTTTGGGCCTTTCTCCGGCGGGGGAGCCAGAAGAGATTTTATTTACAGAGAAGTCCTGGCCAATCTTCCTCAGCCACCTTAATAAAATTTTTTCTCCCCCTCTCAGCATAAAAGCAACTTTTCAAGAAACGGAAGGGAAGAAATTTATTTGTCTAAGCGTAGATCCGAGTCCAGAAATAATTTCTCTGCGCCCAGGAAAAGCTTTTCTCCGCGTTGGTGGACGAAATATTTCCTTAGCGCAAGCAAAGATAAAAACCTTAAGGGAAACCCGTCTGGAAACTTGGCATGAGCGGGAAGTCTTAACCAAAAGTTCCTTGGCCGACTTGGATGAGAGTTTATTAGCCCAATTTTTGGGAAAATCTTTATCTTTAGCTGAAGCAGAAAAAATTCTTTACCGTCCATATGGATTGATCGCCTACCATCGTGGAACTCCTTTATTAACCCGGGCGGCCCTCTATCTTTGGGCCAAGGATCCCTGGAGATGGCATGCTCGGCCCGGTTTAGAGTTTATCCGTCTGGAAGGAAACAAAAAAGAAGATGGGCCAAATTACAATATCAAAGAGCGCATCCGCCTGGAGGGTCCGATTTTAAGGATAATTGCCGAGCTTAACGGTTTTATTGATCAACATATTCAAGAGCGAGTTATTCGCCAAGACCTTTTCTTTAAAGAGAAATTTGTTTACCCAATTTCGGCTCTGAAAGAAGTACTTATTAATGCTTTAGCTCACCGCGATTATAGCCTGGAAGGAAGGGCCATCGAGGTTTATATGTATGATGATCGCCTGGAGGTCGTAAGTCCAGGGGGCCTACCTGGTTTCTTAAAAATTGACCATCTCCAAGAAAGAAAAGGGATCCACTACGCGCGAAACCCTTTAATTGTGCGGGTGCTCACCGATATGGGTATCATGCACTCTATGGGCCAAGGTTTCTCGACGATTTTTGGGGAAATGCAAAAAAATGGTCTAAACCCGCCGGAAATAAGAGTTTCCGGGAATTGTTTTCAGGTGGTCTTAAGAAATGCTCCTTTAATGGATGAGTCCACTCTCTTGTGGCTTAAGAACTTTAAGACGCACCTCCTTAACTCGCGCCAAATAAGAATTTTAGCTTATGCGCGCGCCCATGGATTGATTTTTAGTAGTGCGGATTATCAAAAATTGGGTGTTGACCGCGATACAGCTTATATAGAAATCAGAGAATTGATCAATAAAGGTATTGTTAAACAGCTCAAACGGCACGGGAAGATTTACCAGATTATTGAGCCAGGAAAAACATAAAAAGTTCTAAATACCTCCTGGCCGAGAAAAGAACGGATGAGTAAAAAAGAGGGTTGGCCAGCTTATTTAAAATTAGCTGCCGAGGGAGCGCTCGAGGAGAGAGTAGCCCAGGCCCAAGAGATCCTAAAATCCTGCCGACTCTGCCCGCGGGAGTGTCAGGTAAATAGGCTTGCTGGGGAAAGGGGATATTGTCGGACAGGGGCGCAAGCTGTGGTCTCCAGTTACAGCCCGCACTTTGGCGAAGAAGATCCCTTAGTAGGAAGGGGAGGATCAGGAACTATTTTCTTTACGCACTGTAACCTGCTTTGCCTTTTTTGCCAAAATTATGAGATTAGTCATTTAGGCGAAGGGCAAGAAATAAGCGCTGATCGGTTAGCTAAATTCATGCTTACATTGCAAGAAATGGGCTGCCATAATATTAATTTTGTCACACCCACGCATGTGGTTCCCCAAATCTTGTCGGCCTTGGTCTTAGCCATTGCGGGTGGTTTGCGGATTCCGTTGGTTTATAATACGGGAGGATATGATAGCCTGGAGACTTTAAAATTATTAGATGGTCTGGTAGACATTTATATGCCTGATCTAAAATTTATGGATGGAGAAGTTGCTTATAAATTTTGCCGGGCCAGGGACTATCCGCAGAGAGCCAAAGAGGCCATTAAAGAGATGCACCGGCAAGTAGGGGATTTAATAATTAATGAAAAGGGGTTAGCGGAGCGGGGGTTGTTGATTCGTCATTTAGTTATGCCTGGAGGGTTAGCTGGCACGAAGGAAGCTATGCGCTTCCTGGCGCAGGAGATATCCCCGAATACTTATGTCAATATTATGGCCCAATATAGGCCATGCGGGGAGGCAGCAAAATATCCTCCTTTGAATCGGCGCATTACTCAGGCAGAATACGATGAAGCTTTAGCGATTGCTCAAGAAGAGGGGATCCACCGTTTGGATCAGAGAAGAGGAATAAGAATTTGGCGGTTTATCTAAAAAGAAATTAGAGAGAGGTTTTTTATGAAAGTACCAGAAATGTTTAATCTTAAAGATAAAGTAGCTATCGTCTCGGGAGGGGGGAGGGGAATAGGTCTAAAAATGGCCGAAGGATTAGCCGAAGCTGGAGCTCATTTAGTAATCTGTTCGCGGAAAATGGAGAGGTGCGTCCAGGCTGCTCAAGAACTGGCTGCGAAAAATAAAATAAGATCTTTGGCTTTTAAATGTGACGTGCGCTCCGCAAAAGATATTCAGGAAGTGGTGGAGAAGACTCTTAAAGAATTCGGCAGAATAGATATTTTAGTGAATAATTCAGGGGCTAATTGGGGAGCTCCTGTATTAGAATATCCTTTAGATGGTTGGCAGAAGGTGATGGAGACAAATGTCACCGGAACTTTTCTCTTCTGCAAAGCTGTTGGCCCGGTAATGATCGCCCAAAAGGCTGGAAGCATAATTAATATAGCATCAGTAATGGGTATTTTAGGAACGGAAGCAGAGGTGGCCGATGCCATTGCTTATAGCGCCAGCAAGGGCGCGTTGATCACTTTTACCAAAGATTTAGCCGTTAAATGGGCGAAATATAACATCCGCGTCAATGCCATAGCTCCCGGATGGTTTCCTACGGATATGAGCCAGTGGGTAATTGAACATCATGGGCAGAAACTTCTTAATCATATCCCCCTGGGCAGATTCGGTGAGGGCGATGAACTCAAAGGAATCGTCGTTTATTTAGCCTCCGCAGCTTCGCGGTATGTCACCGGCACAATTATTCCAGTGGATGGCGGGTATTTAGCCGTTTAGATAAAAAGGAAAAAAGGAGGGCAAGTTGACTTCGCGAGAAAGAGTACTGGCTGCCTTAAATTTAAAGATACCAGATCGGGTTCCTTGGGTAGAAAGTAGCGTACATAATCGCTTGGTCGAGAAACTCCTTAAGCGAGATAATTTTGAAAAGGCTACGGTCACCCAGATTTTTTCTATGCCTGGATCCCGGATTCCCCCTGAGGTATTGGAGGTAATCGCTTTAGATAATTTGAATTTTAGTATCGCTCCGCCGCGCTTTGTCAAAACCAAGAATTATGAAGGCATGGATATTATTGAAGATGGTCTGATTAAAACCGAGGCTGATTTAGAAAAAGTGATTTTACCTGATCCGGAAGCCGAAGAGTTCTATGAACCAGCACGCCAATTCATCGCTCGCTTTCGTGAAAAAGGCGTAGCTTTAGGGGTCACTACCCGGATGGGCATCAGCAACACTTACTTGAGCATGGGCATTGAACATTTTAGCTTACTCTTATACGATAATCCCCGCTTGGTCCTTCGTCTCATGGATATCTTTGTAGATTGGGCTTGTAAAGCCGTTTCTAAGATTAACGAATTAGGTTTCGATTTTATGATCGTGCCTGAAGACTTGGCTTGGAAACAGGGACCACTTTTTTCCCCAAAGGTCATCCGGGAACTTTTCTTACCCCGGATGAAAAAAGTTGCCGAAAAAATCAGGCTTCCCTGGATTTATCATAGTGACGGAAACCTTCGCCCTATCCTTGATGATCTTTTAACCTTAGGCATGAATGGTTTAGCTAATATTGAACCTAACGCCATGGATATAGGGGAGTTAAAAAAGAAATATGGTCAGCGCTTATGTCTAATGGGGAATATTGATTTGCATTATACCTTAACCCAAGGTAGTCCAGAAGAAACCGCAGCCGAAGTAAAGAAGCGCATCCAAGAGATCGGTCCCGGAGGAGGATACATTCTGGCCAGTTCCAACGGTTTAACCGCTTATTGTAAACCGGAGAATGTTTTAGCCATGAATGAAACTTTGCTCAAATATGGGTATTATTAAAAAAATCAACAAATTTAACCTTACCACCTCGCTCCAGTGAAAGAAGCACAATTTTATGAAGTACTTTCCTCCAAGCAAGCCCGCTGCCGGGTTTGCCCGCGCCGATGTATAATTGCCGAGGGAAAATTTGGATATTGCCATACCCGAGTCAACAAAGGCGGTAAAATATATTCTTTAATTTATGGCCGAATAGCTTCCCTAGCCGTCTCACCCATAGAAAAGAAACCAATGTTCCATTTTTATCCGGGGAGCCTTTGGCTTTCTTTAGGAAGTTATGGGTGCAATTTTCGCTGTCCAGGATGCCAAAATTGGGAATTGGCTCATGCTCAAGTTGAGGAAGAAGCTAAAAAAGAAAAAATAATTACCCCACCCGAACTTATAGAAATGGCTATTACTAAAGGTTGCCGAGGAATATCCTGGACGTATAATGAGCCCACTATCTGGTTAGAATACCTAAAAGAAGGAGCGGAGATAGCCAAAGCTAAGGGACTTTTAACAAATGTGGTGACGAACGGCTATATAACTGCGGAAGCGCTCGATTACTTAGGCCCTTTTTTGGATTCCTTCCGTATGGATCTAAAAGGGTTTAAAAAAGAAACTTACGCGCAAATTGCTCATATTGACGATTTTACGCCAGTTTTAAATTCGGCGGAACGGGCCAAGGTTAAATGGAGAATGCATGTAGAAATTATTACGAATGTTATTCCTGGAGTAAATGATGACGAAGAGGAATTAAAAAACATAGCCTGGTGGATTAAAGATACGCTGGGAAAAGAAACTCCCTGGCACCTAACTCGTTTTTACCCCCATTATCAACTTGCCCACTTATCTCCCACTCGCCTTGAAGTCTTAGAAAAAGGGCGGAAGATTGGTTTAGAAGTCGGACTAGTATTTGTTTATTTAGGTAATGTTCCTGGACACGAAGGAGAGAATACTTACTGCCCGAAGTGTCATAGCCTGCTTATTCGTAGATGGCATTTGGCTATCTTAGAAAACAATCTTTGCCAGAATAAGTGTAAAATCTGTGGTTTTACCTTGCCAGGTAGATTCTAAACTTCCAGTTTTTTCTGCCGGGTGATCATTTTTAAAAATTAGTAACTAATTCAGGCAGGAGGGGGACATCCTCACTCATGGCGGAGAAAAGGTGAAGGAGCAGGGAATACGCCTGTTTTTTGCTGGAATACTAAAACTGATCGCCGGTCAAAGTTTTTAATCTTGACGTCGAATTAAAAAAATTTTAGATTGAGTCAGAAAGTGGGCGATGCGGGATTCGAACCCACGGCCTTTGGTTCCGGAGACCAACGCTCTATCCACCTGAGCTAATCGCCCACAGTTTAAATTAATTTTTATCATTCTTTAAAAAAATTGTCAATTTGCCGGAGGAATGATCGACGATCAATTTTAAATTTGAACTTGAACTGCGATAAGTAAATGCATTCATAGTCCAGACGAGAACAAATGGGGCTCATTAAAATGAGGCGCTAATTCTTTCAGAGGTACGAGACTCTGTTATAATTAATAAATGGCTAACTTTTGGTGAAGGGACTAAAGGCAGGCCAGAGGCAGGCCAGAGGCAGGCCGGAGGCAGGCATTAATTCAGAATCATGAGGCAGGGGCTCTTCCATGGGTGCGGGCGGATTTAGAAGCTTAATCATCCTGCTTAGTTTAACTATCCGCCCATCCTTTGCGGAAAATCGTTGGTCAGTTTTGAACAACTTCTTCTCCCGCCGATGCTTCTTCATTCATGCCTGCCTCTGGCCTGCCTCCGGCCTGCCTGTGCCCCCTTCTCGCAATTGCGACATAGTCTCGTACGGGCGGGGAAGATAAAGATCTATTTTAAAAGAGAGAAGTCATTATTTACATTAGTATCTGGGCAGGCAAGCTTGTCCCCGCCGTTCTTTGGGGAAACCAAGTGGGTAAGAGAGAAATCGGCATTGGTCACCGATTTTAATTTCGCCCCGCTTGCTACCGCCGAAATGATATTTAGTTTTTTTTCATAAAACTGATCGACAGTAAGGTAGGAGGAGAAAATGGCTAAAAGAATAATTGAGAATTTAGCAGAACTGAAAAAATTAGTTGGTCAAGAGGTGGGTGTAAGCGATTGGCATGAAGTGACTCAGGAAGCTATCAACATGTTTGCTGATGCTACGCTCGATCACCAATGGATTCATGTTGATCCGGAGCGGGCTAAACGGGAATCGCCTTTTGGCGGTCCGATTGCTCATGGTTATTATACTTTGAGCTTAGCTCCCTATTTGCTGGCCAATATCATGGATATAAAAGAAAAAAAGATGGGGGTAAATTACGGGTTAAATAGACTCCGCTTTACTGCTCCAGTGCCTATTCCCTCGCGGGTGAGGCTGCGGGCCACATTAGCAAGCATCGAAGAAATCAAAGGCGGAGTGCAAGCGACCTTTAATCTAAATTTTGAAGTTGAAGGAAAAGAAAAACCAGCCTGCGTAGCTGAAGCAATTTACCGCTACTATGCTTAGTAGCAGAGCCTTAAGGAGTTGAAAATTTTGCCGTCCCTCGGGGCGCCAAGAGAAGTAGCTCTTTATAAAGGAATAGATCCGTGTTTTTTCTTCGGTCGTTCCTCCTGTTTGTTCCAGAGCATATCAAAGGCTCGACATAACATAGCGCGGGTTTCCACCGGGCTGATAATATAGTCAACATATCCTCTTCGCCCCGAGACGTAGGGGTTATAAAACTGTTTTCGATATTCTTCGATCTTCTCTTGTCTTTTCTTTTCTGGATCGGGGGCGCTTTCAATTTCTCGCCGAAAGATAATGCTGGCAGCTCCTTCAGCCCCCATCATAGCAATCTCGGCAGTTGGCCAAGCAAAGACGGCATCCGCTCCTAACTCGCGGTGGCACATAGCCACATAACCTCCGCCATAGCCTTTGCGCAGGACTAAAGTAACTTTTGGGACAGTAGCTTCGCTATAGGCAAAGAGGATCTTTGCTCCGTGCCGAATTATGCCCCCGAATTCTTGGGCCTTACCCGGCAGAAAAGCTGGTGTATCCACTAACGTCAGGAGGGGAATGTTGAAGCAGTCGCAGAAGCGAATAAAACGGGCGGCCTTATCTGAAGCGTTAATATCCAAAGTCCCAGCCAAAAAATTAGGCTGATTTGCTATGACCCCGATGGGGTGCCCATGAATACGGGCAAAACCTATAACGATATTTTTAGCCCAATGTTGTTGCACTTCAAAAAACTTACCGTCATCGACTATTTCTTCAATCACTTTGACCACATTGTATGGTTTTTTCCCTTCCACCGGAACAATTTCTAAGAGTTTAGGATTGGGCCGATCGAGAGGATCGCCAGAGTAATTAACAGGGGGCATTTCCCGGTTGCTACTGGGCAAAAAAGAAAGGAGAGTGCGCATTTGCTGGAAACATTCTTCTTCGGATAGCGAATAAAAATGGGCCACCCCACTGATAAAATTGTGCACGCGCGCTCCTCCCAACTCTTCGTCACTAATTACCTCACCCGTTGTTTCCTTAATTACATTGGGGCCGGTTAAAAACATGCGACTTATACCTTCAGTCATAAAAATGAAGTCTGTTATAGCGGGGGAATAAACAGCCCCACCAGCGCAAGGCCCCAAGATGGCTGAGATTTGAGGAATCACCCCCGAATAAATAGAATTACGGTAAAAAATGCGGCTATAGCCATACTGGGCGTCAATTCCTTCTTGAATTCTCCCTCCGCCAGAATCGTTTATGCCAATTAAAGGAGCACCCACTTTGGCCGCTAAGTCCATAATTTTAACGATTTTAGAAGCATGGGCTTCCCCCAAAGAACCGCCCAAAACAGTAAAGTCTTGGGAAAAGATGAACACCAAACGTCCTTGGATCTGGCCATAACCGGTGATCACCCCGTCGTTGGGAGCTTCTACTTTATTCATGCCGAAGAATTCGCACCGATGATGGACGAACATATCGGTTTCCACGAAAGTATTCTCATCGAGCAGCTTTAAAATTCTTTCGCGGGCCGTAAGTTTTCCCAGTTGATGTTGTTTTTCAATTTTGTCCAGGCCGCCTGCTAATTCAATTTTTGCTTTCTGTTCATTTAGTTCTTTTATCAGTTGTTCCATGGTTGGGGTTTCTGGCATTATTATCTCCTCCCCTTATCTAGCATAATTGAAACAAATCAATAACAAGGAAAGATTATTTTGTCAAGTTTTTCTTGTTTATTAACCAAGCATGTGTTATAAATCATAATGAATAAAAGGAAACCTACCATGTTAGAAACCATAGGTCAGTATTTAAAGCGTGAACGAGAAGCTCGCCATGTTTCCTTAGAAGAGTTGTCCCGGGGGACGAGAATAAATAAGGCTTTCTTAGAGGCCATAGAAAGAGATGACTTTAATTTTTTCCCGCAACCCAATTTTATCATTGGCTTTTTAAAAGGGTATACTCGATATTTGGGCTTACCCCACGAGGAAGTGATAAAACGGTATTTGAGACAAGCTGAACTGGAAAGCCGTAAGATAGATTTTCGGCAATTGGCGCTCTTCCCTAAGTTCCTCCCCAGACAGGAAGATAGGGAAAACGGAGAATTAAAGGCGGATAAAGAAATCTCAAAAATCAAAATTTCAAAATGGACATACATCCAAGTAGTGATAATTTTTTTGGCGATGGGCCTTTCCTTTTATCTGCACCAAATATTAAAGCAAACGGAGGCGCTCCAAAAAGGGATGAAGAATTCTTCTTTCCCGGCGGTGTTCTCCTCGATTTCAGAAAAAGAAGGAGGTTTTAGAGAAGGTACCCCATAATATGAATCATTGGGAAGGATGGGGAAAAATCCTAATTATTTTAGGTCTGCTCTTAGGAGGAGTGGGGGTAATCCTCATTTTCCTACCCAAGATCCCCTGGCTCGGAAAACTCCCCGGAGATTTAATTTTTCGCCGAGGTAATTTTACCTTTTACTTCCCTTTAGTGAGTTGTCTAATATTAAGCCTGCTGCTAACTTTGTTCTTCAATATATTTAAGAGGTAAATGGTTGCAAAAAAACAATAAAAGAGAGGATTATTGTGTCAGGTTTGCCACAATAAGATAAAAAAAGATTAATTAAAGCAGAAAACAATTAGGAAAAATATTTTAGATTTCATTAATAACCCATTAGGCAAAAGGTTTAAGGTTGCAGGGAAAAATAGAAAAAAGAATATTTTTCCTGTTTATGGCATTAAAATTGCTAAATGAATTTGAGATTATGATAGAAAGGTGGGCAAGGAGTGTCTCTAATGTTAAACCAAATGACAGTGGCCAGAAGGGTGAGATGTTCAGGGGTTGGATTGCATACGGGTATAAATTGCAGTTTAACTATTGGGCCGGCCGACCCTGATACGGGCATAACTTTCATTAGAAGGGATGTGCCTAAGAAGGTAAAAATAAAAGCGCATATAGATAATGTGGTAGACGCTACCTTAGCCACCACATTGGGAGCAGATGGAGTTAAGATTTCGACGGTCGAACATTTATTAGCTGCTTTTGCTGGCTTAGGGATAGATAACGCTGAGGTAGAGGTAGATGGGCCGGAAGTTCCGATAATGGATGGAAGCGCGGAACCCTTCCATTTATTAATTAAAAGAGCAGGGATTCAGAGGCAGGAAAAAGTTAAAAAATTTGTGATTATCAAGCATCCCGTAACTGTAACTGAAGATGACCGGCAAGCCACTCTATTACCCAGCAACGATTTTAAAATTTCTTATACTATTGATTTTAAGCATCCCTTGATTTCCAACCAATATTACTTAATCCAGATAAGTAATGGAAATTTTGAAAGAGAAATCTGTCGGGCTCGTACTTTTGGATTTTTAAAGGATTACGAGATATTAAAAGCCAGAGGCTTCGCTCGCGGAGGCTCCTTAAATAATGCCATTGTGGTCGATGAAAGAAAAGTTTTAAACGCTGAAGGATTACGTTTCCAGGATGAATTTGTACGCCATAAAATTTTGGATTCAATTGGGGATCTTTGGCTGATCGGCGCGCAAGTTATTGGACACTTCATTGGGTATAAATCCGGACATACCCTTAATCATAAATTAATTCATAAGCTCTTAGCCCATAAGGATTGGTGGGAATTGGTAGAATTTTCTACTGAAGAAGAATACCGCCGTCTCCAAATTATACCCCCCACGCATGAATCTTTAAGTTGAGGCACCCATTAACCTGCATAAATTAGCTAACTTTTAGAAACCATCATAATTTTTTTAAAAAGTTCGGGTTCCCCTGAGCCAAAGAGGGATTTTTTTCTGGGCTCAGGTTCAATTTTTAATTTCGACTCTCGCCCTCCCGCCTGAAATAGGTACGAATTTCAAAAGTGATCGAGGGTCAAAGTAATTCCTAATTGCCTTTTTTATCCCCTTTAGTTAATATATAAAATAAATTTTTGAAAATAATGAGGAAAAGCCAAAAAGAAGTGGATCCTAAAAGCAAAGAAAGGAGACGCTGGCGCCGGGAGATTATTATTATTTTAGGCCTTCTCCCCGGGATAGGTTTTTTATTTTATCTGCAAACCCATATATCCACTTGGAAGGTGGAAGCGCCTTTCCCTAATAATCTGCTGATTATTTCCCTGATTGGCTTAAATATTCTCCTCCTGCTTCTCCTTTTATTTCTCATCTTAAGAAATATTGTTAAGTTGATATTTGAGCGGAGGAGGCAGGTTTTAGGGGCTAAGCTTAGAACTAAATTAGTCTTAGCCTTTGTCACTCTTTCATTGATTCCCACTATTTTGCTCTTTTTTACCGCCATAAATTTTATTACCAGTAGTATTGAAAGTTGGTTCAGTGACCAAGTAGAAGAATCTTTACACGGCTCATTAGTTGTAATTCAGCATTACTATCAAAATGTATCGAATAATGCTCTCCATTATGGGCGGCAAATTAGCCGATTGGTGACCAGACAGCGTTTCTGGGAAAAGAAAAATTACCAGGAATTAACGGAGGCTCTAAAAAATAAGTTGACAGAGTATAACTTAGAAGCATTAGGCTTCTTCTCCCCGCAAATAGACCAACCTTTAATAGTCTATGGGCCTAATATACCTTCGGCGAGCTTTCCTCCTGTAGAAACAAAGGTCATCCAAGAAGTTTTTCTGGGTAAGGAAACGACCAAAATTCAATCGGCGGGGCCGGGAGATCTGGTGCGCGCTTTGGTGCCGGTTTACGCCACCTTAGGTTCCCGGGAAGTGATCGGCGCTATTTCTGTTGATTATTTTATTCCCCAAAGCCTTGTCTCCCGCATTATGGAGATCTCTAAAGGATTTGAAGACTATAAACAGTTGCGCATGGTCAAACATCCCATCCGCTCCAGTTATCTGATCACCCTTTCTTTAGTGACTCTGCTCATTATTTTTGCGGCTACTTGGTTTGGCCTTTTTTTGGCCAAAGGTATTACCGATCCTATTGAAAAGCTTGCTGATGGTACGCAGAAGATTATTCAAGGTAATTTAGATTTTCAGATTCCCAAAACATCAGCTGATGAAATTGGCACCTTAGTTGATTCTTTCAATCGCATGACCCAGGACTTAAAGATGAGCAAAAGCCAGGTGGAGAAAGCTTATGCGGAATTGAGCAAGTCCAATGTGGAGCTGGAACAGAGGCGACGCTACATGGAAATCGTTTTGCGCGACGTAGGTGCTGGCGTTATTTCAATTGATCGCGATGGTTTCATTCGGACCATTAATAAATCAGCAGAAAAAATATTAGGATTGGATGCGGAAGCGGTGATCGGGAAAAAATACGGAGAAGCTCTGGCGAATGAGTATTCCCTTTTGGCCGAAGAATTGATCAAAGCAGCCACCAAGGCTGAAAGCCATTCGCTAACTCAACCTATTAAAATAACGGTGGGCCAGGAGACATTATCTATCTTGCTAAAGATAACCATGCTCCGCGACGAGGAGAATCAGAATTTAGGCATGGTATTGGTCTTGGATGATTTGACGCACCTTCAGAAAGCCCAAAGGGCAGCGGCCTGGAGAGAGGTGGCGCGACGTATTGCCCATGAAATTAAAAATCCCTTAACGCCCATTCAGCTCTCGGCCCAGCGCCTGCGGAAAAGATATTTAAGCCAATTCGGGGAAAATGGAGCCATTTTTGATGAATGCACGCGGACTATCATCAACCAGGTGGAAGAATTAAAGAATCTGGTAAATGAATTTTCCAGTTTCGCCCGCATGCCCGCTGCCAATCCTACGCCCAATAATTTAAATGAGATTATCCAGGAAGCAATGGTTCTTTATAAAGAGGGACATAAACACATTATCTTTGATTTTGAGCCTGATAAACAAATTCCTATTTTTTATTTGGATAAGGAGCAAATTAAGCGGGTTATCGTCAATCTCTTAGAAAATGCCGTAGCGGCTATTGAGGCCGTAGGCCAGGAGCCCAAAGGGGGGAGAATAGTAATCAGCACTCATTTTGATGCTGCCCTTAATTTGGCCCGCATAGAAGTAGCCGACAATGGTTGTGGTGTGTCACCCGCAGAGAAACCTCTCCTCTTTGAGCCCTATTTTTCGACTAAGCCAGGTGGTACAGGATTAGGGTTGGCTATCGTGAACACAATCGTGGCTGATCACGATGGCTATATTCGGGTAAAAGATAATTACCCGCGCGGAACAAGATTTATAATCGAGTTGCCCATCAAGGGCTAAAATAGGAAATAATATTATTGATTAGTTTTTAAATAAAGAATATGGGTAAACAGATATTAATAGTGGATGACGAAGAGCGAATTAGACAATCGTTGAGTGGGGTACTCCAAGATGAAGGCTACCAAATAAGCGAGGCCAAAGAGGGAAATCAGGCTTTGAAGCAAATAGAAAATGATCCTCCTGATTTGGTCCTTTTGGATATTTGGATGCCCGGGATGGATGGAATAGAAGTTTTAGAGCGAATTAAAAGTTTAAATCCTTCCCTTCCAGTAATCATGATTTCCGGTCACGCTAACATAGAATTGGCGGTAAAAGCCACTAAGTTGGGGGCTTTTGATTTTATCGAAAAACCCCTTTCTTTGGATAAAGTTCTTTTGACAGTAAATAATGCTTTGAAAGTGGCCAAATTAGAGCAGGAGAATATTGCCCTTCGTCAAGTAGTCGAACGTAAATATGAGATCGTAGGTAATTCCCCCGCCATTCAGTATCTTAAAGAACAGATGAAGATTGTGGCTCCGACAAATGGCTGGGTGCTGATTACTGGGGAGAACGGGACGGGGAAAGAATTGGTAGCTCGAGGAATTCATCAAATGAGTTTACGGGCAGATAAGCCTTTTGTGGAAGTAAATTGTGCGGCCATCCCGGAGGAATTAATCGAAAGTGAGCTCTTCGGCCACGAAAAAGGAGCTTTTACTGGAGCATTGACCCGCAAAAGAGGAAAATTTGATTTGGCCAATGAAGGCACTATCTTCCTGGACGAGATTGCGGACATGAGTTTGAAAACCCAGGCTAAAATATTGCGCATTCTCCAAGAACAGAGGTTCGAAAGAGTAGGGGGAACAGAGATGATCTTTGTGGATGTCCGCGTAATTGCTGCTACTAACCGGGATCTCCAAGAAGAAATTCAAAAAGGGCGATTTCGGGAAGACCTCTTTTACAGATTGAACGTAATTCCTTTGCACGTCCCGCCCCTCCGGGAAAGGAAGAGCGATATTCCTTTGTTAGTCGAGCATTTTCTGGAAGAATTCTGCCGGGAGAATCATAAGGAGAGAAAGAAGATTACGCCCGAGGCTATGGATTTGTTGATTTCCTATTCTTGGCCGGGAAATGTCCGGGAGTTAAAAAATATCGTTGAACGTATGGTCATTATGACCCGTGGCTCAGTAATCGAGGCGAAAGATGTCCCTGAACCAGTGCAGAAGCAGCCCAAATCTCCGCCCGAGATGTCCTTCTTTGATTACCCCCTTTTAAAAGATGCCCGCCGGGAATTTGAGAAGAGGTTTATCATGAAGAAGCTTATAGAAAACGATGAGAACATATCTAAGACGGCAGAAATGATTGGCATCGAGCGGAGTAACCTCCACCGTAAGATTAGAAGTTATGGGATCGAACTAAAAAAAGAGAATTGAGATATTTATCATCTCTACGGTTAAAGGAAAATAAGAAGGAGAAATAATCATGAAACCTAAAGTATTGGTTACCCGAGCAATCCAAGAAAAACCCCTCCAATTATTACAAGCACACGCCGAAGTAACTATTAATCCAGAAAATACAGCCATGAAGCCCGAAGAAATTATGGCCCATCTTCCCGGCAAAGTGGGCTTACTGGCCATGGGAGGCGATCCCATAACCGAGCAAGTCTTATCCGCCGGCAGAGAATTAAAGATCGTAGCTAACAATGCCGTAGGATTTAATAATATAGACCTGGCGGCGGCAACTCGTTTAAAGATTGCGGTTACGAACACACCTGACGTTCTCACCGACACTACTGCTGACCTAACCTTAGCCTTGATATTAGCTGTGGCCAGGAGGATTGTGGAAGCAGACAGGTATGTACGCGCCGGCAAATGGATAGGCTGGACTCCCGAATTAATGCTGGGCCAAGATGTGTATGGAAAAACTTTAGGGATTATTGGTTTGGGAAGGATTGGCGCGGCGGTAGCAAAACGGGCGCAGGGATTTGCCATGAAAATTATTTATACAGATATTCGGCGGTTGCCGCCGGCTGTCGAAGCCCAACATAACCTGTATTTTTTACCTTTGCGAGCTCTGCTGCCAGAGGCAGATTTTGTTACTCTCCATGTGCCGCTAACGCCGGAAACAAGGCATCTCATAGGGGCCGAAGAATTGCGGCTGATGAAAAAAGGTGCTTTCTTGATAAATGCTTCTCGCGGTCCAGTGGTGGATGAGCAAGCATTAGTTGAGGCCTTACAGTTGGGAATTATTGCCGGAGCAGGCTTGGATGTCTTCGAGGAAGAACCCAAAGTCCATCCCCAACTCATCCAAATGGAAAATGTGGTGCTCCTTCCTCATATTGGTAGTGCTACGCGGGCCACAAGGGAAAAAATGTCTTTAGTAGCGGTCAATAATATTTTAGCTGTCCTCCGGGGAGAAATTCCTCCCCATATCTTGAACCCAGAGATTTACTCTTGATAATAAATTAGCGGTTATTCCAAATTAGTATTGCCATTCATGGGAAAATGAGGTAATCTGCTGTCCAAGAAATTAATAATTTCCCTTCACCTTGCTCATGTCCCAACAGGGAATAGGGAGGGGGTGAGGTGAAGGGGATGAGGTGATGCGCTAAACAAACCGGCTTAAAAAAAGAAATATTAGCCAGAAAGAAAAGTCTATGGAAGTTTATCCTTTTCACCATCAAAACCTATTCTTCAATATCATTACCGATTATGACTTAACCTTTAAAGAGATCCGCGGAATTTTAGATTATCTTATATCGGTCGAGGCTTTCCGGGAAGAAAACCAAGAATGGGGTGGAGGCCAATTTTATACTGTTAGATTGGGTAATATAGAATATGAAGTAGATGTAAATTATTATGAAGTTGTAATTTTTCGCCGCACCGAAATTTCTTCATCAGAGAAAGAAGGGGAAAATACTTAGGCAGCAAGCTAAATTAAAAATAAGTACCGCAAAATTCTCCATGCCTCAAAAATTAGAAAAAGACTTGGTCACCGCCAAAAATACTTCCGTTTACCCAAAATTTTTGCATCCGCCTTTGCGAGAACCCGTGAACTTTTTTGGGGGTGGCTATTTATTTTTAGAAGAGGGCCGCCTTGCTTTCCGAGACAAGGAAGTTCTTTATCTTTTAGGAGTGGCGGCCGTGGAGTCATCTTGCTGTGGGCCTGGAGGATGTATTTTTATTAAAGTCCCCGGGTATGTTCAAACCTGGAAAAAGGAGTTTACAGCTTCAGGCCAATATCTTTCCGAAATAGAATCGATTGCCTCAACAGCCGAACAAAAGGAGATTACGAAGTTGCTCCTGGCCAAACATCCGGAGTGTGGGCAGGTTGATTTTATTTAATTTTTCCATCAGGAGGTGGTTATGGTAGGAATTGTTTCTTGGGGCGCTTATGTTCCGCGCTATCGTTTGCCGCGAATGACCATCTTTCAAGCCATGGGCTGGATTAATCCGGCAAACATATTGTTGGCCCAGGGAGAGAAAGCCGTAGCCAACGCAGATGAAGACAGCCTAACTATCGCCGCGGCTGCCGCCCTCGATTCTTTGACGGGGAGGGAGCGAACCAATATCGATGGCCTTTTCTTTGCTTCTACGACCATGCCATATTTAGAAAGGCAAAATGCCGGAATTATTGCGGGAGCCCTGAATCTCCGGGAAGACGTACGTTCCGCAGACTTTGCGGGCTCTTTAAGAGCTGGGACATCAGCATTACTCTCGGCCGTGGAAGGTGTGGCTTCAGGATACGCCAGAAAAATTCTGGTCTGTACCGCAGATTGTCGATTAGGAAAGATGGGTAGTCCTCAGGAGATGGTATTTGGCGATGGCGGAGCAGCTTTCTTAATTGGGACCGCAGAAGTGGTCGCAGAATTTAAGGGTTCCTATTCGCTCACTTGTGATTTTGTGGACCATTACCGCGGCTCGAAGACTACTTTCGATCGTCAGTGGGAAGACCGCTGGATTAGGGATTTGGGTTATGAAGAATTAATCCCCAAGGCAGTATCAGGTCTGCTGCAAAAATATGCCTGGTCTTTAAAAGATTTTTCGAAAATTATATTCCCCTGCCCATATGAAGCGGCCCGGAAAAATTTAATAAAAAAATTTGGAATCG
>Ga0209102_1000767_pt1 | contig 19743 bp, 14 predicted proteins | sample ConPoolayeHmetaG_FD_185483 | JGI IMG/M metagenome (GOLD analysis project Ga0209102, IMG submission 185483) | Hot spring microbial mat communities from California, USA to study Microbial Dark Matter (Phase II) - Cone Pool mat layer H metaG... ...
GTTCTTGGAGCTGTGGGTGTTACCCTAGCCGCATTCGTCTTCGGGCTGGGGTTGCTGCGTGGCTATGAAGTAATGGAAATGCTGATGTTCTCAGTGGCGGTGGCTGTCTCGGCGATTCCGGAAGGTCTCCCCGCCGTTATCAGCGTTACTTTGGCCCTAGGTGTCCGCCGCATGGCCGCCCGAAACGCCATCATCCGGCGCCTGTCTGCAGTAGAGACCCTTGGCTCCACCACCGTAATCTGCTCGGACAAAACAGGAACCATCACCAAAAACCAGATGACCGTAAAGATGATCTGGGCCGGCGGCCGGACCTACGAGCTGACTGGCGATGGATATGCACCTGAAGGTGAGCTTAAGGCTGAAGGCGGGGATAAGATAGAGGAACTTCCCGAAGACCTTAAAAAACTCCTGGAGATCGGACTTTACTGCAACAATGCTGCAGTCAAGGAAAAAGAAGGCCAGTGGGTAGTAGAGGGAAACCCGAGTGAAGGAGCGCTGTTAGTTGCCGCCATGAAGGCGGGGCTGGAGAAAACCTCAGAAAAACAGGAAAGGCTATCGGAAATTCCCTTCTCCAGCGATGCCAAGTACATGGCCACTCTTCATCCAGATAAAGAGCATGGTGGTCGTGTAGCCTACGTCAAGGGAGCTCCGGAGCGGATAATGGAGTTTTGCTCCCATGTGCTGAAAGACGGACAGTCTGTAGAATTAAATGAGGAGTTTCGTAAGGAGATAGAGAGGATAAATGAAGAGTTTGCTTCGAGGGCCCTGCGGGTGATCGCTGGAGCATACCGAGAGATTAAGAGCAAAGATAAGTTGGCAAAGGCCGATGTGGAAGGGGACCTGATATTTGCTGGGCTATGGGGAATGATTGACCCGCCGCGAGAGGAAAGCATCGAGGCGGTTAAAGATGCCAAAGGAGCGGGAATCAGACCTGTCATGATCACCGGCGATCACGCAGTAACTGCCCTAGCCATTGCTAAGGAGGTGGGGATTGCCGATAAAGGAAAGGCGGTCACGGGCCAGGAAATCGACGGTATGGAAAAGCCTGCGCTTGCCCGGGCAGCCTTGGAACAAGGCGTGTTTGCCCGTGTCACTCCTGCCCATAAACTGAAGATCTTGGAGTCCCTCAAGGAGCAAGGGCACATTGTGGCCATGACGGGTGACGGAGTGAACGACGCCCCGGCCCTCAAAGGTGCAGACATCGGCGTGGCCATGGGCATCGCGGGAACAGAAGTAGCTAAAGAGGCGGCCGATATGATCCTGACGGACGACAACTTCGCGACGATCGTGCATGCAGTGGAGGAGGGCCGCGTCATCTACGACAACCTGCGACGCGTGGTCTTCTTTCTGCTCTCCACCAATCTCGGAGAAATCCTCACCCTAATGGCGGCCTTGATCATTGGCCTAGATCTGCCCCTGACCGCGGTCATGGTACTTTGGGTTAACCTGGTTACAGATGGCGCTTGCACTGTGCCCTTGGGCGTGGAGCCTGGGCATGCCGACATCCTCAAACGACCTCCCCGGGGCCCCCAGGAGTTCATCATAGACCGCGTTGTTTTCACAAGAATGGCTCTCCTTACTTCCATAATGGCCGCAGGCACCTTGGGGATTTTCTGGTATTCCAAAGAAAGCGGCGGCTTGGATTACGCTCGGACTGTAGCTTTCACCACCCTGGCGGCTTTTCAGTGGTTTCAGGCTTTTAACGCTCGTTCCACTTTCAGCTCGATTTTTTCTGTAGGACTTTTCACCAACCGCTGGGTTCTCTTGGGAGTAGGTATTGCCATTATTCTGCAAATAGGAGCTATCCATTCGCCCATCGGACAGATGCTTTTTGGAACCATTGACCTGACTCTTGGTGACTGGATGCTGGTCTTTTTGGTGTCAAGCTCAATTTGGATCGCTGATGAGTTTTTCAAGCTGATGGGCATTTACGGAAGACTGAAAAAAAGGCGGCAAAAGGCTGGTGCAAATTATAAGGCATCTTGAATGCCGGGAGAAGGTAGCCTTTTTACTTTATAGCCATGTGCCTTAGGAAGGAGACCTTTAAACATGACGTTGTTTCTCTGGATCGGGATTTTGTTGTGTCTTTCCCAGTCGGCGATGCTGTCCGGCCTGAATCTGGCTTTTTTTTCGATTAGCAAACTGGAACTTCAAATCGAGGTGGTCAAAAACAACAAGCACGCGCGCCGTGTTCTGTCTCTGAGAAAAGATGCCAATTTTCTGCTGGTAACAATTCTTTGGGGCAACGTGGCAGTCAATGTGCTGCTGGCTTTGCTTTCAGGGTCAGTGCTGACCGGGATAATGGCTTTTCTATTCTCCACGATTGCAAGCCATTATGGCGCAAAATTCCGCCTTGCGGGAGCGGCCGGTTTAAAAAAATACTCTTATCTATCTGATTAAATAAATTATGAAATTTTTGTTTTGCTCTTTAAAGATATCTATGGTGATACTATGGCGTGGCTTCATCGATTTTTTCAAGCACGATGGTCCAATTCTGGCTGGATCGATCACCTGTTTTTTCATTATGTCCATTTTGCCCTTTTTTCTATTTGTGGTGGGGATTTTTGGGCACTTCCTGGGAGAATATCAGGCATTTTTTGATTTTTTCGCTGCCCGAGTGGCCGACTTTTTTCCTAAGGCAACTCATGAAGTAATGGCAGAGATTCAGAAGACCATAAGTTACCAGCAGGTCGGTTTCTTTTCCCTGGTACTCTATGCGTATTTTTCTTACCAGCTCTACTTCACTTTCGAGAGGGCTGTAAACATTATTTTTGAGTCCAAGAGAAAACGGTCTTTATTGAAGTCCACACTGCTTTCCTTTTTGCTGACTTTCTCCATGATTATTCTACTTTTTGTCTTTTTCGGTTTTCGAGTCATGCTTCCTTTTTTGGAAACGCTGGCTCAATATCTCCCCTGGCTGGAAAGAGGCCTCATTACACGCTTGATCATGGGCTTTCTTCTGCCCATGGTTTTTTGGTTCTTGATCACCACAACACTTTTTATGGTGCTGCCGGAAAAGACAATAAAGCTGGATAGTGCACTAATCGGAGCCCTGATTACCACTTTCTTACTAGAGGCCGGCAAATATCTCTTCACCTATTACGCTATGTTTAAGGTTTCACAACTGGGCATGATTTATGGTTCCTTAACGGCAGTGATCCTATTCCTATTGTGGGTCTTTTTTGCGGCGAGCGTTTTTCTTATGGGAGCGGAGATGGTTCAGAACCTGGAAAGCGCCCGAAAAGAGCGGGTGCTTCCTGCGCGGAGCAATTAAGGTAGACGTCTTTGGCGGCTCTTTTGTTCCTTGGTCGACGGCCAGGGATTTGGGGCTGCGGCAGGCAACATCATCTGCCCGCATAATATCATTGCCGGCGGCGCGATGAGAGATTAGTCGGCGAAGAAGGGAGCATACTTAGAAAAACCATGGCGGTATATCTGTTCTATTGCCTACTGGTGGGCTTGGTGGCCATGGGGTTGGCCTAGTTTCATTAATACCCGGTAATACCCGGATTTTATGGGGGGAGGTTTCTCATGAGTCAATATAATCTGGAGCGTATCTTCAATCCTTGCCAAATAGCGGTGGTGGGGGCGAGCGAAAAGATCGGCAGCATCGGCAACGCGCTGATGAAAAACCTTATCGAAGGCAGATTTCCGGGAGCCCTGCTGCCCGTAAACCCGCAATACAAAACCGTCCATGGATTAGCCACGGTCCAATCGATCCGCGATCTGGAACCAGGTGTGGACCTGGCAATTATTGCCACGCCCATTCATACGGTTCCCGATATTGTGCAGGAATGTGTCGAAAAGAAGGTGGCAGGCGCCATTGTGATCTCGGCTGGCGGCAAGGAGGTTGGCGAAGAAGGGAGGGAAATAGAGGAGCGGATCCGGGCCACGGCCTATGCCGGCGGGCTGCGTATCGTGGGCCCCAATTGTCTGGGCATCATCCGGCCTGCCGGGAAACTCAATGCCAGCTTCGCTTCCGAAATGCCCGATGTTGGAGATCTGGCCTTTGTTTCCCAGAGCGGGGCCATCTGCACAGCCATTTTGGACTTGGCATTAAAGGAGCATATCGGCTTCAGCCATTTTGTCAGTATCGGCTCCATGCTGGATGTGGATTTCGGTGATCTCATCGATTATCTCGGAAACGATCCGTCGGCCAAAAGCATTCTGCTGTATATCGAAAGCCTGACGAATTTTCGTAAGTTCATGAGTGCCGCAAGAGCGGTTTCCCGAATCAAGCCTATTATCGTTTTGAAAGCGGGCCGGAGTGCGGCTGGGGCCAGGGCCGCCGCTTCCCACACCGGCGCCATGGCCGGAGAAGATGCAGTGTATGACGCCGGCTTCAAGCGCGCCGGCATTGTCCGGGTGGAAACGATTCAGGATCTTTTCGACTGCGCTGAACTGATGGCCAAGCAGCCCCGTCCCCGCGGTCCGCGTCTGGCCATCGTAACCAATGCTGGTGGGCCCGGCGTGATGGCCACGGACGCCCTAGCGAGCAAGGGTTTGGAGCCCGCTGCCCTTGACCGGGAAACCCTGGAGCGGCTTGACGCGTTCCTGCCGCCCTTCTGGAGCCGTGGCAACCCCATTGACATCCTCGGCGATGCCTCCCCAGAACGTTTCCGCAAAACGCTGGAGGTCTGTTTCGACGTAAAGAATATACATGGGGTTTGTGTAATTCTGACCCCCCAGGCCCTTACTGACCCTTTCGCCGTGGCCGAAACGCTGATAAATACGATGAAGGGGCGGCAATATCCCGTGTTTGCTTGCTGGATGGGCGGAAAAAGCATCGAAGGTGCCTTAACCCTCCTCAATAAAGCGGGAATTCCTACGTATAACACACCGGAAAGAGTAATCCGGGCCTTTTTGTACATGGTGGAATACGCCCGCAATTTAGAAGCCCTTTTGCAAATCCCCGCCAAATTGGCCCGCGACATCACTATTGATTCCGAAAAAGCAGAACGTATACTTGCCCATGCTGCCGCAGATCAGTTCATGGCCGAATCCGACGCAAGGAGTGTCCTTGCAGCTTACGGCCTGCCCGTGATCCGGACGGAAACGGCTTGCACCGAGGACGAAGCAAGTCGCCTGGGGCGGGACATGGGTTACCCGCTCGTCATGAAGCTTCTCTCACCAGACATAATCCACAAGACCGAGGCCAGAGGTGTCCGCCTGGACCTTCGTTCAGACGAGGATGTGCGCAGGGCTTTTAGTGAGATTGTGGAATCCGCCCGTAACTACAAGCCGGACGCGCAGATTAAAGGGGTGACCCTACAGCCATTTATCACAAACCCGGATTACGAAATTCTACTGGGCGCCAAAAGGGATCCCAATTTCGGTCCGGTGATTGCCTTTGGGACAGGGGGCATATTCACGGAGGTACTCCAGGATAGGGCATTGGGACTCCCGCCCATGAACCGATTGCTGGCCCGGCGCATGATGCAAGAGACCAGGGCCTGGACCCTGCTACAGGGATACAGGAACCGGCCGCCAGCAGATATAGAGCTATTGGAAGAGATGATCCTCCGGCTATCCCAGCTCTTGATAGATTTTCCTCAGATCGCCGAGCTGGACATGAATCCCCTTCTGGTCAAGGACGGGAAGCCCGTTGTAGTCGATGCGCGTATCTTTGTTTCGCCATCAGAGCGCCCCGCTCCCCTTCATTTGGTGATCAGCCCCTATCCGGCCGAGGATGAAACCCATCTCGTAACGGAAGAAGGATGCAAGATTTTTATACGCCCGGTGAAGCCGGAAGATGCCCATTTTTTCCAGAGTTTTTTTAAGATCCTCTCCCCTTCCAGCATCTATCACCGATTCTTCAGGTACGTGAAGGAATTGACCAGCGAGATGCTGGCCCGATTTACCCAGATCGATTACGACCGGGAGATAGCGCTGGTGGCCCTGGAAGATAATCCTAAAATCGAGCGAATGCTGGGAGTGGCCAGGATCGCGAGCGACCCGGACGGTAAAAAAGGAGAATTCGCAGTGGTGGTGGGCGACCCCTGGCATGGCCAAGGGATTGGTTTAGCCTTGCTTGAAAAATGCCTGGCTATCGCTAAGAAGCGGGGATTCCGGGAGGTGCGTGGTATTGTTTCACGGGGAAACCAAAGCATGCTTGCCTTGGGGAAAAAACTGGGCTTTCAGGTTAAACCTGGCCCTGCAGACCATGATTTAGAGCTGGTCCTCCCATTGACTCTTGTTGAATAAGGTGTATTACCTGGCAAACAACAAACATAAACTCAAAGGGCGATGTTGGTTGCCACCACCATTTTTTACCGTAAACAACGCTATTAGGACGGCGATTTTTAGGCCTGGTGACCTGAGCATTCATAGGTATTATTATCAAGTCTGCTCTTGACTCATTTTCGGCGTGGCCGCCGGCTGCGTAGGCGTCACGACTCTGAGAAATGAGCTTTGGCGGAAGGAGGGTGCCGGACGGCTTTAGGCGAAGATACTCTCAGAGTGGTAACAATTTTCCGCGGCCCAAATCAATTCATTTCCCTTTGATTAATATAAATTGAGCAGCTTTTAGGCGCCGAAAATACTGGACGATCAAATGGCAAAGGATAACCTCTTTCCGCTATAGTGAATCGCGTTTTTTAGTATAATCTAAATTGGGTTGGATATATGTCTCGCTTTTAAGGAGACCCGATGATTGTTTTTGATTCCGTTTTTCATGAAATCGCGGCCCTGCTGCTTTTCGCCGCAGCCATTGGCGCCATCGCCCTCTGGCTAAGACAGCCCTTGATCGTAGGTTATATTTTGGTGGGCATATTGGCCGGGCCCTCCGTCTTAGGCCAGGTGATGGCCCGCGATCAGGTGGACCTGCTGGCCAAAATGGGAATCTCCCTTTTGCTTTTCGTGGTGGGGCTCAAGCTTGACGTGCACCTGATCCGCACCCTGGGGAAGGTGGCATTAGCTACGGGATTGGGTCAAGTCTTCTTCACCTCCCTCATTGGCTATTTTCTGGCGCTGGCCCTGGGCTTAGAGCCAGTGGCCGCCCTCTACATAGCGGTGGCCCTCACTTTCTCCAGCACCATCATAATCGTCAAACTTCTCTCCGACAAAAAGGAAATCGATACTTTGCATGGGAGGATTGCCGTTGGCTTCCTAATCGTGCAGGACATCGTGGTGGTGCTGGTGATGATTGGCCTGTCTGCGCTGGGGGTGGCGGGCGCTTCCAACCAAGTGGGGGGAACTCTACTGCTCTTGTTGGCGAAAGGGGCGGGGCTGCTGGCGGGCGTCGCCTTGCTCATGCGTTATCTCCTTCCTTCCCTTCTTCATCATTTGGCCCGCTCCTTGGAACTGATCGTGCTGTTCGCCATTGCCTGGGCTATCTTCTTGGCGGTTCTGGGAGATACCCTCGGCTTTAGCAAGGAAGTAGGGGCCTTTTTGGCGGGAATCTCCTTGGCCTCAACTCGCTACCGTGAAGCCATCGCCACCCGTCTCATCAGTCTGCGGGACTTTCTCCTGCTCTTTTTCTTTATTTCCCTGGGCTCCCACTTGGACCTAGCCCATTTAACTACCCAGATCGGACCAGCCATTGTTTTTTCTCTCTTTGTCTTGATCGGGAATCCGCTTATCGTCATGGTGATCATGGGCTTCATGGGGTACCGCAAAAGAACAAGTTTCTTGGCCGGGCTCACCGTGGCCCAAATCAGCGAATTTTCGCTCATCCTGGGAGCGTTGGGGGTGAGCCTGGGACATATAGGAGCCGATTCTCTTGGAATTATTACGCTGGTCGGGCTGATTACTATCTGCCTATCCACTTACCTCATCCTTTATTCCCAGACCATTTATCCGAGGTTAGCCCCTTGGTTAGGAATATTCGAACGAAAATTTGCCTACCGGGAAAAAGAAGGGGAGGAATTAGCCGTCCCTCCGGTAGATGTTATCCTCTTTGGTCTGGGCCGATACGGAAGTCACATAGCTCGCGATTTGATCTCGCGGAAGTTGAATGTTCTCGGAGTGGACTTCGACCGCCAGGTTGTGGCCGCTTGGCAGAGGGAGGGATTTGCCGTCCGATACGGGGATGCCGAAGACCCGGAGTTTCCGGCCACCCTGCCATTAAACCAAGCCCAATGGGTGGTTAGCACCATCCCTCAATTAGATGTAAATCTATCCCTCCTGGATGCCCTGCGCAACAATGGATTTTCTGGCCGGATGGCTTTCACCGCCCACTCCCCCCGGGATGCTGAAATCCTCCAGGAGTCGGGGGCGGACTTGATCCTGACCCCTTTCACCCATGCGGCCAGGGAAGCCGCCCAGATCCTCATGGAAGAAACCTGCATTGAAGAAACCTGCCGGGACAAGAGTAATGACCTTGAGATCATAGGTCGTCCCCCTGGTTCAGAAACGACGGGAAAAACATGAAAGACCGCTTTCCTGTTTTTAAGCTTTTGATGAATAGGGTCCAGAAAAAAGTATGTTGATGAAAAATATTACTTTTTAATTTTAAAAAGTCAAAACCCATTTTATTATCTAAACATGGGCAAGATATATTTTAGCCTAAACTGAACGATTCTTTAGGAAATTTATGAAGATAAAACCTTCTGGATTCCCGTTTTCACGGGAATGACAATCTCAATCGTTGGGTGAAATTCGTCATTCCTGCGGAAGCATGAAGCAGGCTGAGGCAGGCTGAATCAGGCTGAAGCAGGCAGGAATCCAGTATATTTGGTGTAATGAATGATGAAAAATCGCTCAATTTAGGTTTAAGCTAAAAATAGTAACGATACATGAGAGAAAGGAGTAGAAAGGTAAATGATTAAATGAAAAGTTATAAAATTCATCAACGTTCTTTCCAAAATTCATAAGAAATTTATAAAATACAAAAGGAGGCTGTAAATGAAAACATTTTTAATTGGCTTGTTATGCGGAATCATCATTTCTTTGGGAGTGGTGTGGTTTTTTACCAGCGCCCGACAAATTCCTGAAGTAAAAAAGGCCGAAGAGCGGGCAGCTGCGCGGGTGGATCAGGCTCGAGAATCGGTGCAGAAAGCCACCGAACGAACCAAAGAAGCATTAATGGCTAAGTTAGAAGTGCTGGAATTAAAGAGCGAACAAGTTCAGAAAGAGCTGTCTGAGAAAGGTAAGATCGTTCGCCGCAAGGCCCGCGATCTTGGGGAAATTGTAGCCGATGCGGCTAAGGATGCAAGTTTGACCGCCACTATTAAAGCTAAGCTGGCCGCCGATCCTGATCTTTCGGCTCTAAGTATTTCCGTGGCCACAACTGCTGGTCGAGTCACCCTCTCCGGCACGGTGGCTTCTCCGGAACTAATCGGTAAAGCAGTAGCTTTAGCTTTAGAAACGGATGGTGTAAGGGAAGTTATTTCCATCATCCAGGTGAAGTGATCTTTAACTTTAAGAATAGAAGTTAAATTTAACTTCCACATAGTGTAAATTATCTTCTATGGAAATTGAAAAGAAATTACCAAAAGGGGGGGAGTATTGGATACAATTGTTACTTTGACATTGAATCCGGCCATAGATATAAGCACCACGGTAGAAAATGTTGTTCCGGAACGAAAACTATATTGTCAGGCTCCTTTAATCGAACCTGGAGGAGGTGCCGTGAATGTTTCCCGGGCAATTAAAAAACTGGGAGGAGAATCATTACTCCTTTATCCAGCCGGGGGCTATACGGGACAGCTTCTCAAAGATCTCTTAAATAAAGAAGGGATAAATCATCGACCTTTTTCAATAGGAGAGCCCATCCGGGAAAGTTTTGTGGTCTTAGAAAAATCCAGCGGACAACAGTACCGCTTTGGGATGCCCGGGCCTCTTTTAAAAAAGGAAGAATGGGAGTTATGCCTGCAGGAACTATCCCAAGTTGCTCAAAATTCTAAATATTTAGTTATTAGCGGAAGCTTACCCCCTGGCGTGCCCCCAAATTTTTGTGCCCTCGCCGCCAAATTGGGAAAAGAAGCGGGGGCTAGAGTTATAGTTGATGTTTCTGGTGAACCACTGCGTTTAGCTTTGGATGAAGGGGTTTTCCTGGTTAAGCCCAATTATCGGGAATTTAGGGAGCTTGCAGGAGAAAGCATTATTGAAGAACCCGTGCTCAAAGAGCAGGCCTTGAAATTTATAAAAGCTGGCAATTGTGAGATTATGGTCATCTCTCTTGGGGCCGCGGGTGCGTTGATGGTTTCCGCAGATACGGTTGAACATATCCGGCCACCCACAGTGCCGATCGTCAGTAAAGTAGGAGCCGGAGATAGCATGGTGGCTGGCATTGTCTTAAGCTTGGCCCGAGGTCAGTCCTATAAAAATTCTGTAATTTTCGGCGTGGCGGCCGGCGCAGCGGCCGTGATGACTCCGGGTACTGAGTTATGCCGCCGAGTTGATACGGAGCGTTTATATGCAAAAATGTCTTCCGCATAAGATTTAAAATGATTCAAAGATGTTTATAATGTGGCCGGTGGAATGGCTGGTTACAGCGCAGCGGAGTTTACCCAGGAAGGCCAGGTAGGCGTTAACCTCATAGCTCCTGGTTCTTCTCTTTTGTAAGGGATTTTAAAAATGAAAATTAATAAGATTATTAAATTAATCATAAGTATCATTCTCTGTCAGCTGGCTGGCTTAATCGGCTCTTTTTTTACAACTCCTGCTATTCCTACCTGGTACCAAACCTTGATTAAACCAATTTTTACACCTCCAGAGTGGCTCTTTGCTCCGGTATGGATCAGCCTTTATTTTTTAATGGGTATTTCCTTATTTTTGGTGTGGCTGAGAAAAAAAGAAGATTCCCGAGTTGGCCAAGCCCTGTTAATCTTTTTTGTTCAGTTGGTTTTAAACGCCTTCTGGTCAATTTCTTTTTTTGGATTCCGATCTCCCTTAATGGGGTTTATTAATATCATTTTTCTATGGTTGGCCATTCTTTGGACCATGCAGAAATTTTTGAAGATATCGAACCTGAGCGGTTTACTTATGCTGCCCTATTTTCTCTGGGTAAGTTTTGCCGCAGTTCTTAATTTTGCTATTTTGATTTTAAATTGGTAATAATGATTCAAAAAGAAAGAATAAAAATTTTGAATCAGAAAAGCTTCCAGAAAGGAGCTTATGTTCTTTATTGGATGCAGGCTGCGCAAAGAGCAGAATACAATCACGCTTTGGAATATGCCATCATCCAAGCTAATGAATTACGCCAGCCCTTAATCGTCTTTTTTGGAATTACTGACCATTTTCCCGAGGCCAAGGAAAGACATTACTTCTTTATGTTGGAGGGGCTGCGAGAAGTTAAACGGGATCTGCAAGATAGGGATATCCAGATGGTAATCTGGCATAAATCCCCGGAGTTGGGGGTAATTCAAATTTCTCAAAATGCGTCACTGGTCGTAATTGACCGAGGCTATCTCAGAATTCAGAGAAAGTGGCGGGAAGAAGCAGCCCTGAGGATGAATTGCCCTTTGATCCAAATTGAGACTGAGGTAATCGTACCTGTAGAAGAAACCTCGCACAAAGAAGAATACTCGGCGGCCACCTTGCGGCCGAAGATTAAGAAAAAACTTCCCCATTTTTTAGTACCATTAAAACAAAGAAAACCAGCCATTTCTTCTCTGTCTATGGATTTTTCTTCTTTTGATCTTACGGATATTGAAGGAGCGATAGCCAAACTTAGTATTGATCGAAGTGTCAAAAAGACACCATATTTTCATGGAGGAACGAAGGAAGCTAAGAAACACTTGCAGGTCTTTTTAAAAAAGAAAATTGATCATTTTGCACAATTACGCAATGATCCTACCGTAGATTATCTTTCTCATTTGAGCCCTTATTTACATTTTGGGCAGATCTCTCCTCTTTACATTGCTCTGAAAGTCTTGGAAAAGGATTCCCCGGGGCAAGAATCATTTCTCGAAGAGCTTATTATTAGAAGAGAAATAAGCATGAACTTTGTTTTTTACAATCACCAATATGATTCTTTTGGGGGACTTCCAGAGTGGGCGAAAAAAACTTTAAAGGAACATCAAAAAGATAAAAGGCCCTATCTTTACTCCCTTGAAGAATTAGAAGCGGCCGCGACCCATGATCCATATTGGAACGCGGCGCAAAAAGAGATGGTGCTTACGGGAAAGATGCATGGTTATATGAGGATGTATTGGGGAAAGAAAATTTTGGAGTGGAGTAAATCTCCGGCAGATGCTTTTCACCATGCCCTTTATTTAAATAATAAATATGAACTTGACGGCCGAGATCCAAATAGCTTTGCCGGTGTGGGCTGGTGTTTTGGAAAACACGATCGCCCTTGGGCAGAAAGGAGGATATTCGGCAAAGTTAGATATATGAATGAAAAAGGTTTGGAGAGGAAATTTAATATCAAGGATTATGTTGAGAAAGTCATAAAAATTGAAGAAAATAACAAGTTAGAAGAAGAAAACATAAATAATTAAGGAGGAACGAAATGAAATTAAGTGAGTATTTCGAGAACACAAAAGGAAGAGGAATCATCGCCACCGCCGATGCCGAAGGTAATGTAGGTATCGCCGTATATGCCCGGCCTCATTTTATTGACGAGGAGACCGTAGCGTTTATTATGGCCGATAAGTTAATGCATAAAAATCTGCAATCTAATCCACATGCGGCCTATTTGTTTATGGAAGATAAGGAAAGGTACGTGGGCAAAAGGTTATATTTAACGAAGATCAAGGAAGAAAAAGATAAAGCGCTAATTGATCAGATTAGACGGAAAGATAAATGTCCTATTTATCGGGTTTATAAAGATAGTTTGCGCTATCTGGTCTATTTCCATATTGATAAAGTTTTGCCCCTCATTGGGGAAAAAATAAGATAAGAAATAAAAAGTCCAATGAGAGGCAATAATTAATTCAAAAAATTTTTGATTTTAGAAAGGCTCCTTTTTTAACATCCAAAGTATTTTATTAAAAGCTTTTTTATTCAGCCCAGAGAGCTCCCCAATACTTCGCGGGGTCTTTTTCAAATCTTTTGGTCATCAGCGTTTGGAGCATGGCATGATGGGTTTTTTCATCATTCCAGATCTGCTCGAAAATATATTTTAAAGCAGGCGTTTCCGTAAGACTTTTCATGTCTGAAAGATTATCCTTATGTTTTTTTTCCATTTCTTCATGCTTTTTAAGCAAATCCCATACTTCTTTTCTTTCTTCTGTTCCGGCTATCTGTTGGTATTCGAGAATTTCCAAGGCGGCTCGTCCTAAATCAGCGTGCTTCCGAGAATCATGCTGAATGGCGCGCAGTAAATATTTTACGGTTGAATTGGCTGCTTGGCTGGCTGTTTCCTCGGTCAGTTTAATAACTTCCTCCTCCACTTTGATTAGGTTATTGACCATTTCCTTAAGTTTGGCAATTTTTTCCTCTTCCTTCATATAACCCCCTCCTTCCCTCTTTAGATTAAAGAAACTACTGCTGCCCATAGTATGCTACCAAATAGGAACTAATGTCAAGAGGATAAAATGCTGAGCGTCGATCAGTTTTTAGATTCCAGCCTAATTCAGTCGGGAGGGGGAGAAGTGGGCAAGAATTTAATAATCTATCCTGACCCCTCTTTGAATCCTAATCTTAATCAGGGCGAATAAGTTTTGAGCAAGGGCTTGGACTTGCCCAAACTTGGCCAACCATAAAGGCTTGCCTTACCAGAAAGATTTTTGATAAAAATTGATCGACGGTCATCAAGTAAGCATCAACTTGACACTTCTTGAATCGAAGGGTAATATGTTTTTGATCAGGCCTCTTTTCAAATAAAGGAGCCGGGCCGGTATAAAAGGCCACGGGCCCATTAATCCCGTGGGATCAACATTCCATGGGATTTTTTATTAAAAGAACAATATGGGCGACCGCAACCGTAAAGAATCAGTAGCTTTGCTCTCTGTTGTTTCCAACGCAAGCTTAGTGTTGTTGAAGATTATAATCGGCCTCCTAATTGGGTCTGTTTCCATTATCTCTGAAGCAATCCATTCGGGAGTGGACTTATTGGCGGCCCTCATTACCTTATTTGCTGTAAGGTCTGCTAATAGGTCTCCTGACGAAGGGCATCCTTTTGGTCATGGCAAAATTGAAAATCTTTCTGGAACGATCGAAGCTCTCCTTATTTTTCTGGCAGCGGGATGGATAATTTACGAAGCTGCTCATAAGCTAATTAATCCTCTACCCCTCAAGATGCCTGGCTTAGGTGTAGGGGTCATGTTTATTTCCATGATAATTAATATCTGGGTCTCGCAAAAGCTTTTCAGAGTAGGTAAGGAAACTGACTCAATTGCTCTACAAGCTGATGCCTGGCACCTGCGTACAGATGTTTATACTTCCGCCGGAGTTATGGCTAGCCTTTTATTAATTACCATAGGGGAGCGAGTAGTCCCAGAAATTCATTTTCATTGGCTGGACCCAGTTGCGGCCATGGCTATTTCTTTATTCATAATTCGGGCTGCTTATAAATTAACTCTCCGTTCAGGCCGAGATCTTTTGGACATGAACCTTCCTGAGGAAGAAGAATGGATTCGAAATGAGCTATCAAGATTCCATCCCCCAATCCGTGGATTCCATCATTTACGGACCCGCAAGGCAGGCCAGATGCGTTTTGTGGAATTGCATATTCTATTAGATAAGGATATGGCCTTGGAAGAATCTCATCGGATCAGCGAGAAAATTGCGTCAAAGATTCGCGATAAATTCCCCAACACCCAAGTTATTGTGCATGAAGAGCCCTGCGACGGCGCCTGTTCGGAAAAATGCTTGCAAGGTTGCCTGGTAGGCGATAATGAGCGATGGGATAGGAGAGATAAAAAATAATTATGAGTGTAAGAAGGAGGCAAGTCTCCTCCTTCAGGTCTGAACCGCTTACCCTAACCCGCTCCCCCATCATTTCTTCTCTTTCTCCATGTGCATCTCCCACCTGTAAATTTCATCTTTTGCTGCTCTGGCATCAGGGGCATCAGGGTAGAGTTCAAGATAAGTTTTCATATTATCTATAGCCTGGCTATAATGTTTCATACCGCCATAATTAAGGGCAAGGGCTTTGTAAAGTTCTGGAAAGAAAGGTGCAATGCTCAGCGCCTTTTTGTACTCATTGACAGCTTCTTCAAATTTCCCTTCTTTGGTGTACTCCTCTGCCCTTATGGCAAACTTCCTGGCTTCTTCAGGGAGTTCAAGAAGATAAGGTCTTTCTTTTAAAAGTTTGGCCACATGAGATCTTATCTCTTTAGCTCCTCTATCATCGGCAAACCTGATAAGCTCTCTATATTCCTTCAACGCTTCTTTATGCTGATTTTTTATTTCAAGTGCCTGGGCCTGCTTTCTTTTTCCTTCAAGGTATGGTTTCATGGTTTGGACGACCATCTTTCTAAAGTCTTGTCTAAAGACATTTTTTGAAGCAAGATAATCCTCTGGTATATCCCTATAAATTTCAGCGGACTTTTCAAAGTTTCCTTTTTTAGCATAGGTAAGGGCGAGTAGAAGTTTATCAAAGTCTTCTTTTGAAGAAGGCCACATCCGCAATGCTTGGTCAGGATTACCTTTCTGGATATAAGCCAGGCCTATGGCCCTCTGGACATCTCTGTTATTAGGATCAAGAGCATAAGCCATTTCTGCATCCTTGACAGACTGCTCAATATTCCCCATGACAGCATAAACCTGACTGCGCAGACCAAGTGGATACGCAGCTTGTTTTTGCATTATTTTTTCCCTTGTAATTGTCGTTTCGAGCTCTTTTTCCTTTTTTGCTATGGTCAAGGTAACCTGAGTTCTTTCACCTCCCTGTAGATTTTGCAAAACTTTTTTAATATCCCAGCTTTTAGTTGATTGGCCGTTTATTTTAACGATCTTATCTCCTACCTCAATTCCAGCCCTTTGGGCAGGACTAGCCGCAACAAGTTCCTTGACAACTGGATAATTTCCTTCAATGGATATTGAGGCGCCAATTCCCATTACAATTAAATGCTCTATAGCCTTATTAAGGCTAGCAATGGCCTCGTCGTATTTGCCCATTTTAGCGTAAGCCGAGGCAAGTTGTTTATAACCAGCCCAACCAGGATTGGCTATTACAGCCTTTTCCCATAGTTTAATGTTTTCGCTATAGTTTTCTTGCCTCAAAAACACTTCAGATAATTTCTCATAATATGAAGAATTTTTGGGATAAAGCTCTATCGCTTTTCTTAAATTACTGATGGCCTCATTATATTGTTTAATTTCTTTATAAGCTCTGCCCAAAATTGCATAGGCTTGGGATAAGTCTTGGTTTATTACCTTCTGGTCAGCATAACGGAGATCAAAAGGTATGGGAAGAGCCTTTGTATTTTTGATTAGTTCGATTGCTCTTTGGGCGGCAGATATAGCTAGATTATAATCATGGCTTATTAGAGATAAGTGGGCTAAAGATATGGCCATTAGAGGATTATTGGGCATTTGGCGCACTAAGGCTGCGGCATTATTTTTTCCTTTTTCTGGAAACATGATTACTTCAAAAATTTTTGGTCTCAAGTTCTCCAAGCCCTTAACTATGGCCAAGAATAAACCATCTTCTTTTGGTTTTAACCCTGTCTCATCCGCACAATAGCTTCCTCCAGAATCAAGGTTTTGTACTAAAATCATCCCATCAATGCATATATTTGCTCCCACGTTTACATCATAACATCTAAGGAATTTTATGCTATCTTCCTGGCGTTTGTGCGTGATTTGCAAGTTATAAGCATGCAGATAAAGATAAATATTTCTTTGTTTTTCTCCTGTAAACATTGGTTTAAGATAAAATCGCGCGGCTTCGTCCAACCTCAGACCAGCTTGAAATTCATAATGGTCGCCTCTATCGTCTGTGTTTCGAAGCGTCAAATTTTTATTCACTTCAATAGCAGCTGTAAAAGGTAATCGTTCTGCAATAGTGTAGGTGGAGGGTATTTGATGAGTAGGTTTATAAATTTTTTCGTAGCTTTCTCTCGTTTCTGTTATGGTCATGGCACAGCTAGTAAGAAAAATGGAGACAAAATAGATATAGCCAATTCTCGGCAACCTCATCTCTTCTCTCCTTCTTGATATTTAGCTTTAATATTGTCAATCTCTTTTTCCAGGTTTTCTTTTTCCTGGTTAAGTTTTTGTTCTAATGCTATAGCCTCTTGATGTTCCTTCTCAGCTTCTGCCTTTAGCGCTAAGGCCTGGGCTAACAAATTATCTGTTTCGGCCTTTTTTTCAGGCTTATCCTCTATAGGCGCTTTCGCTTTAAGCTCTTCTATCTGTTTTTCAACCTCAGCCATCTTTTTCTTTGATTCTTCCTTTTTCTTGACTACCTCATCAAGCTTTGCCCTCACTTTGCTCAAATTTTCTATCTTGGGCATAACTTCATTATAAAGCCTGGCCATCTGGGTGTATTTTTTATTGAGTTCAAGGGCGTTCTTGGTATTTACGGAAGATGTAAGATCCTTGGGCGGTTTACACTCTATAGCAGTGGGGAGTCCCTGAAGGACATTGTCCATCTGATTTGCATAAAAGCGGGATCCTTCCAAATCTCCTTCTGTCAGAGCACCTTCAGCGAGCTTAGAAAAGTGGGCTGCACAAAGGAGTTGTTCTGTGGGATTAAAATTCTTTGTCTCGTAACTTTTTATGGAGATGGGAGCAAAAGAAGTTTGGGGGGTGCTCCATGAAAAGGGCGTAAGGCCTCCGCTACTTCTTCCAATGCTGTTTTTAGCGAGGATTTTTTGTCCCTCTTCTCTCTTTTTAGCCTCTTCGGCCGCCCTGGCCCTTTCTACCTCCCCCTGAATCTTCAACCACTCCTGAAAGGCTTTTTGCTTCTCCTCCTGTTCTTTCTTTAATTGTTCCTGCATCTGTCTTTTCGTTTCCTGCTGACTTGAGGTGTCAGGAGGATTAAAAAGATCTCCAAAATTAAAGAGGGAGTTAAAGAATGGCTGCAATATGCTCTGCATCATCATAAGCTGCATTTGCTGTTCCGGCTTTAATCCAGCAGGGGGAGTTTGTGACCTACCCGATGGGGAGGGGGGTTTACAGTATATTTTGTAATCCTCAAGACTATACCACTTGCCGTCATAGCTGCATTGAATCTTTGGGCTTGGCTCAGGTAATCTTTGAGCATATGCTTGACTGGCCAGAATAGATGTTATCCAAATTGCTAAGATACTAAACTTCAATAATTTTGTTTTCATAACCATACCCTTCTTGATTAATTATAAATTTTTTCTTCCCATCATCAATACAAAGATCAAGATCGTGTTGAAGAGGGGTTATCTCTGCTCTTGACTCTTAATGATAAAGTCCTTTCCACTTCCCAGTTCAGAGCATGAAGCCAGACATTGTGATACTCGGTCTGAAAAGGTAGAGAAATATTTTCTTTTTATCAGGAGGGGTTAAATGAGCTAAGTACAGACTTGACCCTTTTCGACATACAAATCAGTAGTTGATCCAGGATAAAGCAAACCGCCTTGGAGTCGCAAAATATAAAACCATGCTGTTATAAGAAAACTTTATGGCCCTTCGGCAGGCTCAGGGCCATTTGTCCCCGATTATTTTACGCGGCCGTCTTGAGCGAGAAGAGGGCATGTTCACACTAAACATGCCCTCTTCTCGTCTAAATGGCTCCCCGAGCAGGACTCGAACCTGCAACCTAGTGGTTAATCCCGCCTCGGCGGGACTCTGCCGGTTGAACTTCTTCAAGGAACCGTTTGATCCCCCTTTCCTTGATGGACTTTTCCAGCTTCATGGCAATGCTGCGCGTTTCACAGGGTCTTAACCAGATAAGTTTCCAAGGGCCTTCAAACCGCTTCGTAGTCTTGGATAGTTGATATTGTGGGTCATTGTGTTGCCGCAGCCGGCGTTCTGGATCGCTGCTGTATCCACAATAATGTCTTCCCGTTGTTTCGCTCTGGATGATATAAACGAAGAAGCCCATACTAAAAAAGGCCGGAGTTATCGCCCGGCCTTTATTTTCTTGGCTCCCCGAGCAGGACTCGAACCTGCAACCTAGTGGTTAACAGCCACCCGCTCTGCCGGTTGAGCTATCGGGGAGCATTCATTTAAGATTTATTTATCATAAAAATTTAGGCATGTCAATTTTTTTCTCGGGCAAGAAATATCCATTTTAATTTGGCACTATAATTACTTAAGCCGTCATTAAAGACCGGCCTCAATTTTTTAATAAGGGAGTTAATAATATTCTCCATAAATATGGAATTAGAGATTTATGCCCAATAATAGCTCGCCTCCCAGTTTTAGCTAACTTAATCGGCGGGAATGGGAGATAGTAAATAATTGGAAAGTGAATAAATTTAAATTGACTTTTTTTAATTGAATTTGTTAGCGTGGAATTAGACCTTTTGGTCAATATTTAGAGGGCAATTGTTTAGGAGGAAATAAAAAATATAAGCAGGAGAAGGATATGCTGACCAATGCAATTATTAAAGAGCTTCAAGATATAGTAGGCAAAGAGCGGTGTTTAACTGCACCTGAAGATTTGTTGGTTCATTCTCATGACGTCTTTACGGAAAAAAAGCCGGATGTCGTGGTCCTACCCATGACCACGGAAGAAGTGTCCAGGATATTAAAGATCGCCAACCGAGAAAAAATCCCTGTAACTCCTCGCGGGTCAGCTACGGGTTTAAGTGGCATGTGTGTTCCAGAGCATGGCGGAATAGTAATGGCTATGTCCAAAATGAATAAAATCTTGGAAATTAGCCCTGAAGATCGCCTGGCGGTCGTAGAACCTGGAGTGATTACTAACGACTTGCAAGTGGCTGTTGAAGAGCGAGGTCTTTTTTACCCTCCTGATCCGGCGAGCCA
>Ga0209102_1000768_pt1 | contig 19740 bp, 18 predicted proteins | sample ConPoolayeHmetaG_FD_185483 | JGI IMG/M metagenome (GOLD analysis project Ga0209102, IMG submission 185483) | Hot spring microbial mat communities from California, USA to study Microbial Dark Matter (Phase II) - Cone Pool mat layer H metaG... ...
CCCCTAAACTGCTCCAGGGGACCCTTGAGAAAGTTGGGTTTCACGGAGTTCAGCATCTTATCGGGGGCTACACCCTCCCAAAACCGTTGGGGAAACGATTGGCCTCTATTTTTTTTGGTTCTCTCTCTGAAGGAGTATTCTACCTCAGCGGAAGACACTTCCTTCTTCCAGGAGTGAGTAAAACCCTTCTGGCATTCAAAGGAGAGAGACCATGAGGTTTGTCATTCTTTCTTTTCTTATTCTTTTTTCCATCCTTATCCTTCCCTGGGATACCTTTTCGATTCAGGAAAGGGTCGTGATTCAACGATTAAGGGAGGCCCAGGAAAGAGTGAAGGATTTCTCTGCGGATCTCCTCCAGGAGAAGAGGATCTCATTACTCAGGGAAAAGCTCGTTGCCAAAGGAAAGATTCGGTTCAAAAAACCTGACCGACTCCTCATCGAATTCTTCTCTCCAGAAGGAATCACGATGCTCCTTCAGGGGAAAACCCTGTTGATCTATTTCAAAGAAGAGAAGACAGCAGAACGATACTCTCTCGAGGGCCATCCTCTGGTAGAGAGATATCTCTTCTTCTCGAAAGATCCTTTTGATGAGAGGTTGGCTCAGTGGAAAATCATTGAAGATCATGGATCTTACTCGGTCATAGAGATTCTCCCCAAAGAGAAGGGAGCCCTTTTGGTGAAGACGAAGCTCTGGATTTCGAAAAAAGAAGGAATGATTATTGGGATGGAATTGGTTGAACGAAACGGAGATACCACGACCCTTCGTTTTTCCAACATTCGAGTCAATTCAGGACTCACCGAGTCTGATTTCCAGGTCTCCCTTCCACAGGATTTAAAGATTAAAGAGGTCCAATGAGAAGACGGGTTGTGGTGACAGGTCTGGGAGTGGTCAGTGCGATTGGAACTCATGTCTATCAGTTCTGGGAATCTCTCATCTCGGGAAAGGATGGGACAAAAGAGATTACAGTTTTTGATGCCTCTCCTTACTCTAATAAAAGGGCTGCCGAGATTTCCGGTTTAGATCTGGGCTCTCATTTTTCAAAGAGGGAACTTCGACGACTTTCCCGATGCGATCAATTTGGATTGATTGCCTTCCGAGAGGCATGGAAGGATGGTCGACTGGATAGAGATCCTGTAGAGAAAGAGAGGGTGGGTGTGCTCCTCGGGGCAGGGTCGGGAGGAATCCTCTCTATGGAGAGGTATTTTAGAGATCTCTATTCGGGGCGAAAAAGGGCTTCCCCCTCCCTTCTTGTCTCTTATTCTCTCGCGACCACTACCGATCTGATTGCGATCGAGGCAGGGTTAAAAGGGCCCAGAAATACGACCGCAACCGTCTGTTCCTCGAGCTCCGTCTCCATCGGAGTGGCCTACGAGATGATTCAGATGGGTTTGGCAGAGGTGATGGTGACTGGGGGAAGCGATTCCCTCTGTGAGGTCTCCTTCAGTGGATTCAATAGTTTAAAATTGATCGACCCTGAAAGCTGTAAGCCTTTTGATAAAAGGAGAAAAGGGCTTATCCTCGGAGAAGGGGCAGGGATCTTGATCCTCGAAGAATTGGGGCATGCGTTAAGAAGAGGAGCACCAATTCGAGCAGAACTGCTGGGCTATGGAATCTGTGCCGATGCGTATCACCTGACTGCTCCAGAACCCAATGGGGAAGGGGTAGAGCGAGTGATCCGATCGGCCTTAGCCCATGCGGGTCTCTCTCCAGAAGAAGTGGATACGATCAATGCTCATGGCACGGCCACCCCTTTCAATGACATCTCGGAGACCCGAGGAATTAAGAGAGTATTTGGAGAGAGGGCAAAGGAGATTCCCATCAGCGGGATCAAATCCATGATAGGTCATTGTTTAGGGTCTGCTGGAGGAATTGAAGCCGTGGCGACGGTGTTGACCATAGAGAAGGGAGTCATTCCTCCTACGATTCATTATGAGGTACCCGATCCTCTTTGCGATTTGAACTATGTGCCGAATCAATCCATTAAAAGGGAGGTCCGGATCGCCCTCTCAAACTCCTTTGCCTTTGGGGGGAACAATGCCTGCCTGGTATTTGGGAAATATATTTCGAATGGGAAGAGGAGTTTCAGATGATAGGTAAAGAGGATGAACGTGTCCTCATTACCGGTTTAGGGATCGTCTCTTCTGTCGGAATTGGTCGAGAAGAGTTCTGGAGGAATTGTCTCTCGGGGATTTCTGGGATTAAACCCATTCAACGATTTGAGACAAGCCCCTACCGCTCTCAATTAGGGGCTGAACTTCCAGAGATTGATTTTAAGCAGTGGATCAGACCCTCCAATCTCAGAAGGATGGACCGAATTGGAAAGATCATGGTTTCAGCCGTGAAGTTGGCCCTTGAGGATTCGGGAATGGATCTGTCCAGAGAAGATCCAAATCGGATAGGGATTGCTATCGGTACAGGGCTCGGAAGTTCGAATACGGTCGATCTATTCTTTCGATCCCTGCTCAAGGAAGGACCAACAGGAGCTCAGCCCCTTCTATTTCAGACTGCCGTTCCCAATGCTATCACCAGTCATTGTGCCATCGAATTTGGGATCAGAGGGGTCAACCTTACCTTCTCTCATAAAGAGGTCTCTTCGGAGATGGCTATAGCCTTCGCCTATCAACAGCTCAAAAAGGGAAGGGTTGATATTATGTTCGCAGGGGGAGGGGATGAATTGAGCGAACCCCTTTATCACGTTTACTCCAGATTGGGGGTCCTTTCCCCTGGGAGGGGAGAAGGGGAGGAAGGGATGAGACCCTTCGACCGAAAGAGAAATGGGATAGTCCTGGGGGAAGGTGGGGGAATCCTTGTCCTTGAAAGATTGGATCATGCGAAGCAGAGGGGGGCAAGGATTTACGGAGAAATTTGTGGAGTAGGTGGTTCAGGCAGTACAGATGGAGTTCTTCGATATGATCTTAAAGGAGAGGCAATAGCCAGAGCGATGTTCCTGGCAACGAATGATCTTGAACTGGTGGATTATATCTCTGCAGCAGCCAACTCCACCCCTGAGCTTGACCGTGCCGAAAGCCTTGCGATCCAGAATGTGTTTGGGGAGAGAATAAAAGGGATCTCCATCAGTAGCCTTAAATCGATGATCGGAGAATTTGATGGCGCTGGAGGACTAAGGGCCTGTGCCCTGGCCTTAACCCTTTTTCACCAAATCATTCCTCCGACTGTCGGGACCGTGGATCTTGACCCGCTATGCGGATTAAACGTCATCTTGGAAAAACCGCAGAAGAGGGAGATTCGATCTGCCTTGCTCAACGGATGTTCAAACGGAGGTTCGAACCTCTCTCTCTGGTTTAAATCGTGGTCTCAGAGTGAGGTTCTCTAATTGAATCTCGGGCTTATTACCCATCTGAGTGAGGGATTATCTCTGAAATGGATTTTTAGTCGACTCAAAAAGAGAGGGGTGTTATATTCATTTTCGGATGAGTGAGTTCGATGTCATTATTATTGGCGCTGGAGTGGGTGGACTTACATGTGGTTCTCTCCTCAGTCAGAAGGGACTAAAAATTTTAATGGTGGAAAAAAATAAAAAAGTTGGAGGATGTTGTTCCTCTTTTGAAAAGGAGGGTTTTTCCTTCGATCTTTCCGTTCAATCTTTGGGGGAATGCCAGAGAGGAGGAAGGGTCTGGAAACTCTTGGAGAGATTGGATCTTTTAGATCAGATTCAATTCATCCCGCTTGAGCCGGCAAGGGAGTATTATTTTCCCGAACAGAGGGTCCTTCAATCTTCCAACCTCGAGAGTCATATCGAGAACCTCTCCAGACTATTTCCCGATGAGAGAAAGGGGATTGAAGCCGTTTATCGAACTTTGGATGAGATTTACAGGGAGTTTTCTGAGATTCCTTCTTCCGTGGACTGGTTCGACCCTTCATCCTTTTCTCTTCGTTTTCCCACCCTCTCGAAATATAAGTGGAAAACCTATCAGGATTTGTTGGATGAAAATATTTCCCATCCCTTCCTCAAGACCCTGCTCTCGGTTCGCACCTCTTATGGTCTCCTCCCACCAGAGGAGATCTCGGTGATAGGAATGGCGGGTATAGAGATGTCTTATTTTCGTTACGGAGTCTCCTGTATCGAGGGAAAGGTGGAGAGGTTCCCTCTCCTATTAGAAAAGGCCTTCCTTCAGAATGGAGGAAAGATTCTTAAAGAACAGGAGGTCGATCGAATTCTTTTCTCGGATAGGAAGGCCATCGGGATAAGATGCAAAGGTGGGGAGGAAATTTCTGCAAGAGCGATTGTTTCAAACATCGATGCCTCTCATACCTTCCTTCACCTTGTTGGTGAGGATCGGCTTCCAAGCGGTTTTCTTTCAAAACTGAAAGGGATGAGGCCTTCTTTTTCTTATTTTATTCTTTATTTGGGAATAGACGGAGAGTTAGAGGAGTTGCCTGTATCGAATAACGAGATCTTTTTCGATTCTCAACTTTCAAGGGACTATCAGTTTCTCTATCAAAATCGGATTTCTGAAAATCCCTCTTACTATCTTCTTGCCCCTTCGAAAGTCAATCCATCCCACTCACCAAAAGGAAAAAGCACGCTTTGCCTTAGCCTCAAAGTTCCTTATCATCTTGATTCCAATTGGGATCAAGGACTCCAGGAGCGGCTCTCTCAGTATCTTATCACAAAGGCCTCCTTACTTATTCCTGATCTAAAGAAGAGAATTCTTACCAAGGCAGAGACGACTCCTAAAACCATTGAGCAATGGACTCGAAATCGATGGGGAGCCGCTTATGGATGGGCGTTGATCCCCAATCAATCCGGGATCTATCGGCTATCGAGAAACACTCCCTTTGAGAATCTCTTTCTTTCTGGGCACTGGACCTCTCCAGGAGGAGGGATTGCGGGGGTCGTTGCCTCCGGGGAGTTCACTGCGAATAGGATTTTAGAAAAATTCGAGAGAGGAGAATTTTGAGATGGGCCCTAAAATCTATTTTTCTGTCTTCTGGCTTTTCATCGCTTCTCTTCTCCTCTGGGGATGTCCAAAAAAAGTGGAGAGGATTCCGGAGAAGCCTCCTTTTGTAAACCCCCTTTATCAATTCTTAGAGCACTTTTCTTCCGTCGAAACGCTACAGGCAAGGACTTCCATTCGAATTAATACTATCCGGGATGGAGAGGAGATGAATTGGATTCTCAACGGTTTCCTCCTCTATCAAAAACCCGATAAACTCCGGCTCCTTGGTTATCATCTTTTAGGAATGGGGCTTTTTGATGCCCTCTATCGAGAGGGAGAGTTCTTCCTTCTGATTCCTTCACAAAGAAAGGCCTATAGAGGAGAGATTTCAAGATTGGAGGATTTCCTTCAGAAGGCAGGAGAGATTCGGGTCTCCTCCGAGAAGGCCGGGCATGGAGAGATTCCTGATCGAATCTGGATTGAATGGCCTGAGAAGGAGACCCGTATAGAGCTGAGGTTAAAAGAGGTCGTTCTGAACCCTTTGCTTTCAGAAAACGCCTTCCAATGGGTCATCCCAGAAGGAGTGGAGGTTCGTTCCATTGAGAGATTGATCAAAGGAAAGAGGAGATGAAAGTTGCCCTTATTGTTCCACGATGGCCTAAAGAGAGTTTCTGGGACGTGATCGCCTTTAAATTTCCTCTCCTCTCCACTTCCTTGCTGGCCAGTCTCACCCCTTCTCCCCACGAGGTAAAAATTATCGATGAAAGTCTCTCCGAAATCGATTTCGAGGAGGAAATCGATTTAGTGGCCATCACGGCCATCACTCCTCTGGCCCGAAGGGCTTATGAGATTGGAGATCGATTTAGGGAAAGGGGGGCGAAGGTGGTGATCGGAGGGATTCATGCCACCTGGCTTCCCCAGGAGGCCAAGGCTCATGCCGATGCCGTCGCGATTGGAGAGGCTGATGAAACCTGGCCCCAGATTCTCAGGGATGCTCAAAAAGGAGAACTAAAACCTTTCTATCGTCAAGAAGAAAGAACGAACCTCGCACGACTTCCCATTCCAAGAAGAGATCTTCTGCCCCGGAAAGGTTATCTCTTCCATAATTTGATTCAAACCACACGAGGGTGTCCTTATGATTGTGAATTCTGTTCTGTGACGGCTCTTCACGGAAAGACCTATCGGATGAGACCAATCGAAGAGGTGGAAAAAGAGATTCAGTCCCTGGAGCATTCGAAGGCCTATATCTTCTTTGTGGATGACAATATTGTGGGGAATCTCGCCTATGCCAAAGCCCTTCTCACCATGCTTTCCCATTATCGATTACGATGGGTGAGTCAGGGACCCATCCATATTTCGGAAAACGAAGAGATCCTTTCTCTTCTTGCCAAAGCTGGATGTCATGGCCTTTTTATTGGATTTGAAAGCTTAAGGGAAGAGAATCTTCGCCTTATGGGTAAGAGGATGAATCGAATCAAGAACTATGAAGAAGCCATACGAAGACTTCACGAATCTGGGATTGGAGTCTATGGGTCTTTCGTTTTTGGTTACGACTATGATGACCCAACCGTTTTTGATGAGTTTTTGGAGTTTGCCGAACGGAACAGGATCGAAGGAGCCTTCCTTCCCGTCCTTACCCCTTTTCCCGGAACACGAATTTATAAACGATTAAAAGAAGAGGGAAGGATTCTTACCGAGGATTGGTCGAAGTATGATATGGCCACCGTGGTCTTTCGGCCCAAACGAATGACTCGGGAAGAACTCCAGGAGGGTTTTTGGAAGGTGAATCGGTCTTTCTATTCCATCCCTTCCATGTTTAAACGACTCTTCCATCCCTTCCATTTCAATCGAAGTCTGATCATCTTTGGCCCGATGAATTTTGGCCTCTGGCAGGCCGTCAAAAAAGCCGAAAGATATTTCAAGAAATGGGACCAAACGCCCGTTGAGAATCCGCTATGAAAAATCACAGACCCTTCCGGCACCGATGACAAATTCCTTCTATGACCACGGCGATCTTTTTTACAATGAATTTTTCTTGTATTTCTTTGGGAATGTCTAAATGATCGTATTTTTTATGGTCAAAGTCGATAATGGCGCCACATTCCATACAACGAAAATGATGGTGTCGGTCGGTATTTGGATCAAATCTTCTTACATCCCCAGACCCTTCAACAATTTGGATGAGGCCTATTTCTGCGAAAGTGAGAAGGGTCCTATTCACCGTATCAAACGAGATGTTAGGATGTGTCCCCTTTACCGCTTTATAAATGGATTCGGCAGAAGGATGCTCCGAGGAATGTAAGACTTCCTTATAGATAGCCACCCGTTGGGGTGTAATTTTTAAGCCAGAGGCTTTGCATTTCTTTACCAACTCATTCACATTTCTCTCTCCCATTGACTTTTTCATTTTGATATTTTACTAATTAGTAATAATTATTATTTCGTTGGATGTCTGATTAAAGTTTAGCATGGGAAGGGTTTGATTACAAGTATTAATAAGAAAAAATGTAAACAAAAAAATTAAGGAGGTGTTTTATGGAAGTGAAGAGTGGAAATGTAAAGAAGAGATGGGTGACGGATTGGTGGCCCAATAGACTCAATCTGAAGGTTTTGAGGCAGAACTGTTCCCATTCTAATCCCTATGGGCCAGATTACAACTACCCGAAAGAGTTTGAAAGTTTGGATCTTTCTGAAGTCAAAAAAGACTTGAAGGAACTTATGACCCATTCACAAGATTGGTGGCCTGCTGACTTCGGTCATTACGGACCATTATTTATCCGTTTAGCCTGGCACAGTGCCGGAAGTTACAGGATTTATGATGGACGGGGTGGAGCAAGAACCGGTGATCTTCGTTTTCCACCACGAATTGACTGGCCAGATAATATTAGCCTTGATAAGGCTATTCGTCTTCTCTGGCCTATCAAACAGAAGTATGGTCGCAAGCTTTCCTGGGCTGATCTGATTATCTTGGCTGGGAATGTGGCTCTGGAATCGATGGGAGTGAAAACTATCGGTTTTGGCGGAGGGAGAGAAGATATATGGGAGCCGGATGAAGGTCCGGACTGGGGTCCTGAGCAAGAGATGCTCTCTGGTAAAAGGCGCTTTAAAGAAGGAGAGCTTGAGAAACCTTTTGCGGCTACAGAGATGGGGCTGATTTACGTGAACCCGGAGGGTCCAGAGGGAAATCCCGATCCCGTTGCCTCTGCCAAACAGATCAGGGTTGCCTTTGAGCGTATGGGGATGAATGATGAGGAGACCGTGGCTTTAGTTGCGGGTGGTCATGCCTTTGGAAAGTGTCATGGAGCCTCTCCGGATACGTTCGTTGGTCCTGATCCTGATTCATCACCTATTGAACAGCAGGGACTTGGGTGGAAAAGTAGTTATAAAAGTGGGAAGGGGCCAGATACCTTTACTTCAGGCTTTGAGGTTACCTGGTCTTCGACTCCAACCAAATTTGGTATAGCATACTTACAATTTTTATTTAATTATGAGTGGGAATTGACTAAAAGCCCTGCGGGGAAGCATCAGTGGGTAGCGAAAAATGCCCCTGCTATCATTCCGGATGCCCATGATCCTAACAAAAAACATCCACCTATGATGCTTACGGCTGATCTGGCCTTCAGATTTGATCCGGAGTATTCAAAAATTGCAAGGCGTTTTCTTCAAAATCCAAAGGAATTTGAAGAGGCCTTCGCAAAGGCTTGGTTTAAACTCATTCATCGGGATTTGGGCCCTCGTGAATGTTATTTTGGGCCGGAAGTACCTAAAGAGGTCTTCGTCTGGCAGGATCCCTTGCCAAAACGGGACTACGAATTGATTGAAGAAAAGGATATTCAATGGCTTAAAGAGAAAATTTTGGCTTCGGGATTAAGTGTTTCCCAGTTGGTTTATACTGCCTGGTCATCGGCTTCCACTTATCGTGATTCGGACAGACGGGGGGGTACCAATGGGGCTCGAATCCGTCTTTTGCCCCAAAAAGATTGGGAGGTGAATCATCCCGAGGATTTGCTCAAGATTCTCTCTATCTATGAAAAGATTCAGCAAGAATTTAATGCTAAGCAGAGAGATGGAAAGAAAGTTTCTATTGCAGATTTGATCGTACTTGGAGGATGCGCCGCTATTGAACTTGCAGCCAAAAAAGCGGGATACGAGGTAACCGTTCCCTTTACCCCTGGAAGAGTGGATGCGACCCAGGAGCAAACGGATATTGCCTTTTATTCCGCTATGGAGCCCTTAGCGGATGGATTCAGAAATTATCTCAAAGATTCAGGGAGATACCTTCCCGAATACCTTTTGGTGGATAAAGCACAACTTCTTTGCCTTACGGTTCCTGAAATGACTGTCCTGGTAGGAGGGCTCAGGGTATTGGGAGCTACTTATCGTTACTCTAAAAATGGGGTATTTACAGAAACTCCGGGTGTTCTTACTAATGATTTCTTTATTCATCTTTTAGATATGACAACAGAATGGCGACCTGTTGACGAGCGTTCTTATCTCTTTGAGGGCTACAGCAGGAAAACAGGTCAATTGAAATGGACCGCAACAAGGGTGGATTTAATTTTTGGACATCACAATGAACTGCGAGCAGTGGCAGAAGTTTATGGAGCCTCCGATGGCAAAGAAAAATTTGTTAAAGATTTCGTAAAAGCCTGGAATAAAGTCATGAGCCTCGACCGCTTCGACCTGAAGTGGAAAAGAATGTAAATAGGGAATGAGGACAGGTTACGGTTCCCTTCCTTTGGGTAACCGTAACCTGTCTCGTTATAATCAAGGGAGGAGTTATGCCAACCCTATTTTTTTATGGTCCAAAACTGGAAAAGGAGAAAAGAAAGGAGATGATCAGAGCGTTTACTGAGACGGCAAGCAGGCTCACAGGAATAGAGAAATCTGCTTTTGTAATCTATTTAAGAGAGTCCACTCCGGAGGAGGTTGGAGTAGGAGGGGAACTCCTCGAGGATGTCCTAAAGCGAAAGGGTTGACCTATAAAAATGTAAAAGATCTTTTAATCTTTGAAGGAGGGGCTTCTTGATTTTGACTTTAAGATAGAGATCTCCACTCTCTCCTCCATTTCTTCCTTCTTCTCCCATTCCTTTTAGTCTAATTTTTTGACCCTCCTTGACCCCAGGAGGAATGGTGATAATAAGTTCTTTTGCTCTCTTACGATGGAAAAATTTACCCTTCCCCCCTTCCATAGCCTGTTGGGGTGTGAGAAAGATAACCCCTTCGATGTCTTTTCCCCTAATGGGTTCTTTTAACCCAAAGGTTTTCCTCAAAATATAACGAAGGAATTTCCCCATAAGTCCGGGGAGGATTCCAGAAGAAATCGGGATTTCTCGTGCTCTTCCTTCTCCAAAGCCACTACCGAAAAAGATAAATCCTCTTCCGAAAAATCCTGGTCTTCGGATTTCAAAACTTCGATATCCCTTTCCATTGAACTCCCGGAAGATCTCTTCAAATCCTCTCAATCCAAAATTCCTGGCCATTTCCTCAAAAATCTGGAAGATATCTGAGTCTTTAAAAATATCCTCCTCCGAATAGCTCTGTCTGAATCGCTCATAACCATAAGAACCATACTGTTCCTTTAGGAGGTCATAGTCTCTTCTCTTTTTGGGATCAGAAAGGACGGCATAGGCCTCATTAATTTCCTTCATCATTTCTACCGCATTAGGATTTTCTTTATTTCGGTCTGGATGGTAACGAAAGGCAAGTTTGCGGTAGGCCTCCTTGATCTCCTGAGGAGTTGAATTTCGGCTCACCCCAAGAATCTCATAATAGTCTTTTGGACGTTTCTTCATCCCTTTAATTTTTGGCCTTTTTGATAATATTAATGTCGATTTATAAAAGAATCCAGTTTTATAGTTCAAGATCATTCTCTTAAGAGATTGAGATCGAGAAGCTTGGGTGAGTGAAAGGCTGTCGGAAAATTTTACACTTTTTTTCGAAGCACATAGATTTATTGGGAAGCTTTTTAACTATTTGTTATTTCGAATTATTTTGATTTGGTTTTTAAAAATATATTTCTTTATATGTGTTACTGTCAGATTTCTTTACAAACTTTAAATGATTAAAAGTTTTTAAAAAAAATTTTTTAGAGAAAAATAAGAGAAAAAAACAAATAAAATTAGATAATTAATTACCAAATGAACTTATCGCCTCTTTTATTGGGAAATGGCATTATTTTTGCTATATTAAAATAGGATTTTTTTATTTTTTAATAAAGAAGGTTAGCTATGATAGCTTATGAATTTTATATTCGTGACCCCGTAAAAGGGGACAGGCTCATTGGAATCCTTCCCGAACGAAGAAAAGATTCATCGAGAATTACTGAAAAATCGATTATGCATTGGGTGGAGAGTATTTTAGGAAGAAGTATCAATGGGGAAGAGGTTTATTATATCAAAGTAAGAATCGATGAAGATTCTGGGGATATTTTAAAACTTGACCAATCCTCATTTAATCAAAATTAAAATTTCAATTTAGATTTAAAATGGCGAGGGCAGGGTTTTGAGGGTTCCCTGCTTTTTTATTTTTTACCATTTAAGATTTAAAGAGCATTTCTTAAGCGAATAAATTTTTATGGACTTCTTTTAACCGTTCGGGAATTGAGACCTCATAAGGACAGCGCGAAAGACACTGTTGACATGAGGTGCAGCTTTCTCCTTTTACAGAGAGGTTGCGATATTGTTCTTCAGCCCAGGATTTCATCCCATATTGAAAGGCATAGGCGTCGAGGCGGAATATATCCGGGATAGGAATTCCTTCGGGGCAAGGGAGGCAGTAGCCACAATTTCTGCAGAAGCCTTTTCCAATTCCTCCTACCCAATCCATGAGGTTTCGAATCTCTTCAGGAGAGAGAGCCCTTGGGTTTTTACTTACAGAAACATTTTCTTTTAATTCGTTTAGATTGGTCATCCCGGGAATCGCACAGGTGAGATAGGGATTGGTAAGGATATACCGAAGAGAGATTTGAGCGGAACTCTCTCCCCTAAAAAGCTTTCTATTCCATCCTACCCCTTCTCCCAGCTTTCCTCCCGCAAGGGGCTTCATTGCAATTAATCCAACCCCGTTTCGGTGGGCAAAGGGAATGAGGTCTGAGGTGAGACGATCCTCATCAATCGGACTGTAGGCAATCATGAGAGCAGAGAAATATCCAGATTCGATTGCCTTTCTCATGAGAGAAAGAGAATGATGAATGCTGATCCCAATTTCTCTGAGTTTCCCTTCTTTTTGGGCCTTCTGTAAAGCGATGAGGCCCCCTTCTTTAAATAGCCTTTCGTATTCGGATTCCCGAACATCATGGAACAGGACTAAATCAACATAGTCTGTCCTTAATCGTTGAAGAGACCGCTCGAGTTTTTTTGAAACCCCATAGCGATCTCTCTCATCAATTTTTGTTGAGAGATAAAACTCCTTTCTTCTCTCCCTTAAAGCATTTCCTATCTTCTCTTCACTATCCCCGTAACAATCCGCTGTATCGATAAAGTTGATGCCAAGATCCAGGGCTTGATTAAGAAGGAGGTTACATTCTTTCTGAGAGATTTTTGGCAATTTGATAGCCCCGAATCCAATGGTTGAGATTTTCCATCCTGTTCTACCCAGGATTCTTTTCTCCATAAACATGTTTGAATCATTTTAAGATATCAGGACTTTTTTTACCAACTCCTAATTCTTAAGATGGGACCTTTGAAAAAGTCCTTGGAAGATTGGGGAAGTAAGGTTCCAAACCCTTCGAATGGGGACGTTCAAAAGTTAAATTGTTTACGGATGCTCTGAGAGGGTTCGGGAGAGAGGTGGAGTAAGTAGGGAGGAGGGGTTGACAGGAGGGAGAAGTTATAGTATAGTGAAATTAAAGTTATTTAATGATTAAATTATAGCTATTTTAATTCGGGCATGCCTAAAAAGAAGGGGTCTAAGATCGATCTTGTTTCTTCCCTTAGTCTTTCCAATAAGTCTAAGTTCGAAGTCTACGGGGAGGAGATGATCGAGAAGGAAGTGAAGCAGAGCGGAAATAGTGGGCGAGTCTATCTGCCTCCAGAATGGGTGGGGAAAAGGGTCAAAATCATTCGAATCGATTAAAACCTATGGGGAAAGGATTCCGCATCCGCAAGATTAGATCAGAAGATGTCTCTGCGATTGTTTCCATTCAGGAAGCCATCCTGAAGAAAAAAGTCTCAAAGAAATGGATTCAGATGGTAAGGGACCATTTCAAAAAACAACAGGGAGTCGGATTCGTGGCGATAAAGGATGGTGAGATCGTAGGGTTTATCATCGGAGAGATAAAAGGGGAAGGATTTGGTCTCGAGCAGAGCGGATGGATTGAGGTTGTAGGGGTTCATCCACGACAGATGGGGATAGGAATTGGTCGCCTCTTAGCCGAAAAACTCTTTTCCTTTTTTAAAAAGAAAGGGATACACGATATTCACACCTCTGTCCGCTGGGATGCCGGGGATATGCTTTCTTTTTTCAAGGCGATAGGATTTGACCGTTCTCCTTTTATTAATCTTAGAAAACATTTAGATTAACTCTTTTTTGGGGATTTCACTCTTTGTAATATTTTGAAATAATTCAGGAATTTTTAATAAAAGAGAAGCAAAGAAAAAATTTTTAGAATCGATTCATTTTTTTCTTGAGAAGAGCTTTTATTTATTATATAAAGTCAAGTGTAAATATTCACAAGTAAATCAAGGGAGAATATAACAATGAGGTATGGAGAGACGGGTTTTAATTTAGAGGTTGACCTTTCAAGTGGGAATATTGAGAGGGTGAGTACGGATCCTAAAGATACAGAACTTCATCTTGGAGGCCTCGGAACCAATGCCAAGATTTTATGGGATAGGGTTCCGCCCGAGATAGAGCCTTTTTCACCGGAGAATCTCCTGATTTTTAGCAGTGGACTTTTAGGTGGAACCCCTGTGCCCGGAGCCAATCGAACCATTATTTCTTCTATTTCTCCTCAAACTCTTTTAATGGCCTTCTCGATGGTGGGTGGGTTCTGGGCACCTGAGTTGAAGTATGCGGGTTATGATAAGGTCATCATTCGTGGAAAATCCCCCGATTGGGTCTATCTGTGGATCAATAATGATAAGGTGGAGATACGGGATGCGACTCACCTGCAGGGTAAAAGCACCTATGAGACAGCCGAACAGATAAAAGAGGAATTAAAGGAACCCAGGGCTCAGGTCATGTCTATCGGGCTTGCAGGTGAAAACAGGGTCTATTTCGCTTCCATCGAGACCCATCGGGGGAGTGCCAGCCGATTGGGGCTGGGCGCGATCATGGGGAGCAAAAAATTAAAGGCCATCGCCGTTCGTGGAACCAAAGACGTAAGGGTTGCAAAACCCGCTGAATTAGTGGAGGCTTGCAACGAGATCCTAAGGTACATCCAACATCGATTAAATAATCCCCTTCCAGGAGTTCCTCCCATTTTAGCTCGAATTGGTTCTCCTCAAGAAATGGCCCTTCACGATGAGGAATGGCACACCATCAGTTTTGCTTGGGGACATGCTCGACATCGAAGAAAAGGTTTCTGGAATAAGGAAGTAGAGAAGATGTGGGCGGATGCTCTCGAGAGGGCAAGAAAGCGGTTGATCAGTTGTTATAACTGTCCGGTTCGATGCGCAGGGATCATTCACCTTCCAGGACATCCCCCCTACATCATGAAATGTTTCTCAAAACTTACCTATACGATGGCCGCTATGGTCGATGATCTTGAATTTGGTTTAAAGATTGCGGCCAGGGCTCAGCATTATGGAGTGGATGGGTTTACCACCCCTCAGGTATTGGCCTTTGCTCTCGAGCTTTATGAGGCCGGGATTTTGACGGATGAAGATCTTTCGGGAATGCCAGAGGATATCGAAGGAAGGTTCAATTGGCTTCTGGATCGAATTGTAAGAAGGGAAGGGATCGGAGATGTGTTGGCAGATGGCGTCTATTGGGCTGCCCGAAAGATTGGAAAGGGGGCAGAGGCTTACGATCACAATACGATCAAGAAACATGAACAGGTTCCGATTAAATTGGGGGTGACCAATCCCATCTATTATCTGATGTGGTCCACAGGTGAAAAGATCAATATTACTCAGATCGAAGGACAGATTCCCCAGGCCCCATTTTCAACTCGGGAGGAGAGAGAAGAGTTTGTGAAAGACTGGATCCATATTCCGACAGGAAAAGAGGAAAAGTTTAAACGATTTATTTTAGATTGGGGAGAGCCGGGAACTGCTTTTCCTTACTATCCCTCGATTGATGTTGCCTGTGAACTCGTGGACTGGCAGGAGATCATGCACTATATCGATGACTCCCTTGGAATCTGTGCAGGGCTCTCCTCCTTTCCTATTAAACCTCCTTATCACATCCATAACTTACCCTTTATCATCTCCTACGCTGCCGGTTTAGAGATGGATGAGGATAAACTATGGACCATTGCCAGTCGGAATCGAAATCTGGTTCGAGCGATTAATATCTTGAGGGGATTAAAGAAGGAAGATGAACGTCCCCCGGACGATCACTGGAAGAAGAGGTTCCCTGAATATGAGGCCAAGCTTCTGGAAGAGTATTATCGATTTAAGGGATGGGATGAAAGGGGAATTCCCACGAAAGAGACCCTCCACAAATTGGGTTTGGACTATGTCCGTGAAGAATTCATTCGAAGAGGGATCCTAAGAGATTCCGGGGAGTCTTCATAGCGTTCCTATGAAATCCTATCAGAAGGGTGAACGACGGCGATGAGTGAGAAGAACGAGAAGAAAAAAAGAAAGGTGAAGGTGATCAAGATAGATGTAGACAAATGCAATGGATGTCGGGCCTGTGAGGTCATCTGCTCTGCTTTTCATGCCCAGCCTAAATATGGAAGTAATAATCCTTCCAGGTCTCGAATCCAGGTCCATTTTGATCCCCTAAAGAACATCTATCTCCCGGTGTATGCGAGTGAATATACACCGGCCGAATGCGCGGGCAGAAACAAATATATCATGGATGGGAAGGAATATATTGAATGTGCCTTCTGCGGGGCCTCCTGCCCTTCCAGAGATCTCTTCAAAGAGCCCGATTCCAAACTTCCCCTCAAATGTGATATGTGTGAGGAAGAACCTCCTCTTTCCGAACCCATGTGTGTCCAGTGGTGCCTGAACGATGCCCTCGTGTATGAAGAGAGGGAGGAGGAGGTCGAAGAGGAGGAAGAACTCAAGGAACTGGAGACCGGATTGGAATCCCTGATCGATAAGTATGGAAGACAGAAGGTGATTGATACCATGGCCCGAATGGTTCAGAAAGAATAGCCTTTCCCTTTCATTGAAGAGAGAGGGAGGTGGAGTGAATTTAGAAAGAAGAGGATAGGAAAAGAGGATGGAGACCATTCCCCTAACCCCCTATAAAGTGGTTATCGATGGGATTAAAGAGGCAGGAGGAGAAGCGCTCAAGTTCTGCTATCAATGTGGAAAGTGTGATACGGTTTGCCCTTGGAATCGTGTCAGAAAATTTTTTATTCGACAGTTGATGCATCAGGGTCAACTCGGTCTGGTCCCTTTTGAGTCGGAGGATCTTTGGCTTTGTACGACCTGTCGAAACTGTGTTCAGCAATGCCCCCGAGGAGTAAAGATCATCGATGTAATGAGGGCGATGCGAAGGATCTTGGTTCCTGATGGCGTCGTCCCTGCCAGCATTCCAAACCTTCGAAGCGTGATGACCAGTATTGCCAGTGTGGGAAATCCCTTTCGACAGGAGAAAGATCGGGCCGAGTGGGCGGAAGCGCTTTCGATAAAGGCCTTCACCGAAGGAACGGATCTTCTCTACTTCCCGTGTTGCTATCCCAGCTATGAACCCAGATTAAAGAAGGTCGCTCAGGCTACTGGTGAACTCCTTCAAAAGGCCGGGGTCGATTTTGGGTTGCTGGGTTCCAAGGAGAATTGCTGTGGAGAGAGCGTCCGTGCCTCAGGAAACGAAGAGTTATTCAAGCGCCTGGCCCGCGAGAACATCAAGACATTTATTGATCATGGAGTAAAGAAAATTCTTACCTCTTCCCCCCATTGTTATCACACCTTCAAAAACGATTATACCGAATTCAAAGCGAATTTCGAGGTAATCCATATCTCTCAGTATTTATTTGAATTGATAAGAGAAGGGAGACTTGAGATCACCAAGGAATTTAGGAAGAGAGTCACTTACCATGATCCCTGCTATTTAGGACGGCATAATGGAATTTATGAAGAACCCCGAGAACTCCTGAAGAGGATTCCAGGTCTTCAATTCATGGAGATGCCCGATTCAAAGGAGAACAGTCTCTGCTGTGGAATGGGAGGAGGTCGGATCTGGATGGAGACGGCAAAAGGAGAACGATTCTCCGACCTTCGACTCCAACAGGCCTCAAGCATAGGGGCAGAGGTGTTGGTGACGGCCTGTCCCTATTGTATTACCCAATTTGAGGATAGCAAATCCATTCTAAAGGAATGCGAAGGATTGGAGATCAAGGATATCACCGAAATCCTGCGGGAGGTCATTTAAAGAATCCTATCCCATTGAATGAGGGCAAAGAAAAGTGGAAACCGAAAGACTTTCAGAGTTATTTAAAACCCTGGCCACGAAGAATTTCGGCGACGTGATGGTAATCGGCGGAGGGATCAGTGGCGTTCAGGCCTCGCTCGATCTTGCCAATTCGGGGTTTAAGGTCTATCTGGTGGATAAGGCTCCCTCCATTGGCGGCCATATGGCTCAACTGGATAAGACCTTTCCTACGAATGAATGCTCCATCTGAATTCTTTCGCCCAAACTGGTCGAGGTCGGCCGGCATCCCAATATTGAAGTCATCACTTACACAGAGGTAGATCGGGTAGAAGGAGAGGCAGGAGACTTTAGGGTGACCCTAAGGAAGAAGCCTCGATACGTGATCGAAAGCCGATGCACCGGTTGTATGACCTGTGTCGAATACTGTCCTGTGAAGATTCCTGATCCTTTTAATCAAGAGATCTCCCGAAATAAGGCGATCCATATCTACTTTTCTCAGGCCATTCCATTAATTACCTATATCGATGAAAACTGCCTCTATCTGAAAGAGAAAAAATGTCGAATCTGTGAAGCCGTCTGTGAAAAGAAGGCCATCGATTTTTCAACCCTGGAAGAGAAACTCGAAATGAAGGTAGGAGCCATCGTTCTGGCTCTGGGGTTTGAACCGTTTAATCCCAAGATCCGAAATGAATATGGTTATGGAAGGATGGCCAATGTCGTGACGAGTATGGACTATGAACGGATTTTGAGCTCGACGGGACCTTATGAGGGCGAGATTCGACGAACCTCTGATCTGAAACACCCTCACAAACTCGCATGGATTCAATGTGTGGGTTCAAGACAAGTGATTCCAGGGGGCCATAGCTACTGTTCATCTGTCTGTTGCACCTATACTCAAAAACAGGTCATCCTGACTAAAGATCATCATCCAGATGCGGAATGTGTTGTCTTTCATAATGATGTCCGAGCCTTTGGAAAGGATTTTGAACGATTCTATCAACGAGCAGAATCCCTTCGAGGGGTTCGATTCATCCGAAGCTATCCCTCGGTGGTTAAAGAGATTCCGGAGACCAAAAATGTAGTGATTCGATATTCCACTCCTGAGGAAGGGGTGAAAGAAGAAGAATTTGATATGGTGGTGCTCTCCGTGGGATTGAGCCCTCCTTCGGATGCCGAGGAGCTTGCCCATCGATTAGGGATCGAACTCGAGCCCCACGGATTCTGTTCCACTTCTTCCTTTAATCCTATCCAAACCACTCGACCCGGAATTTTTGTCAGCGGTGCCTTTCAGGGACCCATAGATATTCCTGAATCCGTCTTTACTGCAAGTGGCGCCAGTTCTCAATCAGGTGAACAGCTTGATTATCGACGGGGAAAACTCACGGTCGAAAGGGTCTACCCACCGGAGAAGGATATTTCAAAGGAAGAGCCAAGGGTGGGTATCTTTGTGTGTCACTGTGGAGCGAACATTGGTAGAGTGGTTCATGTTCCTTCTGTAGTCGAATATGCCTTGGAACTCCCTTACGTTGTCCATTCTCAAGAGCAACTCTTCTCCTGTTCCACGGAGTCCACCAAGCAGATCATGGATGTGATCCGAGAGAAAGGGCTCAATCGTGTGGTCGTCGCTGCCTGTACCCCCAAGACCCATGAGCCTACCTTTCGAGATTCTCTCCGAGAAGGAGGAATCAATCAGTATCTGGTTGATATGGCTAACATCCGAGAGCACTGCTCTTGGGTTCATTCTTTGGATAAAGAAGAGGCCTTAGAGAAGGCGAAAGAGTTGATCAGGATGTCCTTGGCGAGGACGCTTCGATTGGAAGCATTGCAGGAGTATGAGATTCCAGTCAACAAAACTGCCTTAGTGGTAGGAGGAGGAGTGGCAGGGATGACCTGTGCCCTCTCCATTGCCAACCAGGGTCACGACGTCTTTTTGCTTGAGAAAGAGAGAGAGCTGGGGGGAATGGCCCGTAGGATCCATTTCCTTCTTCAAGAGACGGATGTCCAGGGTTTTCTTCGCGACCTTATCCAGAGGGTTTACCAGCACCCCCTGATTCACGTCCTCACCGGAGCGAAGATTACAGAAGTTTCCGGATATGTTGGTAATTTCGTCACGAAGGTCCATTCCGGAAATGGAGTGATAGAGATTAAGCATGGTGCTACCGTCATTGCTACGGGTGCGGAAGTTTATCAACCTTCTGAATATCTTTATGGGCAGGATGAGCGGGTGATGACCAACCTGGAGCTCGAAGAGAGAATCGCTCGAAAAGATGAGAGACTGATGCAATGTCAGTGTCTGGTCATGATCCAGTGTGTGGGGAGTCGAAATGAGGTAAGGAATTATTG
>Ga0209102_1000769_pt1 | contig 19740 bp, 20 predicted proteins | sample ConPoolayeHmetaG_FD_185483 | JGI IMG/M metagenome (GOLD analysis project Ga0209102, IMG submission 185483) | Hot spring microbial mat communities from California, USA to study Microbial Dark Matter (Phase II) - Cone Pool mat layer H metaG... ...
TTGCACAGATCCGCGCATTCGCCGACAAGTTCCGCTACAAGGCGAGCAAGGCGGCCCAGGTGCAGAGCCGCCTGAAAGAGCTCGAGCGCATGGAGCGCATCGAGCTTCCCCCCGAGGCGAAATCGATCCGTGTGCGCTTTCCCGAAGGGCCGCGCACGGGCGCGACGGTTCTCGAATTGGTCCGAGCGACGGCCGGATACGGGGGAGAACCCGTCTTCCGCAACCTCGATCTCCTGCTCGCCCGCGGGGACCGGGTCGCACTCGTCGGCCCCAATGGGGCCGGCAAGTCGACGCTGATGAAGATCCTGGCCGGCCGCCTGCCGCTCATGGAAGGGGAGCGCAGGTTGGGGCACAACGTGGTCGTGGGCTACTTCTCCCAGGACCAGGACGAGCTGTTGACCTCCGAGCGCACGGTCTGGGAGGAGGTATATTCGGTGGCCCCGGACTATATCGTGCCGGAGCTGAGAACCCTGCTGGGATGCTTCCTGTTTTCCGGCGACACGATCGAGAAACGGGTTTCAGTGCTCAGCGGCGGAGAGCGCAGCCGGCTGGTGCTGTGCAAACTGCTGCTTTCGCCGGCCAATTGCCTGCTGCTCGACGAACCCACCAATCATCTCGACATCCGTTCCAAGGACATTCTGCTGGATTCCCTGCGCGAGTACGGGGGCACGCTGGTCTTCGTGAGTCACGACCGCTACTTTCTCGACGGCCTGGCGACCAAGGTGGTGGAAGTCGGCAACGGCACGGCGATCACCTACCTCGGAAACTACGAAGACTACCTGGCCAGAAAGAAGTCCGAGGCCGAGGCGGGTCGCCGGCCGGAAGGCGCCGTGCAGTCTCGACCCGCCGGCGGCGGCGCCGCGACGCGCGAACGGGCGCGCAGGAAGGTCAATCCGTATCGCATACGGGAGGTCGAGGGGAAGATCGCGGAAGTGGAATCGGCCATCGAGACCCACGAAACGCGCATCGCCGTGCTGGCGCGCATGCTTTCGAGCGAAGAGCTCTACCGCGACTACACCCTGTTCAAGGAGACGCTGGCCGAGCACGAGCGCCTGCAGCGGGAGCTCGAGCAGTACATGGCGGAATGGGAGCGGCTGCAGGGCGAGCTTGCGGCGCTCGAGACCTGAGTGCAGCGGCGGCGATGTCACTGCTTTGGTCCGGGTGTCGGCTACCTGCACTGACCGGCGAGGGACGAGAGACGCCCCGGCATCGGAAGGTTCCGATCGTGGGCGTCCATGCTGGCCCCGAGGCGCACCCGGTCCCCGGCTCTTGCTGCGGCGCCCGGCCCGCGCCAAATCGCCGGGGATATGCGCGGCAAAACCTCCCTCCGATGCGGCACCGCCGCATCGGCGAAAGCATTGTCGGCCGTCATCGGAATACGCACGTGTCAGGCGATTCCAGATGACCGGTAAGGTGCTTACTGTCTGACCTGCAAGAAGGTCATGGTCCTGAAGCTGACGGCCTTTCCGTCGACGAGAAGGGGTTCAAACTCCCATTCAGCCAATGCCTCGCGTGCACGGTCAAAGTACTCCAGCGGCCCGCGCCGATAAATCACTTCCGCCACCCTCCCGTCCGCACCTACCACGAGTTCGACAAGAAGCGACCCCAGAACAGGACCGTTGCCGGCTTCGAAAGACGGTTGGATATACTTCTTGATTCTCGATTTGACCAGGTCAAACGCAACGGTGTAAGGATCCGCCGGGCGTCCGCCTTTCCTGATATTCGGCGGGAATTGAGATCGGATTATGATATCGATCAGGTCGAGTTTCGTAATCGGTTGCCTGGTCACATTCAACCCGCTGATCAATACCCCGCTCCCAATTGTGCCCCGATATATCGTTGAGTTTCCATTCAGAACCCACACCGATGAATTCTTGGGCACCTCCACGTAAACACACAGCGGCACGAGCACCCGGTCTCGACTCAGAGACAGGCGGTTGCCTTGTTGAGAGATCAGGGAATCGGGATCCAGAGGCTTGAGAGGCGGGGTCACCGTTTTGCCTCGCAGGGCATCGACAGGCACCACCTGCGCGGTCTGCACCGACAGCGCCTCCGACGATTCGCGTTCCGCTATGCCGATCCAATCGTCTTTCAGCACATAGCCGATTTGAATTTCAATTGTCGCCCCGGGAGCAATAGACATGCTCTTCGGATGGGAAAACAAGTATTGCGCCGATTCCTGCCCGGATGCGGCTGCAATCCGAGATACGGCGAAAGCAACCGCAAGGAACAACAGCCATGCCTCGCCCACGGGAATCGACCTGATAGATTTGATGCTGCCTCCGATATGATCGGGGATTCGGTGGAGTGAGCGGAGAACACTATTGGTCGTAGCCATGGCATTCTCCCTCCCAACGGACGCCGTCGATTTCACAAATGCGCGTCCAGCAATATCCCTGGGGGCCTTCGTCGCAGATTATTTCAAAAACGAACTCGCGGCAACCACCTCCTTCATACCCGCTCAGAAGATCCGGATAGCAATTGGTTTGTAGAACATGCGCCTTGGCGTGGGGGGACACCGAGGCCGGCAAGAGAAAAAGGAAGCAAGCGACGGCCAGGAACCGCACTTTAGCTGAGGCAAGCCGGTGAATGATACCGATCCTTGCACAAATCGTGGGAATCCATTTCGTCACCGACATACGCAACCCTCCGTTTTTTGTATTTAGAGGAGCAGGGAAGCGCAATCAAGGATAAATAGCATACAAAAGGCGCCAAAACGATGCAGAATGCGCCAAGACCCTGCATTATGGGACCTGCGCTCCGCCAAGACGCCTGATCTTGGAAGGGCACGCACCCGCTTTGGATCGGATGAATCTCGCAAAGGCCGCCGATGACGAGTAGCCGAAGGAAAAGGCGATCTCTTTGATGGTCAAGCTCTTATCATGCCGCAGACGCTCCAGCGCGATCCGCAGAAGCACGGATTGCTGATAGGAACGATACGACATGTTCCTGGTCATCCTGAGCAGCCTCTCTATGGTGCGGCGGCTGACGCCAAGCTCTTGCGCCATGTGGGATAGCGGAATACGCGGCGACGCCGTCAGGCGGGTATCCATTGCCTCGAGAAGTTTTTCGGCGCTGTAAACCATTGAGGCGGGTTCCCGGCTTTCGATCACCGCGCGGCGGCACCGGGAGGCGACGGCCGGTGCGGCAACGTACCGCCTCCGGCCGTCAGTGAACCATGCGGGAGACCTCCGGCTCCGCGGCAAGGCCTAAAAGATCCAGGAAGTTGGAAGTCCTTTCCTTGCACGCAGGGCAAGCTTCGAGATGGGCAAGGAAAAGCATCTCCATTTCCGGACTCAGGTTGCCCCGGATCATCTCGTGGCAGAGCATGTCCAGCATGATCTCCAGGCAATCGCCATTCTCCGCGTTCGACATGGTTGCCTCCCGGACGTCAGGCCGACGCCAACGGCTATCGCACCTCGAACCCCTGCCCCGAAGCTGCCGGAGCCCGGCGGAACTGAACGGTCACGAGAATCGCGCCGTCGGTGAGCACGAACCGGTCCATCGACTCGAAGACCGCCGGTGCGATCCGGAGCCGGGGAATCCTGTAGGTGCGCCGGATCTCGATCGTGACCGAACCTTCAGGATCGCTCAGCCTGCCGCGAGCGTCACCCACGAGCTCGGGATTGACGAGATCCGTGCTCGTGATGAGCACGTCGACGCTCCGGCCCGGGAAGAATCCCGATACCAGTCTGTCGACGAACTCGCTGCGGGTAAGCCCCAGTAAGCCCAGCGTGTCGTCGGTCACAGAGACCAGGATGCCCGATTCTTCCGTTCCGGTTATGGGCAAAGCGCTTGGCGCTCCCGGCGCTACGGAGCCCTCCTCTGTGCAGCAGGGGGGAGGCGGCGGCGGAGGACCGGTGCCCTGCGCTCTGGCAAGCGAAACCGTAACTGTAAGCATAACCAGCACAATTAGGAGATAGCTGACTCTCTTCATCTTCCACTCCGATCATGAGTCCTCGGAGCGGTTGCCGGGGAAGGAGGCCGCAGGTAGAATTCCTGCCGACGGTCAGACCTTCCTCTCAGCCCTCCGTCCGAGGGGATGCGTTGATCCGATGGCGCCCCGACTGCTGCCACAGTCCGGGCGCCGACCATTTTTTGCGGCCTACGCGGCCGCTGCACATGTACAAGAACGTAAAAAATCGGAAAGTGCCCACCGAAAATTTTCAGGGGGGCAGGAATTCGGGCAATCCGAGGAAGGATTCAGTGCCTGACGGGGGCCTGTCGAGGGGGCGGAACCGAAACGTGCCGGCTCCGGCAGCCGGCGTGCCGCGCCGGGCGGGTCGGATCTACCGGGGATCGCCGATCAGGATGAAGGGGAGCCACGCTATCGGCTCGAACGTCCCGCGGGAGCGCATCTCGGAGATCAGCGCCGACTGGACCTTCTGCAGGGCACGGGCCTTCGGCATCGCCCCTTCGACCAGCAAATCATAGAAGCGCCTGTTCAGTTCCCGCGTAGCGCGGTCATCGACCGGCATGAGGCTCACCATCAGGGCCGGGGCGCCTGCGTTCAGGAATGCGGGGGCGAGACCCCAGGGCATGTCGGCGCTGCCGGGAGCGCCGGCACCGGTACTGCATGCCGAAAGGTTCACGAAACGGCTCCTCTCCAGGCGCCACGTAGTCACCTGGGCGGCATCCACGTAGGTCGCGTTGCGGCCGGGGCTCAGCGAGAGCACGGGCTTGCCGCCCGCTGAAAAGGCGTGGCCCGCAAAATGCAGTATCTCGGCCTGGGCCGCCTGCCGGTTCGTCGGCAGGCGCGAATCCGGAAACATGGCGTTGGCGCCGTAGAGGCTGGAGATGTAGGCCAGCTCGCTCCGCGCGCCGGGCAGCGAACCGCCGCCGTCGACAAGCAGAACCGACCGGGCGCGCGAGCCCGCATCGCCGCGAGCGAGCGAGAGGCAGTATTCGAAAACGCTGCGTGCCGGGGCATACGAAATCGCATGGCGCTCGGCCAGATACATACCGCGCCCGTCCTGCAATCCGGCAAACGGCAGCCGGTAGAGCGGCCCGTCGGGACAGATCACCAGCGCGTCCTCGGCTCCCGGACCGAGCTGCGCCAGGGCGGGCTCGACCAGGGCGCGGCCGAGCTCGCGCGCCAGGCTCTCGAAGGCGGCCCGGTCGCCGCTTTCGGCACTCTCGAGGAAGCGGTCGACCCTGTCGGCTACGAATTCCTGCCGAACGCCGAGCCTGAGCGCGCCGCTCGCGTCCCCTTTCGAAACGAAGACGACCAGCCCGTCGGGGATGAAGAAGTATTCCAGAAGCGCGTGGCCGGGCGGCAGGGCATGCGAGGTCGCACGGAAGGCTTCGGGCTTTCCTTCTTGCGCTCCGGCGCGCTGCAGCGCAAGCCAATCGCGCAGGACCATCGCCTTGGCCCGGTCGGCGTAATAGCGGGCACGCTCTCTTCCTCCCGGCAGCCGGATCAGCAACGCGACGATTTCACGGTAGGGATCCATGCGGCGCGCAACGAAGGAATAGCGCAATTCGCCCGCCGGCACCCCTTGGGAGATCTTTTCCAGCGCCGCGGTCGCTTTCTCCAGGGACTCCAGAGCCGCATCCGCTCTTCCTTCACGTTCGAGCAGCCTGGCCTCGAGCGCGCGTGCGCGCCAGACGATGTCGGCGAAGCCGCCTGCTTCGGCGCTCGCGAGCGACGCGGACGTGAGCTGTTTGGCGGCGTCCGGCTTTTCCTGCGCCAGCCTTACCGCAGCGAGGCCCAGGCGGCCCCTGCACGCGAGTTCCGGCATTTGTGCACCAGCCCCTTCGACGACGGTGGAATACGAGTGCTCGGCGGCAGCGAGATCGCCCAGGCGCAACGACAGATCGGCATGCTTGGCCAGCAGGTTCAGGCGGCGCGTTTCCGAGGCCGCCCGGCCATGCGCCGATTTTTCGTGGGAGAAGGACTCGAGCTCCGCCAAAGCAAGGTCGTAATATCGGCGTGCATCTTCCAACCGGTGCGAGTTGTCAAGAATGAGACCCAGGTTTTCGAGCGTATTGACCAGTAGCCCCTCATCGCGCAGGCGGTAAGCGGGAAGCAGAGCCTCGAGGTAACATTGCATGCTTTCCTTTAGCCGGCCCAGGAGGAGATAGTTATTCCCAAGATTTCTGGAGGCATAGGCCGACCAGTACTCCATGCGGCGTGCCTGCGCCAGATCCCTCAATTCGGCATTGCATGCCAGGTCATCGTCCAGCCGGCGCTCTTCGCAGAGAACCCCATCGAGACCCGCGAGCGATCTCGCGAGCAGGTCGAGCGAGCCGGTCTGCCTGGCCAGTTTCATCGTCTCCCGGTACGCGCCCTCGGCCTCCTTGAACCGGGCCAGGTAATACAGGCAATTGCCTTTCAGATAGTGCGCCGCCGCAAGCTGCCACGTGTCGCCCAGCTTTCTATATCCGTCCTCGAGCGCCGCGATCGAGTCCAGCACGGGGCGCACCTCGCCCGCGCGGTATCGGTCGGCAAGGTCCTTGAGCCGGGCATCGAGCGAGCGCTTCGCCGCACGCAGGCCGGCAGGCAGGCTCCTGTAGAAAGCGACCTGCCGGGCGTAGCCCTCGTCCCCGGTCGCGTCCGCATATGATGCGGCCAGCGTTTCGGCCGCCCACAGGAAGTCAGCGGTCGAGGGAGATCCCCGGTACGCAGGATCGCCTTCTTTTTCGAGTCCGAGGCGAAGGGCGTGCTGGATGGTTCCGGGGATTCGGTCGGGCACGAGCCGCACCATGGCTTCGAGACCGGCACGGTCGCGGGCGGCTGCGGCTCGATCGGCTGCTTCTTCGGCGGCCTCCGGGCGCGCAAGCTCGATACGAAGCTTCAGGTCGCGCATGCGCGTGGCCCACAAGGACGAGCCGTCCATTTCGAGGTAGCTTGCGATTTCAGCCAGCGCCTCCCGGTGCCGGCCCGTGTCGTACAGGACCCGGATCCTGTTGTAGCGGGCCTCGGGCGAGCGGCCGCTTCGGGCGAGCACGGCGTCGAAGTCGGCAAGCGCCTGCCGCATGAGCGCAACGCGTTCGGCCGGATCGCCGGCCGCCAGAGCTTCCTCGTAGCCGGCCACCCCTCGGCCCAGCAATGCCTGCAGGTCGCCGGCATTTGCCCGCAGCAGCTTGTCGAACTCGTCGCGGGCACGGCCGAATTCCGATTTGGCGAGATAGACGGCGCCGAGTCCCAGGCGCGCCTCGCGCGATCCCTCGCGCAGCGCGAGTGCCTGGTAGAACAGATTCCGGCTGCGCTCCAGAGCGTCCCCGTGCCCGGCGGTTCTTTTCGTTGCACTCGGGCGGAAAGGCAGGTCGAGGCGCAGGCCGGAGGGAGTCGTGTCTTCGAATGCCGGCTCGAGTTCCGCGATTGCGGCCGAGACGAATCTCTGCGCGCCCTTGCGGGAACGCAGATACTCCCAGCCCAGCGCTCCCGCGGCCAGCCCGATCAGGAGCACTGCCGCGGCTGCGGCCCAGGTGAAGGCGGCCGGCCGGCGGCCGATGCGGGCATTGGAAATACCTTCCTCCAGCGCCACCCGGCGGACGAGCTCGTAGCTTTCCGCAATCTCCGCCTCGGAGGGTTCGGGCGGCTGTTCGGGCGCGGCATCTTCTTCGGGATAGAGCAGGCGCGCCACCCCGGCAAGCTCCCCGCGGCAGCGCTCGCAGTCGGCAAGATGAGACTGCATGCCTTCCAGCTTGTCCTCCGGCACGATCCCCGCGATGAAGCGCGAAAGTTCTTCTTCATCGAGACAACGCCGGGATGGATTGCGGTAAAACCGGAGCATTCTGCCCATTCTCGGCTCCGCCGGGCGCGGCGTCGCGGGATGCCGCGGTGCGACTGCCCGATCGGCCTCGCCGGGGCTTTCTCGAGGCCGCCCCTGTGCAATGTCATACTATCTCATCGCACCGCGGCCGGGAAAGCAGCAGACTAATTGTGCGTTTCCCCCAGCCCTTCCTTCGATGCCGTCGCGGAGGCCGCGCCGCCATGCCGGAGAGGAGATCGCCCGGCGCAACGGACTTTTCCAGCAAAGTCGGCCGTCGTATCAGAGCCTTATTGTGCGGACGGGCGACCGGTGCCCGACGTTTCGCCGTCGGCCAGGTTGTGTTGGAGCTCGAATCGAGCGGCGGGTCTAACGCATCAGGACAAACTCGCAAAGGGCGGTTATGTCCTCCACGTGCAGGTGCAGGCCTCCCTCGACCGGATGGATCCAGAAGCCCGCGCCCTTGTCCGGCGCCCTGATCCCCTCCGGGCCTGCCACCGTAATGGGCGCTTTTCCCGGCGCTCGCGACAGGCCCATCCTGAAAAGAAATTCGTTTCCCTCGACTCCGTCCAGAAGCTTCCCGATATGCACGTGCGCATGGCATTGGCTGCGGGCCAGCTCGCCGTTGACGGCCAAGCCCCATTGCCTGCCCCACAGTTCCTCTCCCTTCCGGATGGCCGCCGCCCAGAATCCGGCTGCATCGAAGTCGGTCAGGTCGGCAAGGTTCTGCATTCCCTTGTCGTGAGCCCTCGGCAGGATCAGCCATCGGTTCGGCTTTGAAGGATTGATGTCCTTGACGAAGAAAAAGGGCTCATGCGGAGGGTGGAATTCGCTTTCGAGACAGAGGCTGCACTGGGGATACGCCAGAAGAGTCTCGGCGATCGAATGGTCGCACGGGCAGCGCGACTCGTAGTCCGGCTTGAAGACAGGTTTCGGCGCTTGAGGAGCGGGCCCGGCCGACAGGAAGCCCGCGAGGGCCGCCAGGAATGCCGGGGATAGGAGCCGCACGATACGATTTGTCATCTTTTCCATCCTGACTGTGCCGGGTGCCTGAAAAATCCTTCCCGCGCGCGGCCCCGGGTTTCCCCCGATGTCGTCGCAAGGTCAGCGCCGCCGATCCGGCGGCGGCAGCGTTCGCAGGCTGACGCAGAACTTTTCCTCGAGCCGCAGCGGGTGCCAGGAGAGTTTGGTCTTGCGCAGGCCGGGAATGCCCATGTCCTCTTCCAGATTGAGATAGGTGAACGGGGGGAACAGCCGGCGGCATGCTTCCCACAGGAGCGTCTGGTAGATGCCGGACAGCTCGCCGTTGGCGTAGCTGAAATGGACGATGGCCGTATCCCCCGCGCCCCGGCTCGCTATGATGACTCCCTGCGTCTTGCCTCCGACCAGGAGCGCCCCGCCGATCAAGCCCAGGCGCGCATAATCCTGGAAGGCGCGCTCGAGCGCGCGGCGCTGGCAGTCGTGATTCAATGCGCCGGAGGCCAGGGTGCCCGAGCGGCCGTTCTCGCGCGCCGCAGCCCAGGCCTCGAACAGCTCGGCGGCGTCGTGCAGGTGCGGTGCTTCGAGCGGCCGGAACTCGTAGTCGGGGCAGCTCCTGGCGAACCTGCGGATGTGGTTGCGCTTTCCGTCGAAGCTCTTCCCCTTCAGCTCGGCCAGGGCCTGCACACGATAGATGTAATCGAAGGTATCGCGCTGCGGGCCGACCTCGAACTCCTCGCGCGGCAGGATCGCGGCCGTACGGGCCTGTACCCGCGAAATCAGGCCGATGTGCTCCAGGCAGGTGCGCACGGTCTCGCGGAGTTCTTGTTCGCCATAGGGTTCCAGGAAGTAGGGCGGCTCTGCGTGCGAGTCGAGAAGGACGCACACGTTGCCGTGGATGCGCGTCAGCATGGGCTTCTGGCAGTCGCGCCAGATGTGCAGGTTGACGGGGCTCGCGTCGCAGGTGCGGGGCGAGATGGTGTGGTATGCCTCCTCGAGCGCATGGAGATCTCCCATGCACAGAGGCTCGAGGTCCGGGTAATCAGGAATCATGACGGCGCCTTACCAGGCAGATGCATCGACGCGGATCGCAGCCCTCGCAGCCGTAGATCGATCGCGGCGGCAGGCCGGGAGGGAGCCGTCGGGCGTCGGCGAAGCCGGCTTTGCGGAAGAAATCCGGCACCAGGGTGTAGAGATAGACGTCGTGACGCGCGTGCTTCACGACCTGTTCGACCAGGGCCTTGCCGACACCCGATCCTTGGAGATCCGGGCGCACACCGACGCAGCTCAACAGCGAGCAATCCTGCAAGTCCTTGAGTTCGGCGGCGCCCGCGATCCTGCCCGCGTCCTCGGCGACCCAGAAACACGACAGGTCCATCGACGGGTATGCCAGTTCGAGGTCGTGCATCAGACTCTCGATCTCAGGATGGTCGCGCGGCGATGCCCGGCGGATGTGCAGGGACGTCCGTTCCCGGCGCGCGCCCGCGCTCTCGGCTTTTCCCATGGGTTTCGCCCGGTATAAAGGTGCAAAGATTAGCGTGAAGCCCTGGCGAATGCAATCGCCGTCAGGTCATCTGCGATCCTGGCGCCGGCTGAGCCGGCGACGGTGAGGTACCGGGCACGCGATCCTGCGTGGCAGCGGGTCAATCCTGCCGGAAAGGGTTGCGGCTGGAGACCTGCGGGAAGCGGCGAAAGTCTTCGTCGAGCGTGAGGATTTCATGGACGCCGTGCTCCAGGGCCAGTGTGACCAGGTGCGCGTCGTGCATCAGGTTTCCCGAAACCGGGCTGGTCGCCAGGACCTCCCGCAAGATTTCATCGTGCGCCGGCGTTTCCGACAGAATCTGCACCGGCGGCGGCCGCAGGAAATCCGCCAGCGCCTCCAATGCCTCCGGGATGGTGGACGGTGGATCGAATACGCGATGGTGGGTGACGACGCGCAGGAACTCGTAAAGGCTCGGCCAGAAGAGGGCGTACGGTGTCCGTCCCTCGGCGAGTCGCCGCAGCAGGCCGGAGGCGGCCTCGTGATAGCGCGTGCCTGCGCGGTGGGCATAGACGAGAATGTTGGTGTCGACGGCGATCACGGCTCACCGCCCGTCCATCAGATCGAAGAGCTTGTCGCGGTCGTGGAGATCGACCCCGGGCAGCAAGCGCCCCGCGACGGTCTTGAGCTTGAAAACGTAGCGGGGGCCCCGGCGCCGATCACCCAGTGTCAGGCCCTGCCGCAGGGCTTCGTTGATGACGTCGCGCAGCGTGCGGTTTTCGCGGGCGGCCTTGCGGCGCGCCATCTTCATGATATCGTCGTTGAGCGTCAAAGTGGTTCTCATAGGCATCATGATGCCACGCGATGCTCCGGGTGTCAATCCAGGGCGATTCGCCGCGCCCTGCGGGGAGCCGGAGCCCGCCGCCATGGAGCGCGGAACTCCGGGACGCTTGGGGTTTGCAGGCTCAGCGCCGGAGGAGGTGCGACACGGAGGCGCAGGAAGCGAGTCCGGCTTGTCGCCGAGCGGCGAGGGAGCCGTGCGTCACGGCTGCGCGCCGGCGTCAGCGGGCCGCAGTTCGACCAGGGGCTGGAAGGCGTCCACCTGCTGGCCGGCGCGGACGTGGACCTTCTCGATGACGGCGGGAAACTCGGCGCGCATCTCGTGCTCCATCTTCATGGCCTCGACCACGACCAGGATGTCGCCGGGCTGCACCTCGGCTCCCTCGGCGACATTGACCTTGGTGACCTGCCCGGGCATCGGCGCCTTGACGGTTCCTTCGATCCGGCCGGCGGCCTTGTCCTTCAGCGCGCCGAGGGCATCATCCGCCCGGGGCTCTTGCAGAACGAAGCGGCTCGCGCCGACGACGACGTGAATCGTGCGTCCTTCGATCGCGCAATGAGCCAGGTACGACCTGCCGCCGACAAGTATGGAGATCGAATTCGGGGAAGGGCGGGAGACGTCCGCCTCGATCCGGCTGCCGTCCACGACGGCGCTGATCGCGCTCCCCTTTTTTTCCAGCGAAACCCTGTGCCGCTTGCCGTCGACGTTGAATTCGTATTCCATGCTACCGGCCTTCCCCTCCGATTGTCCATCGCCCGACGGTCTGCCATGGCGTGAGCGCTGTGCGCTGCGCGGCGCCCGAAGGCGGCCACGTTTCCGGCAGGGCCAGCGCGCCGGCGATCAGTGCGACTTCGAGCAGCGCCGGGTCCGGCGGCCTGGGTTTCCAGCCGGCGAAATGCTGCTCGATGAAGTGCGTGTGGGTCCGCCCGGCGGCGAATTCCGGGTGCGCGACGACTTCCCGCAGGAACTCCACCGTCGTCGGTATGCCGATGATCGTGTAGCCGTCCAGAGCCGCCGCCATCCTGCGCCGCGCCGCCTCGCGGTCTTCCGCATGGACGATGAGCTTGGCGAGGATCGGATCATAGTAGGGCGTCACCGTGACCCCCGAACAGATGCCCGAATCGCAGCGCACTCCCGGGCCTTCCGGTTCGCGCGCGAACAGGATCCTGCCCGGGCGCGGCAGGAACCCGGCCTCCGGATCCTCGGCGTAGATGCGGCATTCGATCGCATGGCCGCGCTGCTCGAGATCCTCCTGGCGGAAGGGGAGCGGCTCGCCGGCGGCGACGGCGATCTGCCGGCGCACCAGATCGACTCCGACCACCATCTCGGTGATGGGATGCTCGACCTGGATGCGGGCGTTGACTTCCAGGAAGTAGAAGCGGCCGTCCTCGTCCAGAAGAAACTCCACCGTGCCGGCGTTCGTGTAATGCGTCGCGCGGATGATGGCGACCGCCGTCTCGCCCATGCGCGCCCGCAGTTCCGGGCCGATCGCGGGCGAGGGCGTCTCCTCCACGATCTTCTGGTGGCGGCGCTGGATCGAGCACTCGCGCTCGAAAAGGTGCACGGCGTTGCCGTGGCGATCGGCCAGCACCTGGAACTCCACATGCCGCGGGCGCTCGAGGTACTTTTCCAGGTAGACGGAATCGTCGCCGAAGGCGGAACGGGCCTCGCGCCTGCCCGCTTCGATCTTTTCCTCGAGATCCCGGGCGGAGCGCACGACGTGCATGCCTTTGCCGCCGCCGCCCCCCGACGCCTTGACGAGGGCGGGGTAGCCGATCTCGCGGATGGCGAGCTCGAACTCGCGCATCTCCCGGCCGGGCGCCATCATTCCCGGGATGATGGGCACGCCGATGGAGGCGGCCGTTTTTCTCGAAGCGACCTTGTCGCCCACCAGGGCGAGCGCCCTCGCGTCGGGCCCGATGAAGGTGATGCCGGCCTCCTCGCAGCGCGCGGCGAAGCGGTGATTCTCCGCCAGGAAGCCGTAACCGGGATGAATCGCTTCGGCACCGGTCTTCTGCGCTGCGGCGATGATCGCCTCGATGTTCAGATAGCTCTCGAGCGGCGGTGCGGCGCCGAGGAAGACCGCTTCGTCGGCCGCCTGCACGTGGCGCGACTCGCGGTCGGCGGCGGAATATACGGCGACGGTCGCGATGCCCATTTCGCGGCAGGCGCGCATGACGCGCAGAGCGATCTCACCGCGGTTGGCGACCAGTATCTTCCTGAACATGGCCTTCGTCTTCCGTCCATGAAGGCGGGCGCTTTTCGAGATAGGCCGCCATGCCTTCCTGCGCCTCGGGACTGCGGCGCAGCGACGCGATCATCTCGACCGTAAAGGTTCTGGCCTCGGCCGGATCCATGGCGGGGATCTTCTCGAGGAGCTCCTTGCATGCCTGCTGGGCCCGCGGGCCGCCTGCCAGCAGCTGGCGCACGCGCTCGCGCACGGCGTCGTCGAGCGCCGCAGGCTCGACCACCTGGTTGACGAGTCCGAGCTCGAGCGCCCGCGCGGCCGAAAACCTCGCGCCCGTGAGGAAGAGTTCGCGGCAGGCCGCCTCGCCGATCCTGCGCACGACATAGGGCGCGATGCAGGCGGGCACCAGGCCGATCCGGACCTCGCTGAAGGCGAGCACGGCGTCGCCGGCGGCGATGGCGATGTCGCATGCCGCCGCGAGTCCCAGGCCGCCGCCGATGGCGGCGCCGTTCACGCGCGCGATCGTCGGCCGCGCGCACGCATAGACGGCATGGAGACAGTCCGCGAGGAGCGTGGAATCCTCGAGGTTTTCCTCGTAGGTGTAATCCTTCACCTTCCTCATCCAGTGCATGTCCGCGCCGGCGCAAAAGGCGTTGCCGCTGCCCGTCAGCACGACGGCGCGCACGTCCGCGCGCCTGCCGAGCGCCTGGAATATGTCGCGCAGTTCGGCGAGCATCCGGTCGTCGAAGGCATTGCGGATTTCGGGGCGGTCGAGGGTGACGCGCGCCACGCGCTCTTCGATGGCGAGCCGCACTCTTGTTTCGCTCACTCGTCTCCTCCGCGATCGGGCAGGGCCGGCTCCTACATGCGGAACACCCCGAAGCGGTGGTCGGGGATCGGAGCGTTCAGGGCCGCGGCGATGCCCAGGCCGAGGGCCGTCCGCGTGTCGCGCGGATCGATGATGCCGTCGTCCCACAGGCGCGCCGTGCTGAAGTAGGCGCTCGATTCCTCCTCGTACTTGGCCAGGATCGGCGCCTTGAACTTTTCCTGCTCCTCCTCGCTCATGGTCTGTCCCCGGGCCTTCAGGCTCTCCATCCTGACCTGCAGGAGCACGGAAGCGGCCTGCTCGCCTCCCATGACGGCGATCCTGGCGTTGGGCCACATCCAGAGAAGGCGCGGCGAGTAGCCGCGCCCGCACATGGCGTAGTTGCCGGCGCCGTAGGAGCCGCCGACGATCACGGTGAAGCGCGGCACCTGGGCGTTGGCCACGGCGTGCACCATCTTGGCCCCGTCGCGCGCGATGCCGCCGTGCTCGTATTGCTTGCCGACGATGAAGCCGGTGATGTTCTGCAGGAAGACCAGCGGGATCTTGCGCACGGCGCACAGCACCATGAAGTGCGCGCCCTTGAGCGCGCTTTCGGAAAACAGCACGCCGTTGTTGGCCAGGATTCCCACCGGATATCCCAGGATGCGGGCGAAGCCGCACACCAGCGTCGGGCCGTACAGCTCCTTGAATTCGTGGAAGCGGCTGCCGTCGACGATGCGCGCGATCACCTCGCGCATGTCGAAGGGTTTGCGCAGGTCCGAGGGGATGACGCCGTACAGCTCCTCCGGATCGTAGTAGGGCTCTTCCGGCTCGCAGGTCTCGAGCGGGAATTTCGCGCTCGCCGGCAGATTCTCGACGATGTTGCGCGTGATCTCGATGGCATGGCGGTCGTCGAGCGCGTAGTGGTCCGAGACGCCCGAGATGCGGCAGTGCACGTCGGCGCCGCCGAGCTCCTCGGGCGTGACGTCCATGCCGGTAGCCGCCTTGACCAGGGGCGGCCCGCCGATGAAGATGGTTCCCTGCTGGCGTACGATCACGGTCTCGTCGCTCATGGCCGGCACGTAGGCGCCGCCCGCGGTGCACGAGCCGAGGACGACCGAGATCTGCGGGATGCCGAGCGCCGACAGCCGGGCCTGGTTGTAGAAGATCCGGCCGAAATGCTCCTTGTCGGGGAAGGTGCCCACCTGCAGGGGCAGGAATATGCCGCCCGAGTCCACGAGATAGATGCACGGCAGGCGGTTTTCCAGGGCGATTTCCTGGGCGCGTACGTGTTTCTTGATGGTCTCGGGGAAATAGGTCCCGCCCTTGACGGTGGCGTCGTTGGCCACGACCAGCACCTCGCGCCCGTGGACCACGCCGATGCCGGTGACGATCCCGGCTGCGGGCGCCTCGTTGTCGTACATGCCGTAGGCGGCAAGCGGGCTCAATTCCAGGAAGGGGGTGTTGCGGTCGAAGAGCAACTCCAGGCGCTCGCGGGCGGTCAGTTTGCCGCGCGCCTTGTGCTTCTCGTGCGCCTGGGGCGGGCCTCCCTTGCGGGCTTCGGCCAGCCGCCGCTTGAACTCCTCCACCTGGGTCTTGAGGGCGGCGGCGTTTTCCCGGAACTCGCGCGACCGGGTGTCGATCTTCGATTCGATGCGGAACATGGCCTGGGAGCGCTCCGTCGGTGCGGTGTGCGCGCGGCGGCTAGGCCGGCACGCACTTGTAACCGTAGCAGAGGATCCCGGCCTCGCCCTGTTTCTGGATGCGGCGGAATTCGACGCGCAGGCGCAGGCCGACGGCCAGCTTTTCGAAATCGCAATCCGCGATCTGGGCGGTGATGCGCACGCCGCCGTCGAGCTCGACGATGCCCACGGCATAGGGCGTCTGGTCGGCGAACTGGCTGGGTCCCACGCGTATGACGGTATAGGTCACGAGCGTCCCCTGGTCGCTCAGCCGGACGGTTTCGAACGACCGGGACCTGCATTGCGCGCACACGAGGCGCGGGGGGAAGAAGACCGTTCCGCAGGTCTTGCACTTGCCGGCCTCCAGGCGGTAGCGCTGCGGTATCTCTCTCCAGTACCTGGCGGGATTGGCCATCGCGTGTCTCCTTGTTCGATCGGCTAAACGGTCTCGAAAATGTGCACGACGCTGCTGCCGCCCGTGCCGCCCATGTTCTGCGTCAGGCCGACGCGGGCGCCTTCCACCTGGCGTGCGCCCGATTCGCCGCGCAGCTGGCGCGCGATCTCCACGACCTGGGCCACGCCGGTGGCGCCCACGGGGTGTCCCTTGGACTTGAGACCGCCGCTCGTGTTGACCGGGATCTTGCCGCCCAGGGCCGTCATGCCGCTTTCGGCGGCCTGCCCTCCCTTGCCGCGCTCGACGAGCCCCAGTGCCTCGAGGACGACGATCTCGGCGATGGTGAAGCAGTCGTGTACTTCCGCGACGTCGATATCCTCCGGGCGCTTGCCGGCCATCCTGTAAGCCTTTTGCGCCGCCTCGGCCGTGGACTCGAACCAGGTCAGGTCCTTGCGCGAATGCAGGGCGATCGTGCTCGAGGCCTGGGCCGAGGCCAGGACCTTCACCACCGGCTTCTTGCTGAGTTTACGCGCCGTCTCGACCGGGCAGAGAACGGCCGCGGCGGCGCCGTCGGTGATCGGCGAGCAGTCCAGGACGCGCAGCGGGTCGGCCACCATGACGGAGGCGAGCACGTCCTCGACGGTGATCTCGTACGGATATTGCGCCGCGGGATTGCGGGCGCCGTGCCGGTGGTTCTTCACCGCCACGTGCGCCAGCTGCTCGCGCGTGGTGCCGAAGCGGTGCATGTGGGCGCGCGCAATGAGCGCATAGAGGCCGGGGAAGGTGATGCCGTGGTAGGCTTCGTACTCCATGTCGGACGCGGCGGAGAGCGCGTAGGTGGCCTCGTCGCCCCCGACATCGGTCATCTTCTCGACGCCGCCCACGAGCACGATATCGGCGGCGCCGGAAGCGACTTCCAGGAACCCCTGGCGGAACGCCGCGCCGCCGGAAGCGCATGCCGATTCCACGCGCGTGGCGGCAGCCGGGTTCATTCCCAGGTAGTCCGACATGAGCGATCCCAGGTGTTCCTGCCCGACGAACAGGCCGCTGGTCATGCAGCCGACGACGATGGAATCGACGCGGTCCACGCCGGCGTCGTCGAGAGCGTTCAATGCCGCCTCGACAAAGATGTCGCGCAGGGACATCTCCCAGAGCTCGCCCCACTTGCTGTTCAAACCCACGCCCAGAACTGCCACGTCTCTCATGTCCCGGCCTCCTCATTCCGCTTTCAGGATCTTGCCGCGGTACTTGGCATAGGTTCCATAATCGATATAGACCTTGTGGCCGTCGAGCAGTGCGCGGGTGTGTTCCGCCTTGTCGCGCACTTCGTCGATGCGCCCGGTCACCGTGAATATGAAGGCATCGGACCCGGCGCCCGAGCCGTAGGAAACCAGGAGAATCCTGTCGCCCGGCCGGGCGACGTCGAGCACGGCGGTGAGTCCCATGGGGGAGGATCCGGAATAGGTGTTGCCCAGTTTCGGCACGAGCCGTCCGGTTTCGATCTGCTCCCGGGTGAAGCCCAACTGCCGGCCCACGTTCAACGGGAACTTGCCGTTCGGTTGATGGAAGACGACGTAATGGAAATCCTTGGGCTGCAGCCCGGCTTTTTTCATGATTCCCTGGGCGGCGCCGCGGATGTGCTTGAAGTATGCGGGCTCGCCGGTGAACCGGCCGGCATGGCGCGGATAGTGCTGGTATTCGCGGCGCCAGAAATCGGGCGTATCGGTCATGAAGGAGTAGGTCTCGTCGACTTCGGCGACGACGTGGTCGCGGCCGAAGATGAATGCGGCCGCACCCGCCGCCGTGGAGTACTCCAGGGCATCGCCAGGCGCTCCCTGCGATGTGTCGGCGCCCACCGCGAGGCCGTACTTGATGCGCCCCGATTCGACCTGGCACAGGCAGACGAACATCGCCTCCGTGCCGGCCTTGCAGGCGAATTCGAAGCTGGCCGAATGGACGTCCGGCGTGGCGCCGATGGCTTCCGCGAGCACGGTCCCCGAGGGCTTGACGGCGTACGGGTGGGACTCCGAGCCGACATACACGGCGCCGATTTCGCGCGGGTCGATGCCGGCCCGGCGCAGCGCCTTCTTGGCCGCCTCCACCGACATGGTGATGGTGTCCTGGTCGGGTCCGGGGACGGACTTTTCCTCCAGCCCGAGCCCGCGCTTGTAGTTGGGCGCATCCGCACCCCAGATCTTGGCGATCTCCTCGACCTTGATGCGGTAGCGCGGGATGTAGGCTCCGTAGCCGATGATGCCCGCCATGGGTGCTCCTCCTGTTGGCCTCAGTGAGATGGGTTGGTGATTTCAACGCCGGGCATGACCCGGAGATTCTGCCATAGCCGTTTCCGGCATTGCAAGGTTTGCCGCATTTGGCATACGGCGCCGGCTGTTCAAGCCTGGCGCCGCGCAAGCGGCGTCGGGCGCCATTGATTGTCGACGGCGACGAAGACCACCTCGGCCTCGGTCACCCGCACGGTTTCTTCGGTTTCGTCACGCGCGGCTTCCACCGTGACCTTGACCGTCACCGACGTACGTCCGACCTTGAGCGTCTCGGCGTAGAAGCTGACGACATCTCCGACGAAGACGGGTTTGTGGAAGATGATCTTGTCCATGGCCACGGTGACGTAGTTGTGCGGGCCGCAGGCGCGCCGGGCCTCGACGGCGCCGGCAAGGTCGATATGGCTGAGGATGATCCCGCCGAAGATCGTGCCGTGGCGGTTGGTGTCCTTGGGCAGCAGGGTGACGCGCAGCGTTGGTTCTATATTGGGGACGCTCACCATTTTCTCATGCCTCCTCGCCTCGGTGAACCGGCCGTCCAATTTCGGTGACAGGCTACTCAACCCCGAAACTGTCGGCCCTGCATGATACCCCAATCTCGGAGTTTCGGGGTTGAGTAGCCTGTCACCGAAATTAAATTTAGCAGTGGACGCGGGTGGGATAGTTGCGCGAAAATATTAACGTATCTGCACGAGCGCCGGGTCGTAAGCCCGCCCGACGACACCGAGTTCTCGAGAAGGCTCCGTCTCAGGCGGACCAGATCATCGCATACGCCCCGGACCCGTAGTACGTATGCTTGCACCCTCCAGGTGTCGCGCACAGGCGGTCTCCCGCCCCTGTCGCGGCGCCGCAATGGAAGGGAACCAGATCTTGAGGTAGACCGATGACGAGAAAGTACCGACAGCCCGGCTATCAGGACGACGAGCGCGAGAGAAGGCCGAAGCCGCCGCCGCGCGAGAAGGGCGCCGCTGCGCGCGTCGAGACGCGCTTCGAGGTCACCACGCGCTGCAACAACTGCGCTGCGGAAATCCGCCTGACCGGTCCGATCCAGGTGACCGACAAATGCAGGAACTGCGGGACCGACCTGCATACCTGTCGCAACTGCCTGAACTTCGATCCTTCGGCGCGCAACGAGTGCATCAAGCCCGTCGAGGTGCGCGTGACCAACAAGAGCGCGAACAACCTCTGCCCGTTCTTCCAGCCCAAGTTCCTGGTGGAGAAAAAGGGGAGCAACATCGCCAGCAAGAGCAGCAGCCATCGCCAGGCTTTCCTCGATCTCTTCAAGAAATAGCGGGGCCGCGCGGCGGGTGACGCCCGCCGGTCACGGCAGTATCCGGCCGGGTATCAATGGACGCGGATGGATTTGACTCCCCAGGAG
>Ga0209102_1000770_pt1 | contig 19738 bp, 19 predicted proteins | sample ConPoolayeHmetaG_FD_185483 | JGI IMG/M metagenome (GOLD analysis project Ga0209102, IMG submission 185483) | Hot spring microbial mat communities from California, USA to study Microbial Dark Matter (Phase II) - Cone Pool mat layer H metaG... ...
ATACTTGGCGATGACGCAACTAAATTAGTAACAGCGTCGCTAACTCGGCCTCTTACCTCCAGACCAAAGCCACAGCCTGGGCAGCCATTCCTTCTTCTCGCCCGACGAAACCTAGACTGTTGGAGGTGGTAGCCTTGACTGTAACCTGCCCTAGGCTGACACCTAAAGCCTGGCTGAGGCGTTTTCTCATCTCAAGGACGAAGGGCGAAAGCTTGGGGCTTTGAGCTATGATGGTGACGTCAATGTTGACTATCTTACATCCTTTAGCTCGCAGCAGCTCGCTTGTTTTGCGTAATAAAGCCAAGCTTGAGATATCTTTGTATTCCGGCTGCTGCGGAGGGAACAAGGTGCCAATGTCGCCCAAGTCGCCAGCACCGCACAGAGCATCTATAATGGCATGTGCTGCCACGTCAGCATCGCTCCAGCCCGACAAGCCTTTGTCGTAAGGGATATCAACGCCACCTAAAATTAGCTTGCGCCCCGAGACTAAAGGATGGCTATCCCAACCAACACCAACTCTTAACTCTTCTCTTTCCATTTTTTTGCGATAATTCTGGCCAATGCCAAATCCTCGGGTGTGGTTACCTTTATATTTTTATAATCGCCCATATAAAGCTGCACCTTGTATCCCAAGCGTTCCACAGCAGCGGCATCATCAGTAACCGCTGTCGTGAGATTCTCATAAGCCCGGGTTATCAAATCAAAGCTGAATACCTGTGGAGTCTGCGCTGCCCATAACCTGCCTCGCTGAAGTGTTTCCTTAACCAATCTCTCATCACCAGCAAGCTTGATAGTATCTTTAACCGGCACCGCCGCGACAGCAGCCCCGGTTTCCCTAGCTGCCTTTAGCCCATCTTCAATCAAGTCCTGTGTCAAGAAAGGACGGGCTCCGTCATGAATCATGACCCAATCACAATCCTTTATCAGCTTCAGTCCTTCCTTCACCGAATCTTGCCGTCGTGCGCCACCCAAGCACAAAGTGACTTTGGACCAGCCCCTCACTTCTTTCAATTTCCGCCTGCAAGCCAAATCCTTATCATTCAACACCAAGACTATCTGCTGAACCAAGCTGTGTTCCTCACAGGTATCCACAGACCAAGCCAGCAAAGGTTTTCCTCCTAAAGGAGCAAAAAGCTTGTTTATACCCCCCATCCGCTGGCTAGTTCCGGCAGCAACTATAACCGCACCGACTTTGTCTCTAGTCATCATCCTCACCTAAATCCTCTCCCTTCGAGGGAGAGGATTTAGCGCTTTGTTTTGTGAGTCCCAGCCTCAGAGCTTCAGCCACCGAGCCAACCTCGATTAATTGAATTCCAGCAGAATCGAAAGAGGGTTTGGATTTAAGTTTGGGCATAAGACAGGACTTAAAGCCTAATCTGATGGCCTCGGCAATTCTTCTCTCCATTTGTGATACACCTCTAAGCTCTCCGCTCAACCCTACTTCTCCCAAAGCGACCAAGCCAGGAATTGGCTGCGCGTCGCGAAAACTGGAGGCAATGGCCAGGGCGATTCCTAAATCAACCGCGGGCTCACTGACTCTTAAGCCCCCAGTGACATTAACTATGACATCTTGATTAAATAGCCTTAATCCTGCACGCTTAGTGAGCACAGCAATTATCAACAGCAGCCGATTAAAATCAACGCCATTAGCGATGCGTCGGGGTGGAGTAAAGCTATTGGGGGTAGTCAAAGCCTGCATCTCCACCAACAAAGGGCGACTTCCCTCCAGAGTAGGCACCACCACGGAACCTGAAGTCCCATCCTTGTATGCTGATAGGAAAACTTGAGAGGGATTATCTACCTCTATTAGTCCCCTATCGCTCATCTCAAATATCCCCACCTCATTGGTAGAGCCAAAACGATTCTTTGTACTGCGCAGTACACGATAACTGCTAAAAGGCTCACCTTCGAAGTAGAGCACCACGTCTACAATATGCTCTAGAGTTCCGGGACCAGCGATAGCTCCTTCCTTGGTGACATGCCCCGTTATGAAAAGAGGCACGTTATGCTGCTTCGCCCACCTTTGCAAGGTCCAAGTACACTCTCGCACCTGAGAAATACTGCCTGGCGTACCTGCTATATCTTCCATATACATAGTCTGGATAGAATCAATAACAGCCAAACCAGGGGAAACCTGTTCCAAGCATTCTAGCACGGCAGATAAATCGGACTCAGAGAGAAAGTATATCCCTTTGCCGGCTATGCCGAGGCGTTCACTTCTGAGTTTAACCTGATTAATGGACTCTTCGCCGGAGATATAGGCGACAACCTTATTATCCTCAGCCATCGTCGCTGAAATCTGGAGCAAGAGCGTAGACTTGCCTATTCCCGGCTCGCCGCCAACAAGCACCAGAGAGCCAGGGACTAAGCCGCCTCCCAGAACTCGATTCACTTCAGCAAAACCAAGCCGAAGCCGAGGAAAATCGCCCTTCTGTACCTGGGAAAGTTCCTGGGGCTTATTTCCTCGAGAGTAAAGCTGGCGAGGAGTGCGGGATAAGATAACCTTGGTTTCTACAAAGCTATTCCACGCCTGACAATCAGGACAGTGTCCTAACCACTTAGGGCTCTCCTTGCCACACTGTTGACAAACGAAAACAGTCCTGGGTTTGCCCTGCTTGTCAGATTTCAAGTTTACTTGGCTGAGATACCTAATACTTAAGAACGACTATCTTTTGTCCGGTCTTAACCGTCTGCCCTGGTGAAACAGCCACCTCCACAACTGAGGCTTTCACTGGTGACAAGATGGGGTTTTCCATCTTCATAGCCTCTATGACGCAAATCACCCCGCCCTCCTCAACTGAATTACCCACGGTTACCTCCACACGTACCACTTTCCCAGGTAACGGTGCTTCGATTATTTCTTGAGCCATATTTATGCAGTCTCCTTAACCAATGGTTTCATGACAATTTTATCCTCGACACAATCTACAACCACCGTGTCCCCGGGCAGGAAGTCACCACGCAGCAAAGCCTCGGAGAGCTGATCCTCAACTAAAGTTTGGATGGTGCGGCGCAAGGGGCGGGCTCCAAAAACTGGGTCATAACCCTTGTTGCCTATGAAATCCCTAGCTCCGTCAGTTACTTCCAAAGTGATATTCTTCTCTTTGAGGGAAGCAATAATCTGGTTAAGCATCAGGTCCACAATCTGGCGGATGTGCTCTTTGCTTAAAGCATGAAACACAACCGTGGCATCAATGCGGTTAAGGAACTCGGGTCGGAAAATTTTCTTCATCTCCCCGAGCACTTTCTCCTTCATCTTCTCATATTCCACCTGTCGCTTTCCCTCGCCGTCAACATGAGCAGTAAAACCAAGGCTCATATCACGCTTAATAAGTTCGGCACCAGCGTTGCTGGTCATGACTATGATGCTATTACGAAAATCAACTCTTCGCCCCTTAGCATCGGTCAAATGACCATCATCAAAAATCTGGAGCAGGATATTGAATACGTCAGCATGAGCCTTTTCAATTTCGTCGAGAAGAATAACACAATAGGACTTCCGCCTCACTGCCTCGGTTAATTGACCACCCTCCTCATAACCAATATAACCGGGTGGTGCTCCCACCAAGCGAGCGACAGTGTGACGTTCCATAAACTCCGACATATCCAGCCTGACCATAGCATCTTCGCTGCCGAACATGAACTCCGCCAAGGCTCTCACCAATTCAGTCTTACCCACTCCGGTGGGGCCCAAAAACATGAAGACACCCATGGGACGCCTGGGGTCTTTCAACCCGGCTCGAGCCCTCCTGACCGCCTTAGCCACAGTACTTATGGCCTCGTCCTGACCAATGATACGACGATGTATGGCTTCCTCCATCTGCAAAAGACGGGTGGTTTCATCAATGGTTAGTTTCACCAGAGGTATGCCCGTCCACATGCTGACCACCTCGGCAATATCCTCCGAGGTAACTACAGGTCGGCCCTGTTCCTGTTTAACTTGCCACTCTTTCTTCATGGCCTCGATTTTCTCTGTCAGTTGAAGTTCACGAGCCCGCAGCTCAGCAGAATACTCATACTGTTGAGCTGCTACAGCCATTTCTTTTTCCTTGCGGACACTTTCCAAAGCCTTCCTGGCCTCAGCTAAGCCGATGGGGGCACTACCTCGTTTAATGCGTACTCGAGAGCTAGCTTCATCTACCAAATCGATAGCCTTGTCGGGCAAAAAGCGGTCCGCTATATATCGGGTAGCCAGCGTAGCCGCAGTCTGCAAGGCTTCGTCGCTTATCTCCAACTGGTGAAATTCTTCATATCTATGTTTAATGCCTCGCAATATTTCCAGGGTCTCTTCCATAGTAGGCTCAGCAACCAAGACAGGTTGAAACCGCCGTTCCAAAGCTGGGTCTTTCTCCACATATTTGCGGTAGTCATCCAAAGTAGTGGCACCAATACATTGAATCTCACCGCGCGACAACGAAGGCTTGAGTAGATTAGAGGCATCAACCGCGCCTTCAGCCGCTCCAGCCCCCACAATGGTCTGCATTTCATCAATAAATAGAATGCAATTACCGGCAGCTTTCTCTTCCTCAATAACCTTCTTCAGCCTCTCTTCAAATTCACCACGGTATTTTGTTCCCGCCACCAGAGCGCCCATATCTAATGCCACTATTCTCTTGCCCTGTAAGACCTCAGGAACTTCCCCGGCTACTATGCGCTGGGCTAACCCCTCCACAATAGCTGTCTTACCCACACCTGGTTCACCTATGAGCGCAGGATTGTTCTTGGTACGGCGACTCAATATCTGAATTACCCGTTCAATCTCCTTGTGACGCCCAATAATAGGGTCAAGTTTATCCGCCCGGGCTAGAGCAGTTAAATCGGTCCCCAGTTGGTCCAAGGTTGGCGTACGCGTAACAGCCCGGCCTGTGGTACGAGCTCGCACAGCTTCTTGCTTAACAACCCGACTCACCTCGTCACGTGTTCGCTCTAAGGTAATACCAAAACTTTCTAAAACACTAAACGCCACCCCCTCGCTTTCGCGCAGTAGACCAAGCAAAAGGTGCTCAACACCTATATAGCTGGAATTAAGACGACGCGCCTCGTCCACAGCAAACTCTATGGCTCTTTTGGCCCCCGGGGCAAGTTCAACATCGCCACTGGTAGCCCGACGCTCCCCTTTTCCAATTACAAACTCTACAGCGGCCTGTATCTTGGTCATCGAAACACCCAGATTGGTCAAGACTTTGGCGGCAACCCCTGCCTCTTCCCCAGCTATCCCCAACAATATATGCTCAGTATCAATGTAATTATGGCCCAAGCGCTGTGCCTCTCCTTGAGCCCGAGTCAGTACCCTACGAGCTCCTTCAGAAAACCTTTCAAATCCTGTGCTCATTTCAAAACTACCCGCCTCTCAATCCAAAGTATAGAACATACTACCCTTCTCGTCAACAAAACCTGCTTACTTGAACTAAGTGGTGGAATCGTAATATAATACAAAAAATATTTTGAAGGTTAATAGAAATGCGAGTCACGGGTGGCAAAGTAAAGGGAACTCGGTTAAAAACACTACCAAAGCACTCCATTAGACCCACGACCAGTGTGGTAAGACAAGCTATATTCTCTCTTTTGGAGAACAGACCTACCAACTGGCATCAGGTTCTTGATTTATACGCCGGCAGCGGTGCTCTAGGTATTGAAGCTCTGAGCCGCAGGGCAGAATGGGTTGATTTTGTTGACCACCGAAAAAGTTGCTGCGACCTTATCAGAAGCAACCTGGAAAAAATAGGGGAATTACAGCGAGCCCACATTTATTGCTGTAGTGTGAACAAGGCTCTGGCTTTCCTTAACAATAGTTATGACATTATCTTCGTAGACCCACCTTACTCCGACTCTTCTACAAATAGTTTACTCATAAACCTAGCTAAGTCGAAATTGCTCAGGGAAAACTCTACGATCGTGCTTTGCCACGCCAATCGCTTCCCCTTAAATTCTGACTATGACGGACTTCATCTTGTTGAGCAGCGCCGCTACGGTGACACTTTTGTCTCCATATATCAAAAGGAGGTTTAACTTATGGCCATAGCAGTTTATCCAGGCACCTTCGACCCCATCACCTGCGGGCACATGGACATTATTGAACGAGCAGTACCCCTGGTCGACAAGTTAATCGTCGGCGTCTATGAGAATCTTCCCAAACGACCGCTTTTTTCCCTGGAAGAAAGGGTAAGGTTAGTGGAGGAGGCGGTAAAAGACTTGCCCAACGTCGAGGTTAAAGCTTTCAAAGGGCTGACCGTGGATTTTATACATCAAGTAGGAGGAAAGATTATGATCCGCGGTTTGAGAGCAAACTCTGACTTCGAACGAGAATTTGAAATGGCGCTGATGACCAGAAAGCTGGCGCCCGACATTGAGCCACTCTGCTTGATGACTAGCTCCCAATATCAATTTCTCAGCTCGACCTTGATTAAGGAAGTAGCTGAATTAGGAGGTTGTCTGGAAGGCATGGTTCCCGACCATGTGGCGGCAGCTCTAAGGGAGAAGTTTTCCACATCTACTAAGCTTGCCACTGGTAAAGGCAAGAGGTAAAATTAAGAGCTAAAAATTTAAGGAGGTAACAGAAAGATGGCATATAAAATTACTGAGGACTGCATCAGCTGTGGTGCCTGCGAACCAGAATGCAAAAATGAAGCCATAAAAGAGGGGGAGGAAATCTACGTTATTGACCCTAATAAATGCACCGAGTGTGTCGGCTGGTTCGAAAAACAAAAGTGCGTTGAGGTTTGCCCCGTAGATGCCTGTGTTCCTGACCCTGAGCATAAGGAAACACGGGAACAGTTATTAGCGAAGTGGCGTAAGCTACATCCTGGTCAGACTCCGGCCGTTACCTAGAATACGCCTTAGTCAAGTATGCCAGGCGAATAGACGTTTGGCGTAATAAGGGATACTTCTTATATGATTCACAAATGATAGCTCGTTATAAGACCTTAGTCCGCAATAGCAGCTATTACATTGGTTAGTTCGGGAGAATTTTTCTGCCATCTCTTTCCGGGTAGCATATTTTATGCGGTGCATTGAACACGGAACAAGGCTTCCGTCAGGCATCGCAACAAGAGACCTTACGCCGGCTTTACAATCTGGCAAGTAACCTTGTTCAAGGAATTTCAGGGTATTGACAAGCATAGTTTCAGGATTGACTATATGGTTGTCTTGTTTTCTCATCGCTACAAGTTCGTTAATAGCCTGGCGTAGAATTTTCAAATCCTCTTCATCTTTGAGGCAATAATCCTCATTTCCTGTTCGCAGCGCAGTATATGCACTATGTGATATGTCCACACCCCACTCAAGAGCCTTTTTCGCTAATGGCAATATATCCCTGACATTGGCCCTAGTTATAGCTGTCTGTAAGATTATGTCCCGAAACCCAAACTTTGCCAGCCGGGGAAGAGCCTGTTCCAAATGTTTATAGAGACCAGGCCGCCCTCTAAATTCGTCCTGTCGCTCATCAGGGAAGTCAAGTGATATAGAGAATTGATTCACCCCGGCTTCATGCAATTGCAGATACTTGCTTTAGTTTAGCAGCACGCCGTTGCTAACGAGTATCAGATACGGCGTGCCGTCAGATTGTTTGACAGCCTTGACTATGGCTGTTATATCTTTGCGTAGCAAGGGCTCACCGCCAGAGAATATCACCACGACCGGACTAAGTCTTCGAGTTAAGCTGCCATACTCCTCTGGTTCGATTCTCTTTTCATCCTTTATAAACTCCCCAAGGTCACAGCGGCGGCAATTGAGGTTACAGGAAAGCTCACTTCATAAGCAACTACTAGTGCACGCTTGGTTGCATAGTTACGTATTCCTCTTCCGATAAGCTTTATGGCCTGCGATGCAGAGACATTTACCATCTACCATCCTCCTCTTTAGCCTCCCACGATGCAGCTACACGGCGCTAAGGTGGTTGTTAATGAACATCTTTCGGTGAAAGACCATCTGCTGTATGTATTTGGGGAGGTTTTTCGCGTGACTCCAAAATGACATCTCGCTGTATGACCTTATAGCGACGTAACAAGCACCACATTGGTTAGTTCGGGAAAATTCTTCTACCATCTCTTCACGGTTAGCGTATTTACTGCGGTGCAGTGAACAAGGAACCAGGCTCCCATCAGGCATCACGACCAGAAATCTTATGCCGGCCTTACAATTTGGCATGTATCCTTGTTCAAAGAATCTTAAAGTGTCTCGGAGCGTGAGTTCTGGATTGGCCAGGCGGGTGTCTTGCTTTTTTAATATTAGTAGTTCGTTAATAGCCTGACGCAAGATTCCCAAATCCTCTCCATTGTTGAGACAAAGATCCTTATTCCCTGTCCGCAGCGCGGTATATGCACTATACGATATATCTACACCCCACTCAGCAGCCCTTCTCGCCAAAGGTAATACCTCCCTGACATTAGCTTTAGTTATAGCTGTGTTCAAGATAATATCCCGAAACCCAAGCTTTGCTAGCTTGGGAAGAGTTTGCTCCAAACGCCTGTAAAGACCCGGCCGTCGTCGAAATTCGTCGTGCCGCTCATCAGGGAAGTCAAGCGATACTGAAAATTGATCCACTCCTGCCTCATGTAATTGGAGATAATTGTTCTCGTTCAGCAACGCTCCATTGGTAACAAGTATTGCATACTGCACACCGCCTTGCTTGATAGCCTTGACTATGGCGGCTATATCTTTACGTAGAAGTGGCTCACCACCAGAAATCTGTGCTGCCAGCGGCTTCAGTCGCCGCGTTAAGTCTCCATACTCCTCCGGGCTAATTTGCTTTTCGTCATTTATTATTCCCCCAAGGTCGCAGTGGCGGCAGTTGCAGTTACAAGAAAGCGTCACCTCGTAAGAAATCACTATGGGGCGATTGGTTAGATAGCTATACATTCCCTTCGTGACAAGCTTAGTTCCTTGCCATAGAGAAACATTTGCCATCTATTATCCTCCGTAGTATTCACAAAGCAAATCTATCTCACACAAGTCTCAAAATCGTTTAGCTTTTTTATAAGCAGCAGCCACAGCCTTGAGAATTAGAGAACGGAATCTCCCCTTTTCTAATTGGAGAAGTGCCTCGGTAGTAGTCCCCCCTGGCGAAGTAACCATGTTCCTCAAATCAGCAGGATGTTTGCCCGTCCTCTCAACAGTGAGAGTAGAGCCAAGTATAGTCTGTATCACTAATTCTTGGGCGATATTCCGAGGCAAGCCAATATGCACACCAGCATCAACGAGTGCCTCAATAAAAAGAAAAACATAAGCCGGGCCACTGCCACTTAAAGCCGTAGCCATATCTAAATACTTCTCATCAGTAATATAAATTTCTTTACCCAAAGCCCGCAATACAGTCTGCGCTAGCGCTTTTTGCTTCCGTCCAGTCCCAGTAGTTGCTGTCCAGATAGTCATGCCCTCGCCAATTTGCGCTGGCATATTAGGCATAGCTCGAATTACAGAGGCATGGTTTAGACCCTGGCATAAACTTGATAGAGTAGCGCCAGCTACTATAGATAGCACTAGCTGTTTGGGCGACGGAGTCCTTATCTCCGCCATTACCTGAGGCAGGTTCTGAGGCTTCACTGCCAGAATAATCAGGTCGGCATTTGTTACCGCCTTCCTATTATCGTCTAAAGTGCTAACTCCATATTCCCGACTTAATAACTCACGTCGCACCGGACTGATATCGCTAACCACCATATCCTGTGGTGAAGCTACCTTTTTGGTCAAGAGACATTCAACCATCGCTTCCCCCATAGCCCCACCACCAATGAATGCTATCTTCATTTTTTTCTTTTCCATACCCCTTCGTGTTTTCATCACCTCGATTACATCGGGGCTACCACAATATTAACCACTCGCTTGGGGACATAAATGACTCTGGTAAGTTTCTTACCATCAATATAAGCCTTCACTCGCTCTCGACTCAACGCCAGCTCTTTGGCCTCGGCTTCGGTTATGGAAGCGGGTACAAGCACCTTATCGCGAAGTTTACCATTTACCTGAATGACTAAGGTGATTTCCTCTTCCCTAGCTAGCTCTTTGTCATACTCAGGCCATGGTTGGTTATGAATACTATAGGGATGCCCAGTCCTGTTCCATAACTCTTCGGCAAGATGTGGAGCAGCGGGGGCAAGAAGAAGGAGAAAACAACTAATAGCTTCCCTCCAAAGAGAATCTGACACCACCCCGCTCTCTTTAACCTTGGATAGATAGTTGCTGAATTCCATAAGGCTAGACAGCATGGTGTTGAAGCGGAACTTTTCTATATCGCCGGTGACTTCCTTGATTGTCTTATGTATTGAACGAAGGAGTTCTCTCTCAGCGTCAGGATCGACAGTATGGCTAGCATATTCAGTTGTGACTAGGTTCCACACCCGGTTCAGCCAGCGGCTGACGCCCACAATGCCCCTATCATTCCATTCACCCCCCAGCTCCCAAGGACCAATAAACATGAGATAGCCACGAACAGCATCAGCCCCTAACTGCGACACATATCTATCGGGGGCAATCACGTTGCCTCTGGACTTGCTCATCTTATCCCCACGATAGATTATGGTCCCCTGATTGAATAGACGAGTAAAAGGCTCATCAAAGTCCACCAGTCCCATATCCCTTAATGCCTTGACAAAGAATCGAGCATAGAAGAGATGCATGACTGCATGCTCAGCCCCTCCGGTATACAAATCCACAGGCAACCAATATCTAATTTTGGCAGCATCAAAAGGGGTATCCTTGGTTTCAGGACTGGTATACCTCAAGAAATACCAGGAGGAGCACATGAAGGTATCCATAGTATCGGTTTCCCTTCGCGCTGGCTGGGAACATTTAGGGCAGGTGGTATTGACGAAACTTGAGCAATATTTTAGGGGAGATTCGCCTGTAGGTTTGAATTCGGCATCGGGAGGAAGCAGAACAGGCAAATCTTTCTCGGGTACAGGGACTATCCCACACTTATCACAGTAAATTATAGGGATGGGTGCTCCCCAATACCTCTGTCTGGAGATAAGCCAATCACGAAGGCGATAAACAACCGTGCGCTTGCCCCATCCTTTTTTCTCCAATAAAGCACAGATTGCCTCATACCCTTGTTCGCTGGGTAAACCGCTAAACTCTCCGGAATTCACCATGGTACCTGACCCGGTATAGGCTTCCGTCAATTCTTCACCCGTCCAGCCCGGAGGGGCAATAACTGTTCGCACAGGTAGCCTAAACTTCCTAGCAAATTCCAAATCTCGCTCATCATGAGCCGGCACTGCCATCACTGCTCCCGTGCCATAACTCGGCAATACATAATCAGTAATCCAGATAGGCACTCGCTCCCCGCTCAAAGGATTGACAACATAGCTTCCCAGAAAGACTCCTGTTTTCTCCCGGCCCAGTGCCACCCGCTCGTATTCAGTTTGTCGCCTACACCAGGCAATATATTCATCTACTTCAGCTTTACGTTCCGGGGCAGTCAATTGAGAAACTAAAGGATGCTCAGGAGCCAGGAGAAAGAAAGTCACCCCAAAAATAGTATCAGGGCGAGTTGTGAACACTCTTATCTCTTTCGGTTCTATACCCTTGTGCTCTAGCCAGAAGGAAATCTCCGCGCCTTCGCTCTTACCTACCCAGTTCTTTTGCATTATCTTTATACGCTCCGGCCAGTCCAGACGACTATGGTCAAGGAGTTCTTCAGCATATTTAGTAATCCTGAAAAACCATTGTTCTAAGTCTTTTTTAGTCACGGGCGTGCTACACCTCTCACAAAAACCCTCCCCTACCACCTGTTCATTAGCCAGCACTGTCTGACATTTCGGACACCAGTTAACAGGCGCCTTAGCCCGATAGGCCAGACCAGCGTGATAAAACTTAAGGAAAAACCATTGCGTCCATCTATAATATTCTGGTAAGCAAGTAACGACCTCACGGTTCCAGTCATATATTGCCCCCATACTCCTGAGTTGCCGACGCATATTCTCTATATTTCTCATCGTCCACTCGTGAGGATGAATTCCACGGCTGATGGCAGCATTTTCCGCTGGCAACCCAAAGGCGTCAAAACCCATGGGATGAAGCACATTATAGCCTTGCATTCTTTTAAATCTGGCATAAACATCTGAGGGCGCCATAGCATACCAATGGCCAATGTGAAGGTCTCCCGAGGTATAGGGGAACATGGTCAGAGCATAGAATTTCGGGCGGCTACTATCCTCCTTTACCTCATAAATATGGTCAGCTGCCCACCTCTGCTGCCATCTCTTCTCGACTTCGCGAGGGTTATATTTCTGAGCCATATCCGCTAAAGTTTACCCTAATCTAGAATCAATTTAAAGCCCTTCCTGGGATTAGCAATAAACATGAACAAGGAGAATTTCAGCAAAAATAACCTGCATAAGATTTTGTCCGCACTCAAAGTCAGCTCTGGTGATTATATCAGCCTTCATATAAAACCTTCCTCTTTTCCCGATTATATAAATAAACTCGCGATTCCACTCCAATTATGTGCGCCGATGAAATTTAGGAGTCGTCGTTTACTGCCAAGAAAAGGTTAGTAATAAAATCGGGGAGGAATACCAGAATCACAAGCTAGATCATATATTCATGGGAGGGAACAGATTAATCCGCGCGCCCTTACTAAAGGGGAATGCAAATATTCCCAGCAAGAAGCCCAGAAAATTCCCCCAGGGCTTTGAATCTAAGATACACCCACAAAGAAGCCCTGGATCACACCCAGAAACAAATAACAAATTCTTTACTTTTTGAGAATAATCTCAAAAAGATACACTACGTCCTGCGAAATAAATATCGCAGACACTCCGCCCGCTCGCCTGGGATTTTACACACACTCACAAAGCGGGCACTATCACTACCCAACCCTCTCACCACCCGCTGACCGCTCTATAAATTTAGGCTCTCTCTATTCTGAATACTTTTGTGCCACAGATGGGACAGACACCCTGGGTTGCTGGTCGGCGGTTCTTGAGCATAACCCTTCTCGGGTTTCTTATCTCCACCTTTCTCCTGCACTTCATACAATAAGCTGTTGCCATCATAACCTCCTTTTAGTTTTGCTATGTCTATATTGTTACTATAAGCATAAAGCTTTGTCAATACCCTTTGCGCCTCCAAAGCAAAGATTATAAATTTTTGACCATTTTGGCAAGCGAGTCAGAAGCCCAAAACCACTCAGAGTCCAGCTCCAAAGATACATGGCATTCTAGTTAGAATAAGCTGATAGCAATTGCAAGGCTGTATTGAATCGTTTCAGGCATCTTTCTTTTCCCAACACTGCCATGGTCTGAAACAGCGGTGGTGCCGCAGTACGCCCGGTAATTGCCACCCTTAATAGACCAAAGAATTGCCCTGTGTCCAAGTTTAGCTCAGCGGCCAAGGGGCGTAGGATACTCTCAAGCGTAGTGGCATCCCAGGTCATTACTTCTTCTAACTTTTGCGAGGCAATCGTAATAGCATTAGCGGCTGACTTGGCATCCAGTTTCCCGCCCAAAAGCAAGCCTGCATCATATTGCAGCTCGTCGAGGAAGAAAAAGCTAGCAAGTTGAGAAACCTCAACCAGTGTTCTAGCTCGCTCCTGGACAAGAGACAGAACCTGGCTAACGTAAGTCTTGTCCAATGGGCGCTCTACCGACTTTGGCAACTCCCTATCTAAAAATGGCAGGGCTTGCTGGGCAAATTCTTCCAAGCTTAGTTTGCGCAAATAAACCCCGTTCATCCACTCTAGTTTGTCTTTGTTAAAAATGGCCGCTGTTTTGCCCACCCTTTCCAGAGAGAAATGCCTTATTAATTCTTCTCGGGGTAATAATTCAGTTCGGTCATCGAGCGACCAGCCCAAAAGCGCCAAAAAATTGACCATGGCCTCAGGGAGATATCCTTGCCTCTGGTATTCGGTAACAGTAGTAGCACCATACCTTTTGGACAACTTGGCACGGTCCTGTCCCAGAATCATGGGTAAATGAGCGAACTGCGGAGGTTGCCAGTTTAGAGCCTGGTAAAGCAATACATGGCGGGGAGTACTGGAGAGCCACTCATCAGCTCTAAGCACATGCGAAATAGCCATCATGTGGTCATCCACTACGCTGGCCAAATGATATGTAGGATAGCCATCGGATTTGAGCAAGATGAAGTCGTCTAAAGTATCATTCTTGAAAGTTACCGGGCCCCGAATTAAGTCATAGAAAGTGGTTTCGCCTTCGAGAGGTGTTGCAAAACGAATCACAGGAGTAATGCCTGTAGCTTCTAATCGAGCCTTTTCAAGTTGCGCTAAATCCCGACAACGGCGATCATATTTCGGCGGCTGTTTACGCTTCACCTGCTCCTGACGCATTGCTTCTAATTGCTCTGGAGAGCAATAGCATAAATAGGCATGACCCTCCTCAAGCAATCTATGGGCAACTTCACGGTAAGCAGGCAATCGTTGTGACTGGAAATAAGGTCCTTCATCCCAATTCAGTCCCAGCCACTGCAGGCTATCTAGTATCGCCTCCACTGCGCCTTCCACCTTGCGAGCAACGTCAGTATCCTCGATTCTCAGGATGAATTTGCCACCATAGTGACGAGCAAAAAGCCAGTTGAACAAGGCAGTCCTGATGTTACCTAAATGCGGATACCCTGTAGGACTGGGGGCAAAACGAACTCTGACCGGACTTTCTAATTCAGGCTGCATCGAGCTCTATTTTAATTCGCCGGAGCTAAACTCACTTAGAGAGAGTTTGATGTATCCTTTTTAACCGTTCCAGATATTTCTTAAGCCTCTGAGCAAGCTGCTCAACCTGATTGAGGGCATTCTTAGTATCCTCTATTTCCGTAGTTAGCTTGAACAAGATTTCATCCCGCCGCTGACCCAAACTACTCTCCAAATCCGATAATTCTTTTAGCCCAACATCTCCCATTAAACTAGCTAAGAAACTTGTTTCTCTCCTCCCTTGCTCTTCACTGAGTTCTTCATAGGACTTCATGGAACCAATTTCCTTTCTCTTATTGAGGATAGCACAATTTTAACATGGCTTGCTATCTTAAACAAGACATGAGTTTGCTCCCGTTTATTAATGTCATGCTAAGGAGTCCCAGCAAAGCGGGACGGCGAAGAATCTGCGAGATTCTTCGCCCCGACAAGTCGGGGCTCAGAATGACAGGAAACGAAGAACTCAGAGAGGATAGAGGAGTTGTTAGATAACCTTTTGACCTTTTATTCAACAGGCACTTGTAGATAGTGCTGCCCCTTTACCTGATTATGCAAAATTTTGCTATCTCTTATATATTAAGGGTGGCTGTTTTTATTGTAGCGAGGGAGCTCAATGTCCCAGTTTAGAATAGTTTCCAACTTCCATCTTACCGGCGACCAGCCGCAGGCCGTAAATAAGCTGGTTGAGGGACTGAACAAGGGTTACCGGGAGCAAACACTGCTGGGAGTCACCGGCAGCGGCAAGACCTTCACCATGGCTAACGTCATCGAGAGAGTGCAAAGGCCAACCTTGGTTATTTGTCACAACAAAACCCTGGCTGCTCAACTGGCAACCGAGTTCAGGGAATTCTTCCCAGAAAATGCTGTGGAGTATTTTGTCAGCTATTATGACTATTACCAGCCAGAAGCTTATGTTCCCAGCATCGACCTCTACATTGAGAAAGAAACCGATATAAATGAGGAGATTGACAAATTACGGCATGCCGCTACCAGGTCTCTGTTCACCCGCCGAGATGTAATTATTGTGGCTTCAGTCTCCTGTATTTATAGCTTGGGCGCACCTGAAGAATATCACAGCTTTGCCCTCCCTATTGAAAGAGGTAAAAGCTATAAACGCGATAAACTGGTCCGCCGTTTGGTGGATATGCAATATGAAAGAAACGATTATGATTTTACCAGAGGCAAATTCCGCATCCGTGGAGACACCCTAGAGATTCAGCCAGCTTACGAGGAAACAGCCCTGAGAATCGAATTCTGGGGGGATGATATTGAGCGCATTGTGGAAGTTGACCCTCTGACCGGTGAGGTGCTGGCTCACCGCAACCAAGTAGACATTTACCCGGCAAAGCACTTTGTCACCTCCAGTGAGAAGTTGCTGGCGGCAATCGAGGATATTAAGGTCGAGCTAGAGGAAAGATTAAAGGAGTTAAGGAGCCAGGGAAAGCTACTGGAAGCGCAGAGGCTGGAGGCGCGGACCAATTACGATATTGAAATGCTTCAAGAGGTGGGGTACTGCACCGGGGTGGAAAACTACTCCCGGCATCTCCAGCGCCGAGCACCAGGAAGCACACCCTGGACTCTGCTGGATTACTTCCCTGACGATTTCCTGCTATTCATTGATGAATCGCATATGACCTTGCCCCAGATAAGAGGCATGTACCACGGCGATATTTCTCGAAAGCAGACATTGGTTGATTACGGCTTTCGCCTTCCTTCAGCCCTGGATAACCGCCCATTGAATTTTGAAGAGTTTAACCAGCACATCAATCAGGTTATTTACGTCTCGGCCACACCCAAACCGTATGAATATGAACATAGCCAGCAAATAGTGGAGCAATTAGTCCGCCCCACTGGTTTACTGGAGCCGACTGTGGAGGTTAAGCCCGTTAAGGGACAAATTGATGACCTCATTTATCAGATAAAAAACAGGATAGCCAGAGGGGAGCGCTGCTTGGTAACGACCCTGACCAAGCGAATGGCAGAGGAATTGAGCGACTACTTGAAGGAAATGGAGATTAAGACTCATTACCTTCATTCGGAGGTCGAGACTTTAGAGCGGGTGGAGATTCTCCGTGACCTCCGCCTTGGCGTCTATGACGTGGTAGTGGGTATCAATCTCCTTCGCGAAGGGTTAGACCTACCTGAGGTTAGCTTGGTAGCCATACTTGATGCCGACAAGGAAGGCTATCTCAGGTCAGAGGAGGCGCTCATTCAAACTATGGGACGCGCTGCCAGGCACATAAATGCCCACGTCATAATGTATGCTGATACCATTACTCAATCTATGCAGAAGGCAATAGAGGAAACCCAGCGCCGGCGACAGGTTCAGGAAGCCTATAACAAGGAGCACGGCATAACCCCTCAAGGAATCAAGAAGGCAATTAAAGATATAGCCGAGAGAGTCCAGGCGGTAGCCGAGACAAGGGTCCCTTATACAGTTACTCCTATTTCCAAAGAGGAGATACTCCAGCTTATCAGACAACTAGAATCCCAGATGAAGGCAGCGGCTAAAAATCTGGAGTTTGAAAAGGCGGCTATGCTCCGCGACCGCATTATCGAATTAAGAAAAGACGAGGAACTAATTTCGCCCATGGTGAAAGATAATCGGAGTAGTCGTTCACCACGAATTGAACCTACTTGAGACTACCAGTGTTATGGCTCGGCTTTTCCAAAATCGCAATAGTTCAATTTCCCCACAAGCTTCCTATCAAAGATTAAGGGCTCTCTGTCCCCCTTAAAATAAGGGCTCTATCCTTCGCTATCCCCCTTAAGGTAGGGGGATTAAAGGAGGTTATGGCAAGGGGGGACTCCTTCATAACTCCCCTAGCCCCTCTTAGCTTAAGAGGGGGACCTTTAGAGAAGCTTACTTATTAGGAGCGAGCCAATAAATTGAGCAACTACATTTTTAGACAGCGTCCTTCCGACCAAGGAAATCGTCTCCTATCGTAACCGACTATAGTGTGCGATGATAAATGAGGCAACCTATGCCACTGACAACTAGTCAAAATAGATAACTATAGACATAATGCCAGCGCTGGGCATCAGGTACCCGACTAACAGGAGCCGCCGAACTGACCAGTACTAAAGTAAGGGAATGACTGGTACCAATGGGTCATTGACACTTCCTCGAGCACACATCTATATTAATGGTATAGTATGGCATAGTTAAGTAGTCTCGGGAGAGGCAAAATGCCTGTGGTTATTAATGGTCAGACCTATTACAGGACGGCTGAAGTTTGCCGGGTGATTGGCATCAGCAGAAATACCCTCTTTCGGTGGTTGAAAGAAGGGGTATTTTCCGATGTCGAGTACCGGGACTGGCGAGGCTGGAGACTATTCACCAAAGCTCAGATGGAGACCATAAGAAAGAAGACCAGCCACGTTACGGCGATAAGTCGGAAAAACTAAGCGAGTGGATATATGAAATTAGCAGCTAAAGAAACAGAGACAGAAAACTTATTCGAGACTCTAGCCAATGAATCGCCAGTTGGACTTTACATCGTACAGGATGGAAAGTTTTGCTATATCAACCACACCTTCCAGGATACCACCGGATACAGAGAAGACGAACTGCTAGGCAAGGATGCTCTAGGGCTCGTCGTTCCCGAAGACCGGGAGATGGTCAGAGGAAATGCCATAAAGATGCTGAAGGGAAAACTCACATCGCCGTACCAATTCAGGGTGACTCATAAGAACGGCAGCATCAAGTGGATAATGGAGTCAGTTGTCTCCATCCCGTACCGTGGCAGACAGGCCACCCTGGGGACCTTTCTAGACATCACCGACCGCAAGCAAATAGAGGAGGCGCTTCAAGTTGAGAGAAATAAGCTGCAATCACTAATAGACGCCATAGAATACACCATCACCATACAAGATACAGAATACAACATTATCTTTCAGAATGAGAGGTCGAAGATAGCTTCTGATGGTGACCATGTGGGGGAGAAATGCTACCGAGCCTATGAAGGCAGAAACAAGGTGTGCGAAGGGTGTCCAGTAGAAAAGGCGTTCAAGGATGGTAAGTCGCACACCGCGGAGAGGAAGACGGTAATATCAGGGAAGGTTGCCTTCTGGGAGAATACAGCTAACCCTATCAGAGACGCCAAAGGGAGGATTGTCGCCTGCCTTGAGATTGCCAGAGACATCACCGAACGCAAGCGGATGGAGGAGGCACTTCAAGTCGAGAAGAATAAGCTACAATCGGTGATAAACTCCATGGATGATGGGCTCACCATCCAGGATACAGAATATAACATCACTTTCCAAAACGAGCCCTCGAGGATAACTTATGGTGACCATCTGGGAGAGAAATGCTACCGAGTCTATGCCTTTAGAGACAAGGTGTGCCCTAGGTGCCCGGTAGCAATGGCACTCAAGGATGGTAAGTCCCACACCGTGGAGAGGAGACAGGTAATGCCTTCAGGCAAAGTTGTCTTCTGGGAGAATACTGCTAGTCCGATTAGAGACGCCGCGGGAAAGATTGTTGCCTGTCTTGAAATTGCCAGAAATATTACCGAGCGCAAGCAGATGGAGGAGGCACTAGAAGCCGAGAGGAACAAGCTGCAATCACTACTAGATACGATAGAGGAACACATCACTATACGGGACAGGGACTATAACCTTATTTATATGGCTGAGCATGCCAAGAGACTCTGGGGTGACCACACCGGAGAGAAGTGCTACCGTGTCTTTGAGGGTCAAGACAAAAAGTGTGAGGGATGTCCAGCCGAGAAGGCATTCAGCGATGGCAAGTCGCACACTTCAGAGAGGAAGACGGTAACTCCTTCGGGAGAAGCACGCCTCTGGGAAGTAACAGCTACCCCGATCAGAGACCGCGCAGGAAAGATTGTTTCCTGTCTTGAGATTGCCAGAGACGTCACCGAACGCAAGAAGCAGGAGCAAGCGCTCGCTGATGAAGCAACCCGACGGCGTATCCTAATTGACCAGTCCCTGGATGGGATAGTCGTCCTAGATGAGGACGCCGCGGTGGTAGAGGCTAACCAGCGGTTTGCCGAGATGCTGGGCTATACCCCCGAGGAAGTCCGTCAGCTCCACACCTGGGACTGGGATAAGAACTTTCCCCCCGAGAAACTGCTG
>Ga0209102_1000771_pt1 | contig 19705 bp, 13 predicted proteins | sample ConPoolayeHmetaG_FD_185483 | JGI IMG/M metagenome (GOLD analysis project Ga0209102, IMG submission 185483) | Hot spring microbial mat communities from California, USA to study Microbial Dark Matter (Phase II) - Cone Pool mat layer H metaG... ...
GCGTCGTACTGCTGCTGCGAGATGCGGTCGCGGGCGATCAGCTCCTTCATGCGTCCCAGGTCCTGCTGCGCCCGGACATGCAGCGCCTCGGCCTCGCGCAGGCGCGCCTGCAGGGGGCCCAGGCGCGCACGGGCGCTTTCGACCTCGCGCGCGGCCACGGTCACGCGCGCTTCGGCGCTCTGCAGCATGGCCTGGGCGCTGCTCACCTGGCTCGAGGTGGTTATGGTCGTGACCGGCACGGCGCTGCGGGCCGCCTCGGCCGCGGCCTCCGCCGCCGCCAGCTCGGCCCGGGCGCGGTCGAGTGCGACCTGGTAGTCGCGCGGATCGATCTCGACCAGGAGGGTGCCGGCCGCGACATTCTGGTTGTCGTCGACGTGCACCGCGATGACGGTGCCGCCGACGCGCGCGGCCACGGGATTGATGTGGCCGTCGATCTGCGCGTCGTTGGTGGTCTCGCGCACCGCGTAGTACCGCCAGAGCCACAGGGCGGCGACGGCGGCGCCGAGCGCAACGAGCGGCAGGATCCAGTGCTTCCGCCCCCGGCCTTTCGGGCGCTCGCCCACGCCGGCGCCGCGATCGGGAGGTGTTCCGAAGGTGGATTCTTGTGCCATCAGTTACCTCGCAAGAACTGCAGGAAAGAGGATTCCGCCACGCCCAGCACCTGGGCCAGGCGGCCCTTGGCGATGCCGTGGGCGTACAGGCTCGAAATGTAGATCTCGGTGGCGCCGGCCAGGGCCTCCTGAGCCTGCACCACCTCGATGTTGCTGGCCACGCCCGCGCTGAAGCGGTCCTGCGCCTGGTCGAGCTGCTCGCGCGCCAGCGCCACCGAACCGGTCGCGACCTTGACGCTTTCCTCGGCCGCCTGGAGGTTGAGAAAGGCCGTCCGGACTTCGTAGTAGATGCGCGCGCGCAATTCCTCTGCTTCCGCCTGGCGCTGCCGGAGGGCCGCGTCGGCCTCGAGGATGCGCGCCTGCGCCTGCCCCCCCTCGAAGATCGGGATGCGCAGGCTGGCGGCCACGCTGTAACTCCCGTGGCTCTCGCCCGGCGCGGGGCCGTTGATGCCGTAGTTGCCGGTGGCGCGCAGGACGGGGAGCTTCTGCGCCGCCGCCGCCTTCCTGGCGAACTCGGCGGCGCGCACCTGCGCCAGCGCCGCCTGGTAGTCGGCGCGCTCGCGGTAGGCGCGCTCGACCGCCTGCTCGAGGGTCATCGGGGAGAAGGCCACGTAGTGCAGGTCGTCGGTGAGACGGAATTGCTGGCCCAGCGGCAGGCCGATGGCGTGCGCCAGGTTGAGCTTTTGCGTCTCGAACTCGTTCTGCGCCACGATCAGCCGCTGCTGCTGCGCCTGCAGCTCGACCTGAGCGCGCACCACGTCGATCCCCGGCGCGACGCCGGCCTTGCGGCGGTCCAGGGCCAGCTCGTAGAGTGCCTGTGCCGTGTTCACCTGGGCGCGCGCCGCCTCGATGCGGCTGCTGCCGGCGGCCGCCTGCAGGTAGAGGTCGCCGCACAGGAAGACGACGCGCTCGCGCACGCTGCGGTAGGAAAGTTCCGCGGCGCGCACCTGCTCGCCGGCGGCGTGCGCCGTGCGCAGCGCCTCCAGATCCAGTATGCTCTGCGACAGGTACAGGCGGCTGTCGAACACGCTGAAGGGGCCCACGACGGTGGGGACGCCGGGGAAGCCGCCGAAGCCCATCGCCTTGAGGTTGACCTGGTTCTGCGTTTCCGAGAAGGCCGCCGCAAGGTTGGGCAACAGCCGGCTGCGTGCCATCCGGCGCGCGCCCTCGGCGGAGCGCACGCCTTCGGCCCCGAGGAATTGCGCCAGATTGTATTTCAGGGCCCGCTCGAGGGCTTCCTCGAGCGAGAGCGGCATGACCTCGGGCGAAGGATTGCCCTGCGGAACGGCGCCGAATGCCGGATCCTGCGCGGGGATGCGGAAGGCCGGCTGCGCCGGCCGGGCCTGGCCGGCGGCACCCTGGGCCGCAGGCTCCTGCGCCGCGAGGGCGCGCGCTCCGGCCGCAAGCATCAAGACGGCGAACGCTGAGGCTGACGTGACTCTCATCTGCCTGCCAGTCCTTTCCAGATCAGATCGAACAACGTGGAGACATCCTCGTGCACGCCGGTCTTTGTCCAGCCGAGCAGGCGCTGCAGGACGGCCCCGCGGGTGACGTCGAGAATGGCGAAGGCCGCCGCGCGCGCGTCGATCCGGCGTATGGCGCGATCTCTGACGGCCTGGCGCAACGCCGACTCGAGGACCTGCATCTGCTGCAGGTACAGATCCTGGAAGTGCTCGTGGGAATAGGCGGGGTGGCGCACGACGTTGCCCGCCTCGGCATAGTAGATGCGGAAAAAGTCGCGGTTGCGCTCGAAATAGGCGATCTTGGTGTGCATGAAGGCGCGGATCTTGGCCTCGATGGTGTCGGCGGCCGAGACGCGCCTGCGGATCTCGCGCGCCAGCCCGCCCAGGCCGCTGCGCAGCGCCGCCCAGTAGATCTCTTTCTTGGACGGGTAATAGAGGTACAGCGTACCCTTGGCCAGGCCGGCGGCGCGCGCGATCGCCTCGACCGAGGCTTCGGCATATCCCTTGGCGGCGAAAACCTTGCGCGCCGCCTCGAGGATCTCGGCGTTGCGGAACTCGGTGACGACTTCTTCCTTGGTCTTTCCCCTGAGGACCACGGCGGCCAACCATGCGGTCATTAAGATGACCGGGCGGTCATTTTTCCAGTTGGGCGCGCCCCTGTCAAGCGCCATGATGCCCGGGGCAACGAGCAGGTCCGCCGCGCCGCGGCGGACGCGGCTACATGTCACGGGCGGATGTAACCGATCGCGCGCGGTGCGCAGGATGCGCGCCGGCCGCGATCCGGCCGTGCAGGCGACGGAAGAAGATCGTTAGCGCCGTGCCGGCGGCGAGCCCTGCCAGAACGTCGATCGCATAGTGATAGCGGCAGTAGACCGTGGAAATCATCAGGCTGATGCCGAGCAGGGCGTACAGCGAGAAGGCGCGGGACGACAGGTGCCGCCGGGCGTAGATCATCACCAGCAGGGCGATCCCTACGTGGGAGCTGGGGAAAGCCCCTCCCGGCGGCTCGAGGTGAGCGTAGATCACGTCCATGAGCACCGTGAACGGGCCCGCGGCCGGAAGCGGCGGCGCTTCCAGCGTCGCCGCGCCCGCGACCGGAAGCAGGATGAAAATCAGGAAGAACACATAGAAGGAGCTGCTCAGGGCGAACATGTACTCGTCGAAGACGCGCCGCGGGCCGCGCGCATGCAGGATCAGGCCCAGCGAGGGAAAGAGAAGATAGTAGCTGAAATAGGCGATGTGCATGTACTCGTTGAACCACGGCTGGGGGAAGCGTCGGGCGAATTCGACGGCGGGCTGGAATCCGAAAAGGGCATACTCCAGTCGCTGGAAGAGCGGGTCGAGCAGCTCGGGGAAAAGGACCCGGTTCATCCTGCCGGTCTGCTCGTAGGCGGCGAAAAAGAAGAACATCGGGTAGAAGTCGCGCAGGAAACGAAGCAGGGGGTGGCTTTGCCCGCCGACCCTCGAAAGAAGGAGCACGATCGCGATCGTCGCCAGGTTCAGGAGGATGATACGGTGCCACGAGGGTATGCGGGAGGCGAATATCAGGATGATGACGACGACGGCCGCGTTGTAAGCGAGCGTCGATGTGTCGGTTGCCCGGAGCCGTGCGCCCGTCAGATCCATCCCTGTTCCCGATACCAGGCCAGTGTTTCCCGGATGCCCTCGTCGAGGGGGAAGCGCGGCCGGAAACCCAGTTCCTCGCGAATCCGTCTCGACGAGCAGGTCCACGAGATCTGCAGGAACTCCCCGATCTTCTGCGAGTTCAGGAGCACGGCCCGGCCCGACAGCCGCCCGGCGAGGTCGCCGAGCAGGCCGGCGATGCGGACGGCCGGCAGGGGCAGATGGATGCGCCGGCAGCGCCGTCCCAGGGCGCGCTCGATGGTGCCGGCGACGCTCGCCCACGTCTGGATGCAACCGTCGTCGACGAGGTAGTGCCTGCCTGCCGACGCGGCGCTCGCGAGGCAGTCGGCGGCCGCCTCGGCCAGATCGCGGGCGTAGATCAACGAGAGGTAGCGCGTCTCCCTGCCGGGCAGCAGCAGCAGGCCGCGCGCCGCGAGCCGGAAATATACGAGGAAATCGACGTCGCGCGGGCCGTAGACCGCGGGCGGGATCAGGATGCAGGTCGGGAGATCGGCCATGAACGATTCGGCGATGCGTTGCCCGGCGAGCTTGCTGCGGCCGTAATCGCTGACCGGCCGAGGTTGGGTATCCTCGGTGACGGGCTGACCTGCGGCGGCCGGGCCGAGCGCGGCCAGGCTGCCGATGTGGACCACCTTGCGCAGCCGGTCGCGCCGCGCCCGGCAGGCCTCGAAAACATTGCGGCAACCTTCTTCGTTGACCCGGAAATAAGCCTGCGCCGAGGGGGCTTTAGTCAGGCCGGCGCAATGGACGACGCCGTCCACTCCCGCCAGGGCCGGCCCCAGGGTCTCGGGCAAGGTGACGTCCCCGTAGACCAGCTCCGGCGCGCAGGGCGCCAGAAATTCCAGACGGCTGGTTTTCCTCACCAGGCAGCGCACCGCGAGGCCGCGAGCATGGAGGGCGCGGGCGACGTGGCCGCCGACGAATCCCGAAGCGCCTGTGACGAGAACTTTCTGCATGTTCGAACGTGCGCTGCCGCCTCACAGCCTGCGGTCGTAAAGCCTGTATTTCTTGTAGACCTTGAATCCCAGGTTTTCCAGGATCCTGTTCATCGCCGTGTTGTTCTCCAGAACCCAGGACATCTCCGCACGCCGGATCCCTTTGGCCAGCCCCCTGCGGTAGGTTTCGTAGTAGAAGCAATTGTCGATTCCCATGTGCCGGTATTTCTTGATGACGCCCATGGTGAGGATGCGGACGGCGTCGATCCTGCGGCGATAGAGCAGGAAGCGGATGATCCCGAAAGGCAGCAGTCTGCCGTTCAGCCGGATGAGGATCTGGTTGAAGTCCGGGAGGGCCAGCGAAAACCCGGCCGGCTCGCCTGCGACTTCGGCGATCAGGCACAGTTCGGGATCCACGATCTTCCTGAGGTTCTCGGCCAGATGGCGGAATTCCCGCTCGGTCATGGGTACGGCGCCCCAGTTGTCCTCCCAGGCCGAGGTGTACAGCCGATGGATGCGCTCGAGTTCTGCGTCGAAGTCCTTCATCCTGAGGGAGCGCACGGTGAAGCGGTGCCGGCGGCGGGCGAGTTCGACCCCGCGCCGCACGCGCTCGGGAATCGTCCCTTCGCGGTCCTCGACGTAATAGGCGTAAAGATCCATCGACTTGGTGAAACCGTGGCGCACGAGCAGGGCCTCGTAGTAGGGCGGGTTGTAGGGCATCATGATCATCGGCGGCCGGTCGAAGCCCTCGACCAGAAGGCCGATCTCGTCGTTGACGCACATGCTTTCCGGGCCGCGCATGGTTTCCATACCATGGCCGCGCAGGAATTCCGCCGCGCGCGCGAGCAGAGCGTCGGCGACGGCCTGTTCCGGCACGCACTCGAACAGCCCGAAGAAGCCGGTCTTTTCCCGGTGGGTGCGTATGTGGTTATGGTTGACGATGGCGGCGATGCGGCCCAGCGTGCGGCCGGCCCCGTCGGCGGCCAGGAAGAGCTTCACCGCGGCATGCTCGAAGAAGGGATTCCTGCGGGGATCGAGAAAGGCGCGGCGCTCGACCAAAAGCGGCGGCACCCAGTTGGGATCGTTGCCGTAGATCTGCCAGGGGAGCCTGATGAAGCTCTCGCGGTCCCTTGGTGTCGCGACCTCCCGCACGATCATGGCCGGCGTCCCCATCAGGAGATGACGCCCAGCCGCCTGCCGACGATCTCGAATTTTTCCAGCGCCCGGTCGATCTGCTCGAAGGAGTGCGTGGCCATGAGGCTCACCCGGAGCAGGGCCCGGCCCGGCTCCACGGCCGGGGTGATGACGGGGTTCACGAAAACGCCTTCATCCTGCAGCGCCCGGCACATCTGGAAGCACTTCAAGTCTTCGCCCACGAGGACCGGTATGATCGGGGTGGTGGAGTTCCCCAGGTCGTAGCCCAGCGCCCTGAGGCCGCCCGCCATGCGGTGGGTGTTGTCCCAGAGCTTGCGGATGCGCTCGGGCTCGGACTGGATGATGTGCAGGGCCGCCAGGACGGCCGCGACGCTGGCCGGCGTGGGGCTGGCGCTGAAGATGAGTGCCCGCGAGTGGTGTTTGAGATAGCTGATGGTGGCCTTGTCGGAGGCGACGAACCCCCCCAGGGAGGCCAGCGATTTGCTGAAGGTGCCCATGATCAGGTCGACCTTGTCGGTCAAACCGAAGTGCGACGAGGTGCCGCTGCCTTTTTCGCCGAGCACGCCGATCGCATGGGCGTCGTCGATCATGATCATGGCATTGTATTTCTCGGCGAGCCGCACGGTCTCGGGCAGATTGAGGATGTCGCCGTCCATGCTGAAAACGCCGTCGGCCACGATGAGCTTGCCTTTCTCGTAGGGGACCTGCTGCAAGGCTTCCTCGAGGCCCGCCATGTCGTTGTGCTTGAAGCGCAGGGTCCTGCCGAAGCTCAGCCGGGCGCCGTCGACGATGCTGGCGTGATTGAGCTTGTCGAGCAGCACGTAATCGTCGCGCCCCACGAGCGTGGATATCACTCCCTGGTTGACCTGGAAGCCCGTCGAGTAGAGCAGCGCCGCTTCCTTGCCGACGAATTGCGCGATCTCTTCCTCGCAGCGGATGTGGATGTCGAGCGTGCCGTTGAGAAACCGCGATCCGGCACAGCCGGTGCCGTATTTGCGCACGGCCTCGGCGGCCGCTTCCTTGACCTTGGGATGGTTGGTCAGGCCCATGTAGCTGTTGGAGCCGAACATCAGGAGGCGCTTTCCCTGGATGATCACTTCGGTGTCCTGTTCCGACTCGATCGGCCTGAAATAGGGGTAAATCCCCATGGCCATGACCTTCTCGGGTTCCTTGTATTCCAGGATTCGCGCTCTGATCCGGTTTGTGTTTCTGTTCATTGCCGCTCCCTGGCGTAATGCCCGCTCCTGTCGCGATTGTACTATCAAGTCTTGGGTTTCGATCCTACAACATCCGTGGAATATCGCAAAGCATGGAATGGGCGCGGGCCGGGCCTACTCGTCCCATGTCCCGCACGCCGCGGCCTGTCCTGCCGCGGGCCGTCGGGTTTGGACGTCGGACTGTGCGGGCTCAGTCGAACAGACCTTCGACCGAGAGATACCTTTCCCCGGTATCGTAGCAGAAGGTCAGCACGCGGCTGCCGTCCGCAAGCTCGGGCAGCTTGCGCGCGACCGCGGCCAGGGCCGCCCCGGTGGAGATGCCGGCGAAGATGCCCTCCTCGCGGGCGCAGCGCCTGGCGAAGTCATAGGCTTCGTCCTTGCCCACGCGAATCACGCCGTCGAGAACCTCGGTGTGGAGGTTCCTGGGGATGAAGCCCGCGCCGATCCCCTGGAGCGGGTGGGGACCGGGATTGCCGCCGCTGATGACGGGTGAGAGCTCGGGCTCGACGGCGTAGACCCGGATGCCGGGGAAATGCTTCTTGAGTACCTCGCCGCACGCGGTGATGTGCCCCCCTGTTCCGACGCCCGTGATCAGGCAGTCCAGCCCCTCGGGGAAATCGCGCAGGATCTCGCGCACCGTGGTCGTGCGATGGACCTCGGGGTTGGCTTCGTTCTCGAACTGCTGCGGCATCCAGGAGTTCGGGATTTCGTCCAGCAGCTCCCGGGCCCGGCGGATCGCGCCCTTCATCCCCTGCTCGCGCGGCGTCAATTCGAAGGAAGCACCGTAGGCGGACATGATGCGCCGTCTCTCGGGGGACATGGAATCGGGCATCACCAGAATCAGCCGGTAGCCTTTGACGGCCGCGACCATGGCCAGGCCGATGCCGGTGTTGCCCGAGGTCGGCTCGATGATGGTGGTCTCCCGGTCGATGAGCTTGCGGCGTTCGGCGTCCTCGATCATGGAAAGAGCGATCCGGTCCTTGATGCTGGCGCCGGGATTGGCCCTTTCCAGCTTCATCCACACCTCGTGGCGCTCGCCGAAAAGGCGATGGATGCGCACGTGCGGCGTGTTTCCTATGGTTTCCAGGATATGGTTCACTCGCATCAGCCGCTGCCTCCCGAGGGCCTGCCCTCACTCATCAATCCCTTCATCCCGCGCAGTGCGCACCTTGATTTCGCTCTTGTGGTACACGGTCGAATACGGCCGAACGCTCTCGGTCAGCCAGACGTTGCCTCCGATCACCGAATCGTGCCCGATGACCGTCTCGCCCCCGAGAATGGTGGCGTTGGAGTAGATGACGACATTATCCTCGATGGTAGGGTGCCTTTTCGTCGCCGACATTTCCTTGGAGACGCTCAAGGCCCCGAGGGTAACGCCTTGATAGATCTTCACGCCGCTGCCGATGACGGTGGTTTCGCCGATCACGATGCCCGTCCCATGATCGATGAAGAACGGGCTTCCTATCGACGCACCCGGGTGAATGTCGATGCCGGTTTTCTGGTGCGCATACTCCGTCAGGAGCCTGGGGAAAACCGGCACCGCTTGCAGATAGAACTCGTGGGCGATGCGATAGACGGCGATGGCGAAGAAGCCGGGGTAGGCGGATATGACCTCGTCCACGCTCTCGGCGGCCGGGTCGCCTTGGAAAATCGCCTCGGCGTCCTGGACGAGCTTCCTGTGGATCTCCGGGAGTGCGGCGAGGAAGAGTTCGGCGGTCCTTTCCGCCGAATGTTTCATGCGCGCTTCCAACGGCGCGAGGATCTGCTTCAGGTTCCTTTGGATGAGCCGCAGTCGTCCTTCGATTTCCTCGGGCAAGTAGTACGCTTCCGTGGAAAAATGAGGGAAGAGGACGCCGAGCAGGTCTTCGGCGAACTCGTGGGCTCTGGACTTGTCGGGTAGCACCACGGCACGCGCCCGGCGGATCTCCAGCAGCGTGCGGGCGAACGACAGGGTGCCGGTTTCCTGGACCGATTTCATGTCCGACCTTTCTATCGATTCTAGGGGACGCGATGCCATGCCGCGTGTCGCGGCCGAATTGCCGCCACGGGCCTCGCACCTACATCCGAGTTCCCGTCAATTATAGCGCTCGCGCGCCGAAGTCCCAAAGGGCGATCCCCGGCGTTCGGTTGCGTGCGCCGCGCCGGGGATCTATACTGTGCACAGCGGTTTCACGAACGATGAAACAGGAGAAACATGTCATGCGCAAGATCGCGCTGTTGATGATGGTCGCCGTATGGGCGGCGGTTCCCGCGGCCGCGCAGAGGGAGCAGGACCGGTTGAAGGAATGCGGAAACGTTCTCAAGGAGATCCTGAACGTGCCGGACAATGTTCCCCAGGATCTTCTCAACCGGGCCGAGTGCGTGATCATCTTTCCCTCGGTCAAGAAATTCGCCGTCGGCATCGGCGGCAGCTACGGGCGCGGCGCGCTCGTCTGCCGCAGCGGCGCCGATTTCACCGGTCCCTGGGGCGCGCCCGCCATGTTCGCCCTCGAAGGCGGCAGTTTCGGGCTCCAGCTCGGCGGCCAGGCCACCGACTTTCTGCTGCTGGTGATGAATCCGCGCGGCGCCGAGTCGATCCTGGGGAGCAGGATCAAGCTGGGGGCCGATGCCTCGGCCGCGGCCGGCCCGAAGGGGCGCAACGCCGCCGCCGCCACCGACGTCGCGCTGCGCGCCGAGATACTCTCCTATTCGCGCGCGCGCGGCCTTTTCGCCGGGATCTCGCTGGAAGGTTCGACCTTGCGCTCCGACGGCGACGCCAACAAGAACCTTTACGGCAAGGAACTGAGCGCGCGCCAGATCGTGCGCGAAGGGGCCGTGCCGGCACCCCCGGCCGCCAGGGATCTGGTCGCGCTGCTCAACAAGAGGTCGCCGAAAAACCTGAGCGAAAAATGACCGGCGCGCTTGATCGGCGGCGCAGCGCGGCCGCCGCCCCCTGTTGCGCGATGCCTGCGTTGCGGCAGCCGTACCGGACTGCACCCTGGAACCACCTGCCGGAAGGAACCGTTGCCGACGCGATACCTGCTTCTCTTGGCCCTTCTTTTCTTTGACGGCAGCGTTCCGTCTTCCCCCAGGAATCCTGGACGCCCGTGCTTCTCCCGTCGGGAAAGATCCTGCAGGAGCCTCCGGCGGGGAGGTTTCTTTCCGACCTGAATGCCTTTCCCATCAAGTCGGCGCTCAGCCCCGACGGCAGGTACGTGGGGTTCCTCAGCACGGGCAGAGGGCGCGGCACGGGGCCGAACAAACCGAACCACCCCTTCCCGCCCGGCCAGCGTCCCGGCGCCTACGGGCCGACATTGCTGCGGGGGTTCCTGCACGAGATCCGGCTGGAAGAAATCCGGAGCGGCCTGGGGCGCTTCACCGCTCACGGCGACGCTCGATCTCGACGATGCCGACCGGGCGGACGCCGCCACCCTGGACTACATCCTGCAGGAATGGGTGCAACTGCAGGGGCGCTCGAGGTGCTGCCGCAGGCGATGCGGGCGCCGGGTATTGCGAGTCAGCCGTCCACGAGTTTCATGCTGGTATCGGAATAGCGCGCCCCCGAAGCGGCGCCGCGCGGGAAGGCGGCATCGAGCTCGCGCAGGTCGTCCGCAGTCAGCTCCACGTCGAGCGCCGCCGCATTCTCCTCGAGGTAGCTCCGGCGTTTTGTCCCTGGAATGGGGACGATGTCGGGCCCTTGCGCCAGCAGCCACGCGAGCGCGAGCTGCGAGGGCTTGCATCCCTTGCGGGCCGCCAGGCGCTCCAGGCGGTCGAGGAGTTCGAGATTCCTGGCGAAGTGCTCTTCCTGGAAGCGCGGGGTCTGGCGCCGGAAGTCGTCCTCGCCCAGCTCATCGGCCCGCCGGATGCGGCCCGTCAGGAACCCCCGGCCGAGCGGGCTGTAGGCCACGAAGCCGATTCCCAGTTCGCGGCATGTCGGCAGCACCTCCGCCTCCGGATCGCGCGTCCACAAGGAATATTCGCTCTGCAGCGCCGCAATCGGGTGCACTGCGTGGGCGCGCCGCAGCGTCTGCGGCGCGGCCTCGGACAGTCCCAGGAAACGAACCTTGCCCTGCTCCACCAGGCGGGACATGGCTCCCACGGTGTCCTCGATGGGAACCGCCGGGTCGACCCGGTGCTGGTAGTACAGGTCGATGACGTCGACCCGCAATCGGCGCAGGCTGGCGTCGCAGGCGGCGCGCACGTACTCCGGCCTTCCGTTCACGCCGCGAAAAGCGGGATCCGCGCTGCGCAGGATGCCGAACTTGGTGGCCAGCACCACCTCGTTGCGGTGCCCGCGAATGGCCTTGCCGACCAGCTCCTCGTTCTTGAAGGGCCCGTATGCGTCGGCCGTGTCGAGGAAGTTGATGCCTAGATCGAGCGCGCGCTGGATCACGGCGATGGACTCCTTTTCCTCGCTCGGCCCGTAGAACTCCGACATGCCCATGCATCCCAGGCCGATGGCCGAAACCTGCAGTCCCGATTTCCCCAGCTCGCGTGTCTTCATTTCCGGCCCTCCCTCAGGGCGCGGCCGCTCGAGCGCGCCGCTCCGGCAGCATGATAGGAACAATGGCCCGAGCCTTCAAGAGCGGCGCGGCGGCGCCCGGAAAAGCGGAGCTTGTGAAACACGGCACTAATCTTCCTGCGCGCCCGACCGATCTTGGATGGTGAGCCACCCGGCGTGCGGCGGGGCGGACGCAACAGTCTGGGGAGGGGCCATGGAAAAGAACGGGCAGCGGAGCCACAGGGATGATGCGGCGGGGGCGCGCGCCGACAGGCGCGGTGCACCGCGCCGGCCTGCGTGTTCGATCCCCGGGCTGGGCGCGGCCGACATCGTCGCCGGCCCCGAAGTGCGCTTGCTCAACATATCGCGCGCGGGCGTGCTTCTGGAGAGCGCGCGGCGGCTGTCGACCGGGTCGCACATCTGCCTGAGGCTCCACGCCGCGGATGCAGTCTTCCTGCTCAAAGGCCGCGTGCTGCGTTCCCGGACCGTCACCGAGGGCGGGTGCGACCTGCGCTACGAGTCGGCCGTCGCCTTCGACGAGGACTTCGTGCTTCTCGACCAGACGCTCACCGAAAAAGGGGAGGGCGCGGGCGGCGGCCCGGCGGGCCGCCGCTGCGCGCCGGCAAGACGGGCCGCAGGCGGCGCCCCCGGTTATCCCCGGCTCGAGGCCGCGGGGTCGACGATATTCGCGGAGGCCTTCCTCGCGCGCCGTTCCGGCGCGGACCTGCGCCGACTGCTCGATCTGGAGAACGCATAGCGGCTGCGTCCCGCGGCGCGCCGCAGGCGCCGGGCGGGACGCGGCGCGCTATTTCCTGTGCCGGTCGAACCACCCGATGATGTGAAGGATCTTGCTCATGTGATGGCTGGGGCGCACGGAAATGCCGTGCGGCTCCCCCGGCACGCGCACGAGCACCGCTTCGACCCCGAGCAGCTTCAGCGCCTGGTAATACTGCTCCGAGTCGGACATGGGCGTGCGGTAATCCTCTTCCCCGGTCATGACCATGGTCGGCGTCTTCACGTTCTTGACGACCGAGAGGAGCGAACGGCTCTCGTAGTGCTGCACGTGATCCCATGGGAATCCGGGGAACCAGTGGTTGTAGGTCCAGTTCCCGATGTCGGAGGTCAGGACGAAGCTGTACCAGTTGATCACGGGATAGACGGTCACGGCGGCCCGGAAGCGCGGCGAGCGCCCGATCATCCAGCAGGTCAGCACGCCCCCGCCGCTGCCGCCGGTGACGAACAGCTGCTCGGCGTCGATGTACCCTTTGGCGATCGCGGCGTCGACGCCCGAGTCGAGGTCGTAGAAGTCGTCTCCGGGGTAGGCGTGGTGGATGAGGTTGCCGAATTCGCCTCCGTAGCTGGTGCTGCCCCGCGGATTGGTGTACAGCACCACGTAACCGCCGGCGGCCATCAGCTGCTTCTCCAGGTCGAAACGGTCGCCGTAATTGGCGAAGGGGCCGCCGTGGATTTCCAGGATGAGCGGGTATTTCCTGGACGGGTCGAAGTCGGGCGGCTTGAGGAGCCAGCCCTGGATATCGCGCCCGTCCTTGGATGACTTGTACACGATCTCCTCGAGCTGCCCCAGCTTCTTGCCGGCGAACAGGTCCTCGTTCACCGCCGTGATGACCCGTGGTTTGGTGTCTCCGGCCGAGGCGACGGCGATGTCGCCGGGCACCAGCGGGGTCTTCCAGGTCACCGCGACGGCGCCGTTGCGCGCCACGGTGAAGGCACCGCCCCCGCTGTAGGCGCTCGTGCTGCTGCCGACGTTGCCGAACACTTTCCGCGGCCGGCCGTCGAGAGTGATGAAGTAAAGCCCGGTATTCCCCCGGTCGTCCGACAGAAAGTAAATGCCGCTGCCGTCCGGAGCCCACCGGGGGCGGGCGGCGTCGCGATCCATCCGGGCGGAAAGCGAGCGCGAGCCGCTCCCGTCGCGGTTCATCACGCGCAATTCCTGAACCTGATAGCCCTGGTAGCGGTCCTCGAAGCCGGTGTAGGCGATCATCTTCCCGTCGGGAGATACGGCCGGATCGGCATCGGGGCCCTTGTTGGCGGTCAGCTTGCGCGTCGTGCCGTCGGACACCGAAAACTCGTAGATGTCGGTGTCGCGCGGCTCGCGCTCGAAATCCGGGTTGCGGTTGACCGACATGATGAGATAGCGGCCGTCGGGAGTCCACACGGGCTCGCTCGCCCCGAAGGGAGCGCCGTGCTGGAAGGGTCCCTTGGAAATCTGGCGCGGCGTTCCGCCCTCGGCCGGGACGACAAAGAGATGGATGTAGCCGGGCTTGAGGTAGCCGAAGCCGTTGAAGCGGTAGACCAGCCGGTCGATCACCCTGGCCGGATCGGCCCACTTGGCGCCCTCGGGTGCGGCGGGCATCTTGACGATCTGAGGCGGGCTTTCGGGGACGTGCATGGTGAAGGCGAGCCACCGCCCGTCGGGCGACAAGGCCAGGCCTGCCGGCGGGGATGTCAGATTGGTCAGCTTGGCCGTGCGGCCCGTGTCGAGCCACATGCGGTAGATCTGGGGGGAGCCGTCACGGTTGGAGATGAAGAAGATCTCCCCGCCGTCGGGAGACCAGCAGGGGGAAGTGTCGTTGTAGTTGCCGCTCGTGAGCGGGCGGTGGCCTGTGCCGTCGAAGCGGATGAACCACAGGTTGGAGTGCCTCCGATCCCCCATGATGTCGGCGAACTGGCGCACGTAGACGACGGCGCTGCCGTCGGGCGAGATCCGGGGATCGGTCGCCAGCTCGAGATTGAAGACATCCTGGGCGGTCAGCCGGTCGGATTGCGCGCGTGCGCCCGAAGGCACGAGCGCCGCCAGGACCAAGCCGAGCCATACAGCTTTGCGCATGGGAGCATGCATAGCGTTTGCCTCCTCCGGTTTCGGAAATGCCGTGAGTTGCTTGACGGGCCCATTGTCCGACAAGCCGCCCCGGCAGCACAAGCGGCTCGAGCAAGCCGGACCCCGGCAGCCGGCACGAGGCCCACCCGGCTGACGGCTGAATGCTGACAGCTGAATGCTCATGGCTGACGCAGCGGCGCAAGTCGTCTACATCTCGTAGCGAGCTTATTGCCCGAAACGGCAATGACCGGACCTCCAAGGAACTAATCTTCCGGCGGGATCTGCCGATTTACTGATCGAACGCGGCCTTGTGCCGCAGTACGACCGGGCTTTCTGCCAAGGTGATTGCATGCACGGACGCAATGAGCGCAAGCGCGACAGCGATCGGCGGACCGCACCCCGCCTGCCGGCTTCGGCCATCCCTTCCCTGAAAGGCGTGAAACTGGTGGCCGGGCCTGAAGTACGCCTGATCAATATCTCCCGGGGAGGCGCACTGATCGAAAGCAACACCCGCCTGTCGCCCGGTTCGGCCTTGTGCCTGCGTCTGGTGACCGCGGATTCGATATACCTCCTCAAGGGGCGCGTGCTGCGCTCCCGCGTAGCCTTCCTCACCGGCAACGCCCTGCAGTACGAGTCGGCGCTGGTCTTCGACGAAGAGTTCTCCATGCTGCCTGCGAAGGAGCAGCAGGCGGCGGCAGAAGCAGGAGAAGGCGCGGCGGCGCATCCGGCGGAGGCCGATACCGCCCCAGAAGAGCTTCGGGAGTCGGAACCGGAAGAAGCCGGACCGACCGGCGAGCCCCCGGAGGTGTTCACCGTGACCGTGTCGTGCACGGAAGATGAAGGGCGGCTGCGCGAGATGCTCGGCCGCAACAGCTGGTGACCTTCCCGCCCATTAAGCGATTGAAATCGCGCGTATAGACAGTCGGGAAAACGGCCGATACGAGTGATAGCTGTTTCCCTGTGCAGGCTGCAGGAAACGGTCGAGGGACCGGAGAAGCCCGGCCGGAGGATTCCGGCCGCATTCTCCCGGCCTGCTCCCGGCATGCCGAGCAGCGTTCCGAAGCGATGTGACCGGGGCCCGGCGGCTGGGGTATGATGAAACGGGAGGCGCCGTAACGCGCCGGCTCAGCAATGAAGATCCTGTACGTTACAGGCCATCTGCGGGATGCGGATTTCGTCGAGCACGAACTGCACCGCTTGCTGCCCGAATGCCGGCTCGATGTATCGCCCACGATCGAGGACGCTCTGCAGCGCCTGAGCGCGCCCGATGCATGCGATGCGGTTCTCGTCGACGCGGTTCTGCCCGACGGTGAAGCGCCGCGCCTGGTAGCCCATGTTCGGCAAGTGGCCCTCCCGGTTCCCGTCATCGTGCTGCTCGGTGCCAACGACCCTAATCCGCCGCTGCAGGCGCTGGAAGCGGGCGCCGACGACTACCTGGTCAAGCGGCAGCAGCACCTGGGCCGCCTGCCGGCGATGCTCCGAGGCGCTCTGGAACGTTACCGGCCGCCCGACGAAGAAAAGCGCCGCGTCTTGGAGGTGCTGTATGTCGGCGATGCGGCGGCCGCGCCCGATCAGCTCAAGGATCCGTCGCGCATGCGCCTCGATCCGGCGCGGCTGCGCGCCGACGGCTCGCTCGAGCAGCTGGAGGGCGCGGCGATCGAGCAGATTCCCTACGATGTCATCATCGTCGACGACACCCTGGTCGGAGCTCATCCGCTGCGCGCGCTGAAGGACGCCCTCGTCCGGGCGCCGGAGGTGCCGGTCATCCTGCTGGCGGCGCCCGGGAACGAGAACCTGGCTTTCCAGGCGCTCAAGATGGGCGCCGACGACTGCCTGGTCAAGACGGAGGGATTTGCCGACCGCCTGCTCCTGGCCGTACACAAGGCGATCAGCCAGCGCGGCGTGCTGCGCGAGAAGGCGGCGCTGCACACCACCGAGGGCCGGCTGCGCCTGGTCCTCGAAACGGTGCCCGCCTGCATCACCGTCCTGGCATGCGACGGGACATTCCAGGCCATGAACTGGTCCGGGCTTTCCATCATGGGGGCGGGGCGCATCGACCAGATCGTGGGCAAGAATATCCGCGACTTCGTCGCCCCGGGGCAGGAGCGGCCGCTGCTCGAGTTTCTGGAAAAGATCTGCGCGGGCGAGCGCGGCGCCATTCAGTTCGAGTGTCGGGGGCTGGACAAGACGGTGCGGCGTTTGGAACTGCGTGCCGTGCCGCTCAAGCGGGAAGCGGATGCGAGAGTCACGGTCCTGGGCGCGATCCTGGATGTGACCGAGAGCGCCAGGCTCGCCGGGCAAACCGCCGGCGCCGCGCCCGTGCCCCCTGCGGGCGAGCCGACGGTCGAGAAAGCCGAGGAGCACCGGCGCAGGAGCACCGACGTACCGCCCGGCGACGACGCCGCAGCGCAGGAGCGCTTCGTCATCCAGAAGAGACTGGAAGCCTTCGAGAGGGCGCTGCGCGCCGCGGGCGCGCGCTACACGCAGCTGGCGCAGGAATACCGGCAGGATCGCGAGCGCTGGGAGGGGATCCGCTACGAGCTCGAGCTGCAGAAGGGGATCGCCGAAGAAAAGGTCGTAATCCTCGAGCAGGAGGTGGCGGCGCTCAAGGCCAGGGAGAGCGAGGGCGAAGCCGAACGGACGGCTCTCAAAGAGCGGCTCCAGACTCTCGAAGCCGAGCTGGCCGGGGCGTGGGAAACCGCCGAAGCCCGGCGGGCGCTCCTCGAGCAGGCGCGCTGGCAGGTCGAGCGCGGCGCGCTCAACCTGGAAGAGGTGCTGGCGCAGGAGCGCACCAAGCTGGAGCTTGCCGAGAAAACCCTCCAGGCTGCCGAAAGCGCGCGCGTGGAACTGGTCGAAGAGAATCGCCGGCTGCGCTCCCGCCTGGAAGAAATCGGGAGCGAGCTGGAGAAGGAAGCGGCAGCGCGCTCCGCCCTGCAGGAGGCGCTACGTTCCGCCGAGACCGGGCAGGCGGATCTGATCGAAGACCTCGAGCGCGAGCGCGGGCGCGCCGAAGAAGCGCGCGAGGAATTTGCAAAGCTGCGGGCATCGCTCGAGCAGGCGCTGGCGGCGGCCGAAGAGCGCCTGGCGCGCGAGAAACAGGAACGCGATGCCGAACTGGCCCGGCTCGAACAGGCCCGCCTGGAGGCGGAGCGGCACAGCTCGGAGCTCGAGCATGCGCTGGCGGCGGCCGAAGAGCGCCTGGCGCGCGAAAAACAGGAGCGCGGTGCCGAGCTGGCCCGGCTCGAACAGGCCCGCCTGGAGGCGGAGCGGCGCAGCTCGGAGCTCGAGCAATCGCTGAGGGCCGCGGAAGAGCGTCTGGTGCAGGGAATCGAGGGATCCCGCGCCGAGATCGAGCGTCTCAAGCAGGAAGCCGGCCGGTTGGAGCAGGAGCGCGCCGCTTTCGAAGAAGCGCTGCGCGCCGCCGGCGCCCGGCTGCGGCAGGAAGCCGAGGAGCACGAGGCCGCCTTGGCGTCGCGGGAACAGGCGCTCGAGCAGGCGGAGCAGCAGCGCCTGGCGCTTGCCGAGGCGCTCAAGGCCGCGAAGGCGCGGCTCGCCGAGGAGATGGAGCTGCGCCGTGCCGAGCAGGCGCTGCTCGAGCGTATGCGCAGCGAGCTCGAGAGCCGGCAGGCGGCCGTGGAGGAAGTCCAGAAGGCGGCGGAAATCCGGTTGGCCAAACAGGCCGAGGAGCATCAGGCCGAGCGTGCACGGCTCGAGAGTGCGCGCGCGGAAGCCGAGGCGCAGCGGGCGGCGCTGGCCGCCGCGCTCGACGAGGCCCAGGCACGCCTGGCGCGTTCCCTTGCCCAGCTCGACGAGCAACGCGACGGATTCGCGCAGGCCGTTCGCGGATTGGAGGAGGAGAACGACCGGCTGCAGGTGGCGCTGCGCGCCGCGGAAGCGCGGCTGGCCGCAGGCGCCGCCGAACGCGAGGCCGAACGCGCCGCACTCGAGCAGGCGCGCCGGGAACTGGAGCAGCGCAACGCCGCCCTGGAGGAGGCCCTGGCTGCGGCCGATATGCGCGCGGCGCAGCTGAGCGAGGAGCGCCGGGCCGAGGCGGAAGGGTTCGAACGCTCGCGGCAGGAATGGGGGCAGGAGCGCGCCGCGCTGGAAGAGGCGCTGCACTCCGCCGAGGAGAGGCTGGCTGCCCAGGTCGCGGCATACCAGGCGGAAACGGCCCGCCTGCGGGCGGCACAGGAGGAATCCGAGCGTCGGCGCTTCGAGCTCGAGCAGGCTCTCGGGGCGTCCGAGGCAGGGTGCGCGCGGCTGGCAGAGGAAAGCCGGGCGGAGAAGGCGCGGCTGGAAGAAGCGTTGCGGCAGGCCGAGCAGGCATGCGCCGGGCTCGAGGAGCAGCTGCGCGCGGCGGAAGCCGGCCTGGCCGGTGCGCTCGAGGAGCAGCGCGCCGAGTTCGAGCGCGCGCGGGCGACCTGGCAGGAGGAACGCTCCCGGCTGGAGGAGAGCGTCAGGATCGCCGGAATGCCCGAAAGGGAGGAACTGGGGCGCCTGACGGCACGCCTGCAGGAGCTGGAGCGCGCGCACGGGGAACTCGTCGAGCTCCACCGGGCGACCGAAGAGCGCGCCGGCGCGCTGCAGGCGGAGCTGCAGTCGGCCCGGGAGCGCGAGGCGCAAACCGAGGCCCGGCACCGAGCCGAGCTCGAGAAGCTCGAGGCGCTCGTCGCACGGCTGCAGCAGGAGCTCAAAGAGTCCGAAGAACGCCGCGCGCAACTCGAAGAGGCCTGGCGCGCCGCGGAAGCGGAGCGGTCGCAGGCCGAGCAATACCGGGCCGAGGTCGAACGATTGGAGCGCGCGCTGCGGGATGCGGAAGAGCTGAAGCAAGCCGCCTCGGAGAGCCTCCAGGCTTTGCAGGCGCAGTTCGCGGCGGCGTCGGCCGAGTGGCGGAGCCGCAGCGAGCGGGCGGAAGTGCTCGAAAGGGAGCTGGAGCAGCAGCGGGCGGCGCGCAATGCGCTGGAAAGCGCATTGCGAACCGCGGAGATGCATCGGGCCCAGTTGCTCGAAGAGGCGCAGGGCATGCGCGCCCAGATGGAGCGGCTGCAGCAGGAGCTGGAGCAGCAGCGCCATGCCCGCCTGGCGCTCGAGGATGCCTGCCGTGCCGCGGAGGCGGCGCGGGCCCAGTTGAGCGAGCGCCAGCTTCTCGAGCACGGGCAGCTGGAAGAGGCACGGCGCGAGCGCGACGAGTACCGGGCCGAGCGCGAGCGGCTGCTGCGCCTGCTGGCGGAGACATCGGCGCGCTACCAATCGCTGCTCAAACAGCGCACCGAGCACTTCCAGCAACTGCTGCGTGAAACCGTGGCGCGCTGCCAGCAGGATGCCGAATCGCAGCTGCAACTGCTGACCGCCCAGCATCTC
>Ga0209102_1000772_pt1 | contig 19704 bp, 19 predicted proteins | sample ConPoolayeHmetaG_FD_185483 | JGI IMG/M metagenome (GOLD analysis project Ga0209102, IMG submission 185483) | Hot spring microbial mat communities from California, USA to study Microbial Dark Matter (Phase II) - Cone Pool mat layer H metaG... ...
AAGCTGAAGGATTATGTTGAGCTTATGAAGCCGTTCAGCCGTTCCAAATCAACCCTATACTACGGTTTAACTTCGCTTATGGGAAGCGTTTTAGCCTCGCCACATAGCCTGCAAATGGCGGAAACGTTGAAGGCCATGTTTTCATCCCTGCTCGCTGCCTTCGCAATCTACGCCTTAAACGACGTATGCGACGTTGAAGTCGACAGGATAAACGCTCCTGAAAGGCCTCTCCCCTCCGGACGCGTCAGCGTCGTCGAGGCCGAAGCCCTCGTAATCGCGCTTTTCACGTTCGCTCTTTCATTGGCGTCAACCGTTAACCCTTTGACCCTCGCGTTCACAGCGGTTTTTTCGGTTCTTGGAGTAGCGTACTCAGTTCCGCCCCTAAGGCTTAAGGACGGATGGTTCGCGGAGGTCTGCTGGGGTCTCGGAATAGCTGCAACCGTGCTTTGTGGAGCAAGCGTAGCCGAAGTTAACCTGCCAGTCGCGATTGCATCAGCCATACTTGCCTTGCTAACAGCTGGCTGCGGCATGATAAAAGACCTTAAAGACATGGAAGGCGACAGGGCTAAGGGAATACGCACCATTCCAATATTGATAGGTGAGGAAAAAACAGTGAAGCTTATGACAGCAACGTTCACAGCGGTTTTCCCATTGCTGCCAGTGTACGGAATAACCTTCTACAGCTTCAACATGCCATACACAGCGTTGGCTACGCTTGCAGCTGCAATCTTCGCATACAGCCTCATCCTACTCAACAGATCCCCAAAAAACAGAAGCCTCTACAGGAAAACATACAAGATACAGGCAGCGTCAGGCTTCATCCTCAACATAGCCTTTCTACTTCTTGGAATTTGACACATTATTCACAAAACGGGTTTTGAGCTACGTAGTCTTTGATAGACATACATGCTCTGAGGCGCGCGCAAAGGCATAAATAGTTCCAAGTGTACAGAGTGTTTACGGGTGTGTAATGTGACTAGGAGGCCCTTCAAAACCGAGGTTGTTGCTGTTAGGCTTGTTCCAGGGTTCAAGCGGGTGCTGGAGCAGCTGGCCAAAAACGAGGGGCTTGACCTGTCGGCGTGGATGAGGAACCTCATCATTAAGGAGTTGAAGGTGAGGGGCATAATCAAGGATTCTGGAATGGCCACTTTCGCCATGGATGGAATTCTGCTTCAGGAAAAGCCTGAAAAGGAGAACAAAGGGGAAGGGGAGAGTGGTGGTTTTTGACATTTTTATGTATATTTTGAGGGGTGTTTACACTCGTTTACTCATGATTGACAAACGTTATAACCATGTGTTTAGCGTAGGTTGAACACTTGTAAACAGCAATCCTTATCTTTTGGCGGAAAACCATATACGCGGGAAAATAGGGCTCCTGCGTGAGGTTGATGAACCATACAGCTGAACCGAACAACTACAGCGCTTTTAAAGAGAGCACAAGCCATAAGCGCGAACCTTTCTTGGAGGTCTAATGGCTTGGCATCCATGCCGTTTCTGCCTGAGCTTTTCCTGCTGTTCGCCATAAACTTCTTTCTTGCCTTAAGCCTCATAAGCTGCCTTCTTGAAAAGCTTTTCCCAGCGGCTTTCCCCTACCTCTGCCAGGTTATGGCGCTTGCAGGCTACGGACAACTCTGGGTCCACTATACCTTTCTGCAGGGCTCCGTTGAGGTGCGGTTCTGGTGTAGCCTAGTCTACCTCGCATTCGTGGTAGCCGCGGTGTCAGCTGTAAACATCTACATCGCCATCACAAGGCACAGGCCAAGCGTGGGCGGAATATTCCTCGGAGGCGTAACCCTGCCAACAATGTCCATAGCCGCCTTCGTCATGTCCTGTTACGTCAACGGCCTATCCATTCCAATGCCGAAGCTCCCATCCATCCCCATGGAAGCCATCCAGACAGTCTTAGCCATAGGCATAGTCGTACTTGCTTTGAGCGTCGTCGTATACGCCAAAGAGGAAAAAGCCCTTCGAATCCTGGCGCGTGCGGCACCCATAACCTCGCCGGGAATCCCGACGCCGACAGCATCCCTAAAGGTGAGCCTAGCCGAGGTTGACAGGCAATTCGAGAAAGGCGAAATCAGCCTCAACGAGTACATCCAAAAAAGGAAAAGCCTCGTCAAACAAACCCCACAGGAGAAAACATGGATTCAGAAGCTTGAAGAAGCCATAGAAAAACTTCCAAAAACCGAAAGCGCGGGGCCCAAACCAGTGGAAGAAGGAGGTGAAAAGAAAAATGAGTGAAATATTTGAGACGAAACGACACAAGCGAAAAACGCTGACGCTGCTAATGCTACTCATAAGTTCAGCACTAATAGCAACAGCCTCAGCGGCAGTCTACAACCTAATGTACATGCAGGCAATGCCCATCAGCGTTCAAACGGCTAAAGTCATTTTTGCAAATGGAGATGATGCAAGCGAAGCTGGCACGACTATTGGAACCAATGGCACTTATGTAAAGTTCACAAGCCTTTCAGGATGGCCCAACGCCACCAGAGTTTACGAAAACGCCTCAGTCATCAAAAACGTAGATAACGTAAAGAACTTTGAATGTCAACTTAGTCGTGATTCTTGGAGTGGCGACACAGACTACATCGATGAACTTTATGTGAAAATATACGATGCTAGCGGAACGTGGAAAGGCACCGTAGACGTGAAAACTGGCGATTCCACGTCATTCACGATACCGCATGGTGAAATTTGGCGCGTTGAATGGAGCATCAAGTGGAAAGCTGAGACACCAGCTGGAAGCACGGTGACTGTAACGCTAGCACTTATGGTAACAGGTGAAGGAACAAGCGAGTAAGATCGCCTTTAACCCCATTTTCTGTTTTCCTAAACTTTGTTTGTTAATTGTTTCATGTGGAAGCTGGCATGGAGCGAAACCGTGTGAGAACGCGTTTAAACATCCTAATTCAAGCCGTTTTGCTACTGGCAGTTCTGACGTTTTCCGCCCAAGCCAGCGCCTACAGCCTGCTTTATGCCGGTGCGTGTGTCGCTGCTGAGGCGCCCGGCGTGGTTCTGTGCGGGGGAACAGCCGGCAACAGCACCATTTACGTGAACAGCACAAGCGCCAAAGTAGCTGTTTCCCCGCCATCATCGCCATACTACTACCCTGGAGGTTGCAACATTCTGGCCGGCGCACATGTTTCAGGCACCCTTCCGACAAGCGTGCGGTGGGTGGACGGCGACTACTTCATCGTGCGCAGTGCAGGCTCCGCAACCTCAACCATCGCGTATTACCCTTCAGGCTACACGCTTTTAGGCTCAACAACGCTTGTCAGCGGTTCAGTTAACGATTTGCAGAGCAACGACGGCACGTATATGACTTTCAAGTCGTATGTCTCTGGCGTAAAAAACAACATGGAAGATTTCGTTGACCAAACCAGCAACGTCGACGGTTTTGCCGACGTTGGAACCCACAGCAACTTCACAGCTATGCAGGTTTACGACGGCGTATATGACACTTTAACGGAGTCGGATAAAGGTTACTATGCTACAATAACTTATGTTGGTGCTGGAGCAAAAACTTCTGGTACAGGCAGTATTACCCCTCCATTACCATCAGGGTGGCAGCAAAACGACATCTTTCTGTTGTTCTGTGAAACAGCAAACCAACCTGTGCAGGCACCAACTGGATGGGCTGAAATTCCAAGTTCTCCGCAAGGAACCGGAGGAGGCGGCGGCCCCGCATCTACACGTTTAACAGTGTTCTGGAGGAGAGCCACTGCAAGCGAGGCAAACCCCACCATCGCTGACCCTGGTAACCACATTGTTGCCGCCATCCTCGCCTTCAGAAACGTTGTAGAGTCAGGCAGCCCGTGGGATGCCACTGCGGGAGATGTCTTAACTTCGGCGAGTACAAGTGTGACAATTCCAGGCGCCACAACAACTGTGCCTGGATGCATGGTTGTGGTTGCTGTTGCCACAGGCCCGGACACCAACAACGCCCAGTGTTCAAATTGGGCAAATCCGAATCTCTCCGGGTTAACCGAGCTGGTGGACTACTACAGCAACGCAGGTAACGGCGGTGGTTTCGGCGTGGCCGCAGGAACTATGCCAACAGCTGGAGATTACGGTTCCACAACAGCAACTGTGGCAACATCGTTTGTTCAGGGAAGGATAAGCCTAGCGCTTAAACCTAAATGGATATCCAATTATCAACTTGACCTTGAAGTTCAATGGGCAAACGCAGATCATTCACGGCAAAACGAGTATCTATGTATTTATGCAGGCGCTGTAGGCAACGAATATTTACAGGTTGACGTTTGGACCGGCTCAAGCTGGTCCACCGTGATCCCCGCGCTTTCAGCGAACACTTGGAACAACGTAAGCGTCTCCGCTTACCTGACATCAGGCACTTTCACGATAAGGTTTAAAGCAACAGCTGAAACAGGAGACCCAACCCAAGACAGCTGGCAAATAGACTGCGTTTTGCTGCATACTTGGGATGACGAGTACACGGCTGAAGTCGAGTTTTCCGGCGCCTCAAACAACGGGTCATGGACTCAGCTTGTCTGGACCGTTGACAGCTGCCTAACGGAGGCAAGCGTAAACGTCACCGTTCAACTGTACAATTACGTGTTAGGCGGTTATCCAACGAGCGGCGACGGCTACACTGGCTACACGTCCAGCAGCACGCCGAACACCGATGAAACCGTAACCCAAACCATAACAGCCAACCCGGAGCGCTTCAGGGACGCCTCGGGCAACTGGAAAATCAAAATAAAATGCGTTAAAACCGCCGCAAGCCAGTTCGAGTTTAAAGCAGACATGGTAAAGTTTGAACCCACATACTACAGCGAATACACCGCTTCAACAGAATTCCTGTTCACGGGCATGACCATGGACGCGCCAGCGCAGCTTAACGTCACCATTGTAAGCCAATACAACGTTACAGGCGTAACCGTCACAGTTCAGGTTTGGAACTACGTTTCAGGCTCGTACGCGACAGGCGGCGAGGGCTACCTCCAGCACATTTCCAGCGGCGTAAACGAAACAAAAACCCTAACCATAACCGTCAATCCAGAAGCCTACACGCGCAACGGTGAAGCAAAAATAAAAATAACCGCGGTTAAAACCACCCTGTCACCGTTCCAGCAGGAAACCAACCAGATCGAAATGTGTTTCCACGCCCTAAAATATCATTACGTCCTCCAAGTTGCAAACCAAGCGTCCGAAGCCTGGAAAATCCGCCTCACAGCCTACAGCCAATCCAACATCAACCACCTATCCAACTGCACCATCTACTTCACAGACCTGTCTGGCACAACAACCTCCAACCAAATCCTCATCCGAAGCGGCGCATACATCCAGCAACAGGGCAGCTGGCAAGACCTTGCAGGCTTAGATACAGTGTACATCGCCATGACAGTTTCAACTTCCAACATGGAAACCTCACACATCCACGCATATCTGGAAATCCTCATCCCAAACACATCAACGTACAACCTGATGACCATAACCTTTGAAATCTCGTGACTTGATCATCTAAATATACACTTTCCTGTCCCTTCACGTTCATTGTGAGCGCCTATGAGAAGGTTGTTGTATAGCTTCCTCTAAACCCCTACGCACGAACACACATATTCATTCATTATGAAGGGATTTATGGGGGAACGCTTTCCCCCATCATTAAGTTAAGCTTAATCCTCTAACAAGTCACCTCCAACGCTTAACCCCCTTCACAATGAATGGGTGTTCATGTGAATGGGGTTGTCTGGGTAAACTATTTAATGGGGTTGTCTGGGTAAACTATTTAAGCAGTCATTGGCGCGCTGCGCCTTTGGATGAAATTGCCAAAATCTCTTTTGCCACGCTCATCCTGGGCCTATGATGGTGTATCCTGCCTGTCTGAGAAGGGGTATAGCTTCTTCTAGGGCTAGTTTGAGCGTTTCCTTCCTTGACTTTGTTATAGTCTTCTTCACGTAATGCCTATCTATGTATTCCTCTCCTGTTATGAGCAGGTGCCATATTATGCCCAGGAGCTTTCTTGCTGTGGCAACTATTGCTATCTTATGGCCCCTTCTTCCCTTTATTCTCAGGTAGAATTGTCTGATTTGGCTGTTTCTCGCTTTGATGGCTACCGTTGCGCATTGGGCCATTATCCTCCTTAACCATTTGTTTCCTTTTTTGGTTATGTGTCCGGTTTTTGCTGTTTTTCCGGCTGTTTGGTAGGTTGATGGGGCTAATCCTGACCATGAGTATAGCTTCTTTTCGTTCTGAAACCTTTCGGGATCTGCTATTTCCGCTATTACGGCTGACGCTGAGACTTCTCCTAGTCCTGGAACTTTGCTTACCCTCTCCACATCCTTCTTGTTAACCAGCGTTGCGATTTTTGCGTTTAGCTGTCTTATTTGTTCTTCAAGCCTGTTTATGTTTTCTAGGCATATTTTCAGCTCTATTATGTCTGCTTCTCCTAACGCTCCCAGTATGGATTCTTTCACCTCTTCCCTCTTCTTTTTCAGCCTTTCAGAAGCGTATTTGTCTATGACTTCGTCTATGCTTTCGCCTTTCATTAATGCGTTTAGGAGCATCTGTCCGTCTCTTCCGAAGATGTTGGATAGTTTTGAGGCTAGCCTTATGTTGCATATTTGGAGTACTTTATGAACTCTGTTTTTGAAGGCTGTTTGTGTTTCTAGGAGTGTCACCCTCAGCCTTGTTAGGCTTCTGAGTTCCATAATCTTCTTTTCCGGTATGTATGATGGTTTGACTAGGCCTGCGCTGAATACGCGTGCAAGCCATTGGGAGTCCAATTCGTCTGTTTTTCTTCCCGGTATGGCTTTGACTTGGTGGGCGTTGGCTACAGTGATTTGGAACCCGTTGTCTGCTAGCGTCACGTATATTGGAACCCAGTATATGCCTGAGGATTCCATTACGCCTTTAAGACAGTTTTTCTCTTTTAGCCATTCCATTAGGCTTTGTAGGTCTTTGGCGCCTACTCCGCTCCATCTTGTTTCTTCGCTTTCCTCTGTTATGATTGTGGTTACGAGGACGTTTTTATGTACGTCTATTCCGAATACGCGTTCCATGTGGCTTCACCTCTTTGCGTTTTGGAGGGCGCCCCTTCAATTTTGGCATCTTGCTACTCGGGCTCGTGGCCCATTCATCCTGAATCGCCGAGGGGTGCTGGCCCGCTTAAATACCGGGGTTTTTCCCCATGTAACCTTGCGGCCGTTGTTTCCTCCATGCTTGTCTTTTTATGTTATTTTTGGCAAAAGAGATTTTGGTAGCAAGCAACCTTCTCATAGGCGCGTGCAAAATGCAAAATGAAAAGTTTTATATGAGGGATAATGTGAATAAACGTTTCTATGTATGTAGGGAGTCATAAACACGCACTTGCGTGTCGAAAATGTATGGTAGTGGGTCAGGTTGGTGTCGAAAACGTTTGGGGCAAATGGAATTTTGAGGGGTTTAGGTGAACCATTAGAACCGCAGGTTGGACGCTACGCCTCTAGCTTCAACCGAAACGCTAACGTGGACGATGAGATGGAGGTTTGGGATCTGGTTGGCAAAGATTGCGGCTCCATAAGGAAGCTGGTTAAGCAGGCTAGGAAGTGCTTCAGGTTTTTGAAGCCTTGGGAGCGTAGAAGCTTAAGCCTGAACAGCGGGGAGAAGGCGTTGTTGGACGCCTTGATGGCCACAGTTGAAAACGGCTCCATGAAACGGATCAAAAGTCCAACCCTGCTTAAAGCGCTGGCTCCCATAATCGAGAAGCTTTTGAAAGTTGTTGGGAAAACCTCTCGAGGCGCCCTCGTTCTAATGCGCAGAGTTGAGAATGTGGGGGAGGAGTTGGTTAAGGCGGTTATGTCGCTGAAGCTTGCTTCAGCCTACAGGCTGGCGAAGCAGGCAGCCGTCAGGATAAGCCAGATCGCCCAAGCATGGGGCAACCGCACGGCAAGGATTTGGGCGGAAGATTCAAGGTTCATAAGGTACTTGTTGGCGATGATGTCGTACAGGGAAAACTTTCCAGGCGCCCCCGTAGCGTAAATCCGGCATAATCGTGTAACGCGCGGTTTAACATTAAAGTGGAAGTTTGGCCGAAGATAAGAAGAGCTGGAAATCCTACTTCAAGTTTAGGATAGGGGAACTCCAGGAAATGGGCCTAAGCGGAGCGCATTCAAGCAGGGCTGCAAACGCCGAAGTTAAGGCTTTAAAGGCCGTGGAAGAATTTTTCACGGTTTTCGATGAGCTTGTCGACGCCGGAAAGGATGACATGGCGGGAATGTTATGCGCAGAGTTCTACGCCTCCATGTTCCTGGTCGTGCCTAAGGAGGAAAGAAGAAAGTTTATGGAGATAATTCTGAAAATGGCGGAGGAGATGGAAAAGGAGATTGAATCTGTTGAGTAAAAATGGCGTTATAAAAGCTTTGTGGGGCTGCGGCTGCGTTCATTTGCAGTGGCGGGGGCTCCTTCCATTTATGCCAAAAACAAGTATGCACGCGAAGCGCAAGGTTATGCATGGCAAGCTAGCCGTCAGCCACTTCACGACTGAAGTCGGGAGTTTCCCTGGGTGATCTTTATGAACTGTCGCAGAGTTCTCGTGACGGGCGGCGCAGGCTTCATTGGAAGCCACCTAGTTGATCGGCTTTTAAAGCAAGGCTGCAAAGTAATAGTGCTGGATAACCTCTCAACTGGTAAGCTGGAAAACGTGAAGGGTCGCTTAGATGATCCAGGCTTCAAGTTTGTTAAGGGGGATGTTCGGGATAGGCGTGACACTGAGGAAGCAGTAAAAGATGTGGATGCTGTTTTCCATTTAGCGGCCATAACGAGCGTGCCATACTCTGTTAAGCACCCGGATGTCACGCGTCAGGTGAACGTTGAGGGTGCAAGAAACCTTTTGGAGGTGTGCCTGTGTGGACGCGTTGAAAGGTTCATTTACGTTTCTTCCTGCGCGGTTTACGGTGAACCTGAATATTTGCCGGTTGACGAAAAGCATCCTGCAAGGCCGATTTCGCCTTATGCGGAGAGTAAGCTTGAAGCTGAACGCCTTTGCTGGGAATTTCAAGAAGCATATGGGCTGAAAGTAACAGTCCTTAGGCCCTTCAACGTTTATGGGTTGGGAATGCGAAACAACCAGTACGGCGGAGTCATCGCCCGCTTCATTGAAAGGCTTCGCCTTGGAAAGCCTCCCATAATCTATGGAGACGGCGAGCAGACAAGGGATTTCGTCCACGTGGAGGACGCGGTTAGGGCTATGATTCTGGCTTTAGACAACGAGGAGGCTGCAGGAAGAACCTTCAACGTTGCCGCAGGAGCTCCAACATCGATTAACAGGCTTGCCCAGCTTGTTTTAAACTTGTTCGGAGTCTGTGGAATTAAACCTAAACATCGAAAAGCCAGGGTAGGCGACGTGAAACATAGCCATGCAGACATCCAAGAAGCTAAGGCCATTTTGGGATTCGAGCCGAAGATCTCCCTTAAAGAGGGCGTGTCAACCCTTTTGCACGCTGTATAGGTGAGGAGGATGGGTAAGAAGCATACCATAATCGCCGCTATCCCAGCCTTGGACAAAGAGGAAACTATTGCTAAAATCGTGATTAAATCGATGATGCACGTGGATCGGGTGATTGTCTGCGACGACGGTTCAAGGGACATGACGGGCGAAATTGCTGAGAAGCTTGGCGCTGAAGTGATTAGGCATGAGCGGAACCTAGGCTACGGTGCAGCCCTTGCATCCCTATTTGAAAGGACTCGCGAAATAGGCGCGGACGTGCTGGTCATTTTAGACGCTGACGCGCAGCACAACCCGGAGGATATACCTAGGCTTGTAAAGCCCGTGCTTGACGATGAAGCCGACATAGTTGTCGGCTCAAGGCTTCTAGGCGAAGGGGGTAAAGAAGTCCCGAAGGGCAGGAGGTTTGGAATAAAAGCGATAACTAGGTTGGTTGACGCAGCTTCCTATAAGGAGTTAACTGATGCCCAGTCGGGCTTCAGGGCATACAGCAGGAAAGCGATAATGCTGATAACCCCCACGGAGCAGGGGATGGGAGTCTCAACAGAAATACTCTTAAAAGCGAAGGAAAAAGGCCTGAGAATAAAGGAGATACCGATAAAAGTCAATTACGACGTGGAGAAACCTTCAACGCTTAACCCGTTATATCATGGACTAGACGTTGTTCTGAGCACGTTGAAGCACATATCCATTAGGCGCCCGCTCCTATTCTACGGAGTGCCCGGAATAATCGCACTTCTAACAGCAATAGTCTTCTGGGTATGGACGTTCCAGATATTCGCGGCAACGCGCCAAGTGGCAACGAACATGGCTTTGGTCGCTATAGCCGCAACCATAGTTGGGCTGATGTTGCTTACCACGGCAGTAATTCTTTGGGTGCTTGTAAGCGTAATAAGCGCGCGCGACTAAAACCGTGTTGGATTTAAAGGGTTCCAACTCAACCGTAATGTTTGAAGAGGCTAGAACCGGCGATATTAAGCGCAGCTGCGCGGACATTTCTAAGGCTGAAAGAACTTTTGGGTATAAGCCGAAATTTACATTGAAAGAAGGCTTACGCGTCGCATGAAGGATTTCGGAAGAATATCCATCTAGAGACATGTTAAAATCTAGTTTTAGCTTAAGCTTTTTGGAGGTTTAATAGTCATGTTGGAGGTTGTTGTTTGCGAGGTTCGTGGACGTTGCCCAATATACAAGGTTGGCGACAAAATTGTTATTCGCGACCCTGAAATAGACCTTAAGGCAACCAGTGCTCTTTGTATACATGTGCTTCCCACGATTTTGCATTATGCTTTAATTCTTGACAGGGCTTGGAACGTCGTTGACCTGGGATTAACTAAGCCTGAAGATAGGGATCACGCTTACATTCAATGCGTGGATCCCGGAGAGCCCTACACACATGGCGGGACAGTAATTTTCAAGATTCGCAGAGTTGATGAACGCGGAAGCAGAACGCGGAAATGAAGGTTGCGGTTGTTTTAGGCACGCGTCCAGAGATAATTAAGTTTTCGCCAATTATCCGGGAATTTGAAAGGCTTGGTTTAGACTATTTTATTTTGCATACTGGGCAACATTACTCTTACAATATGGACAGGGTTTTCTTTGAGCAGCTTGAACTGCCTGAAGCCAAGTACAACTTGGATGTGGGTTCTGGATCGCATGCTGAGCAGACTGGCAAAATGTTGATGGGTATTGAGAGGGTTCTGCTACGTGAGCAGCCTTCAATTGTCCTTGTTGAAGGTGACACTAACACCGTTTTGGCCGGAGCCCTGGTTGCTGTAAAGCTTGGCATAAAGGTTGGACATGTTGAAGCTGGGCTGAGAAGCTATGACAGGCAGATGCCTGAAGAAGTAAACCGCGTGTTAGCCGACCACTGTTCAGACCTGCTTTTCGCCCCAACTGAAAAGGCTAGGCAGACGCTGCTAGGAGAAGGAATAGCCAACGAAAAAATTTTTGTAACTGGCAACACGATAGTGGATGCTGTTCACCAAAATTTAGAGATTGCCAAAAGAAAGGTAAGCGTCCTTGACGAGCTTGGTGTTAGGGTAGGCGGATATTTTCTGATTACCGTCCATAGACAGGAGAATGTGGACAACGAGAAACGTTTCATAGGAATCCTAGAAGGTTTGGAGCTTGTTAACAAGGAGTTTGACCTTCCAGTCATATACCCTATCCATCCAAGGGCTAGGAAACAGCTTAAGGCCTTTGGAATAGCTGTTAACGGCGTTATAGTTGTTGACCCATTAGACTATCTGAGTTTCCTAATGCTTGAAAGCAACGCGAGGCTTGTGCTTACAGATTCTGGGGGCGTTCAAGAGGAAACATGTATTTTAGGCGTGCCATGCGTCACTTTACGTTATAATACTGAGAGGCCTGAAACCCTTGAAGTCGGCTCGAATGTTTTGGCGGGAACAGAGCCGGGCGAAATTGTTAAGAAGGTGGATTTCATGCTTAATAAGGAATGCAGTTGGCCTAACCCGTTCGGCGATGGCAAAGCCGGCCAAAGAATAGTTGAAATATTGAGGGGTAAAATTGGCTAAGGTTTTGGTTACTGGCGGAAGAGGGTTTATAGGTTCACATCTGGTGAAAGAGCTAAGAGGTCGCGGACATGAGGTTTTGGTTTGCGATCTCATACATTGTGATGCTGAAAATTATGTGCGCTGCGATGTAAGCAAATATAGGCAGGTTGAAAGGCTGTTTGAGGAGCATGATTTTGATTACGTTTATCATGCTGCGGCTGAGTATGGCAGGTGGAACGGCGAGGACTATTATGAGAATCTCTGGTTAACTAACGTTGTCGGTACCAAGAACGTTCTTAGAATGCAGGAGAAGAAGAAGTTTCGAATGATATTCTTTGGCAGCGCTGAAGTTTACGGTGATTACGATGGCGTTATGAGTGAAGACGTTATGGATAAAGTACCTATTAAACAGATGAACGATTATGCCATTTCAAAATGGGTTAACGAACTTCAAATAATGAATTCGGCAGCCATGTTTGGAACAGAAACCGTCCGCGTTAGGCTCTTCAACATTTACGGACCCGGAGAGCATTACACGCCTTACCGCGGATGGATTCCAAAGTTTATTGTTAAGGCTTTGCGGGATGAACCCTACACCGTTTATCTAGGCCATAAAAGGACTTTGGAGTATGTTGAAGATGTCTGCAGAGCTCTCGCCAACATAATTGACAACTTTAAGCCGGGCGAAGTTTACAATTTAGGCGGAGACCAACAATACGAAGTGAAGTTTGTTTCAGACCTTATTTTGAGGCTTCTAGGCAAGGAAGATTCAAAAGTAACATATAAAGAGGCGGAACCATTCACAACAAGGGTTAAGACGCCTGACTCTTCAAAAGCTAAGAGGGATTTAGGTTTTAGGCTGACAGTTACAATCGAGGAAGGAATGCAAAGAACAGTTGAATGGTTCAAGAAAATCTATGACAATCACAGGAGTTGATGCATTTGGAAGATGTTTTGAGTTATTATGAGGGCAAAAGAGTTCTCGTGACAGGTGGCAGCGGATGCATTGGCAGCAACCTTATTAGAGAATTGTTAAGGGCTGAGCCTGATTTAATTGTGGTTTTGGATGATCTATCGGCGTCTTTTGAGTGGAACTTGCCCCATGATTCAAGAATTCAGTTTATCCATGGAAGCGTTTTGGATGAGGAAAAGTTGAAGAGGGCTTTTAGCTTTAGGCCAGATTATGTTTTCCATTTGGCTGCCCATTTCGCCAACCAGAACAGCGTTGACCATCCTGAAACTGACTTGATGGTTAATGGGCTTGGAACTTTGAAAACTCTTCAGTACGCATATTTAACTGGCGTTGAAAGGTTTGTTTTCGCTTCTTCAGGCTGTTCGGTTTATGGCAGCCAGGCGCCTTTACCGTTGAAAGAGGATTTTGTCTCTCTGCATTTGGATACGCCTTACCAGATTCATAAGCTGCTGGGCGAGTTGTACTGCAACTACTTCCACAACTATTATGGTTTGCCAGTGGCTGTAGCCAGATACTTTAACGTTTATGGACCGGGCGAGGTTCCGGGAAAATACCGTAATGTTATTCCCAATTTTATTTGGTTGGCTTTGCATAGGAAGCCTTTACCTATCACGGGAACAGGTGAGGAAACGCGGGACTTCACGTTTGTCGAAGATGTTGTTGACGGGACGCTTCGGATGGGTGTTGTTGCGGAGGCTGTTGGCGAAGCGGTTAATTTGGCTTCTGAAACTGAAACTCGGGTTATTGACTTGGCCAACTGGATTAACGAGTTGGCTGGAAACGATGCGGGAGTGGTTTTTAAGCCTAGAAGAGACTGGGATAAAGTGGTTAGGCGAAAGGCTTCCATTGAGAAGGCTAAAAAGATTTTGGGTTATACGCCTAAAACTGACATTCAAGCTGGTTTAAAAAGGACTTACGAGTGGATTCTTAAAAACAGAACGAGAATTGAAGAGTGTTTAAAGTTATGACGCGTTCAAGAATAACGTCGAAGTTGAAAACCATTTTGGAATCATGGGGAAAGCGAAAAGTCTTATCAGCCAACTTGACTATTGTTGATTTTGAGGGAAGCTTTTGTCTGTTGAAGCTAAAATTTCAGCGTTAGAAAAAAAGGTTGTCGCTATATCAAAAGCTCTTTATCTAATTTTGTTTGAAAAGGCAGAGGCCTTTCCAAAAAAAGAAGTTAAAGAGTTAAGAACGCGTTTAAACGCGTACTTGCAGGGCAGAAGAGACGAGTTCGTATCAGTCGACGAGATGTTAAGCTGATAAATGTTTAAAGTAATAATACATAGAAAAGCCCTAAAGTCTTTGAAAGGTGTCTTCCGTAGAAGAGTTGGAGATTACAGAATCGGAATGCAAGGCTTATAAAAAGAAGACGTGTAAATGCAACATGATATGGTTGCGGATTTTCTAATAGGTGTGCAAAAATTTTATAGCCTAACACGGTTGAAAATGCTGGTTTAGTGTCCTGTTTGGTTGAGTCTTCAGAAATGCGGGTGGACGCTGAAGCTTTGAAGGCTTTTGTAGGGCATCGGTTCGTTGTTGTGGGTATTCCAGCCTATAACGAGGAGAAAACCATTGCAAGGGTTGTTTTGAAGGCTTTAAGGTTTGCTGACAAGGTTTTGGTTTGTGATGATGGGTCGACGGATATGACGGGCGAGATTGCTGAAAGCCTCGGCGCAGAAGTTGTTAGGCATGAGCGTAATTTAGGGTATGGCGCTGCCCTCCGCAGTCTTTTCAGTAGGGCTAGGGAGTTAGGCGCGGATGTTTTGGTTACTTTGGATGGGGATGGACAGCATGATCCCTCAGAGATACCTTTGGTTATGAGGCCTGTGGTTGAGGGTGAAGCGGACATCGCCATTGGTTCAAGGTTTGTCGATGAAGGTTCAGCCCTGACAATGCCTAAGTATAGAAGAGCCGGTGTAAGGTTTATCACTTGGCTTGCGAATCGTTCAGCCAAATACGGCGTTAGGGACTCTCAGAGCGGTTTTAGGGTTTACAGCCGTAAAGCCTTGGAAAATTTGAGGCTTGTTGAAGACGGCATGGGTGCAAGTGTTGAAGTTTTTCTTGAAGCTGAAAGGCATGGTTTGAAAGTTAAGGAAGTTTCAGCCTCCTGCCTTTACGAAAGGGGCGTGGGCTACACGCTTAACCCGTTGAGGCATGGAGCCGAAGTGGTTATGTCTATTTTTAGGCTTGTGGTTGAGGAGAGACCCCTACTGTTTTTGGGTTTGCCCGGTTTAGCTTTCGTGTTTGCTGGCGCCTTTTTTGGAGCTTGGATGCTTAATGTTTATGCCTTGGAGCATAGAATAGAAACGAACATTGCTTTAGCTTCTATCTCATTTATTTTGATTGGTTTGTTCGTCATGTTTACTGCTCTTACGTTGTATGCAATTTCTAGGCTTGCGCAAAGGGTCAATGGAATGAAATAGTTTTGCTGTGGAAAATATGAGAACTAACGCGCCTTCGGTTGCTAGGCTTGATGCGTGGGAAACGTTGGAATCTAAGGATTTTGACGAGTTTTTTGCAGGTATGAAGCGTTGTGCTCGTTGTATTTTGCCTGAAACTTTTCCAGGAATATGGTTTGACGAGGATGGCGTGTGCAATTATTGTTTGGAGTATCAGCCTGTTAGGATTTTTGGGGAGGATCAACTGGCAAAGGTTTTAGATGGGTATAGAGGTAAAGGCGCCAAGTATGATTGTCTCGTCCCTATAAGTGGCGGGCGCGACAGCTCCTTTGTTTTATACAATATTGTAGAGTGTTTTGGTATGCGGGCTTTGGCTTTAACCGTTGACAGCGGCGGCATTACCGAGGAAGGATATAGGAACATTGAGAAGATTGCTGGAGCCTTAAATGTTGACCATGTTTGGCTTAGGGATGAGAATCATATCCGAGTTGCCAAGAAGAACACTAGGATTAGGTTTCACGCTTGGCTTAAGAAGCCTTCAATTAACACTATTGCTCCTGTTTTGAATGCGGCGGATAAAACAATGAATTTGCGGATTTTCAGGTATGCCCACAAAAATAGGATTCCGCTTGTGGTTGGAGGCAACAATATTGGAAACAGCACTTTCGAGCAGGAGCATTTTAAGACTGGCTATATGGGCGTTTTTCCTGATGAGCGGGGCATGTACTCTGTTTTGGACAGGGTTAAGCTTACCTTTCTTTTCGGTTGGGAGTTTTTGAAGAATCCCCATAATTTTCATTGGTCTGTTTTTAGGGAGTATGTTAGCGGCGCCTTCGTCTACTTTTTTGAGTCTTTGTTGAAGCCTCGTGATGTGGACACGTTGGGCTTTTTTGATTATGTTTATTGGCGGGAAGAGGAGGTTGTCCCAACTGTTAATAAGCTGGGTTGGTCTGGCGCCTCTGATACTGAGGCTACTTGGAGAATTGATGATGTGGCTTATCCGCTGATTGATTATATTTATTTGAGGCTTGTTGGTTTTAACGAGTTTGACGAGTTTTACAGTAAGCTCATACGTGAAGGGCAGATTTCAAGAGGCGAGGCGCTTAAGCGTTGTTTGGTGGAGCACGCGCCTAGGCTTCCTTCAATTATGAGGTTGCTTGAGGAGTTAGAGGTTTCAAAAGAGCAGCTGGACACTGTTTTGGAAAGGTACCGAGCGAAACTTTTGCCTAAAATCTTGAAAAATAATCGAAATAGGGCTCTTCGCAGATGAATGTTTTAATTATTGCGCAGTTTTTTCCGCCGGATTTAGGAGGTTCAGCCACTAGGGCTTATAATGTTGCTAAAGGTCTCACTTTAAACGGTTGTAATGTTACGGTTATTGCTGCTTTTCCCCATTATCCTCACGGTCGGATTCCAGCAGAGTATAGATGGAAGCCGCTTAAAATTGAGTGGATGGGGCGAGTGAAGATTTTTCGTACTTTTATTTTGCCTTTGGAGTCGAGGGGTTTAGCGCGGAGAATGTTGCTTTTTGTTTGTTTTGTTTTTTCGTCTTTGTTTGCTTTGCCCTTCGTAGGGAAGATTGATGTGATTTGGGCTGCGAATCCAGATGTTGTGGTTATTGTTCCAGCTTTAGTTTATGGTAAGGTTAAGCGGAAACCAGTAGCGGTTAATGTGGATGACTTGGCTGTCGAGGATCTTTTCGATCTTGGATTGGTTAGGAAGAAGTCCTTTTTAGGACGGCTTGTTGAATTTGCCGCTAGGTTTCTTTACGGAAGAGTAGAGTTGATCACACCGATCAGTCCAGGTTATGTGGATGTTATGGTTAAGCATTATGGCGTTAACAGAAGACGAATCCATGTTGTTCGCGGCGGAGTGGATTTAAGCATTTTTAAGCCTAAATCCTGGCGCATGTATAATTCGCCTAAAAGAGAGTTCACTGTTATGTATAGCGGCGCGTTTTCAATAGCCTATGATTTTGACCAGGTTTTGGATGCGGCTAAAATTCTAGAAGAGAAGGATGACGCGGTAAGGTTTGTTTTGCAGGGTAAAGGAGAGCTTACAGAGCATATTAAATCGCGGGTTAAAGAGATGAATTTGAAGAATGTGGTTGTTATAGATAAGTTGCTTAGTAGGGAAGAAGTTGGCGAATTCTTGAGTGAAGCTGATGTTCTTATTCAGCCTCTTGGCGACTATGGGAAGCCGCACATGGGAGTGTCCACTAAGCTTTATGAATATCAAGCTGTTGGAAAACCGATAATCTGCTGTTCAGCGGGAACACCGGGCAAATATGTTTCAGAGACGAAATCTGGGCTTGTGGTTAAGCCTGGAGATTATGAGGCTTTGGCTAAAGCTGTGATGTGGTTGAAGGAAAACCCAAAACTTGCTTGGGAAATGGCGGAGAACGGCAGAAACTACGTGGAGAAAGAAGCATCAATAGAAGCCATAGGGCTGAAAATGAAGAAAATCTTCGAATTAATTAGTGATGAGCGGGCTTCAAAAATCGTTGTTTAATATGGGATTAGGATGATTTATGTTGGAAGTTTGCAGTATAGTCCAGTATATAAGTCTCATTGTTGCGCGTTTGGGAAAGCATGCGAAGAAGCGGGTTATTCTATAGGCTATATCTTCAGTAGGGAGTATGAGTGGATGTTGCCGGATGAGGTGAAGGCTAAAACCATTTTTGTAGGGCGAACTAGGAACATTCCTACGATGTTGAGAGATGTGTTGAACGTTAAAAACATGTTGACTATAAGAAGAATTTTTTCAGAGGAAAAGCCAACTCATGTTTATTTGCATAATTATCATCTTCTTAACCATTATATTGCTAAAAACTGTAAAAGCCATGGATGCAAGTTTATTTACCACGTTCATGAGCCTTATGTGGAAACAAAAAGTGCGCATGGCGGGCTACAGCATTATTGGTTGTATTTAAGTGAATATATGGAAGAAAGACTTTTAAAAAACACGGATGTTGCTATTGTCTCTTCAATGGAGGCGTCTCGGCTTTTTGATATGCGTTATCCTTGGTTTAAAGGGAAAAAGGTTATTGTTCCATTGATGTACGAGGATCTCGGCGAAAACGTTTCTTCGGTTAATGAGCGGAGATATGTTACCTTCGTGGGTCCTCCGGTTCCTGCTAAGGGTCCTAGAAAATTTTTAGAAATTGTCGATTACTCTGCCAAAAACAATTTAGGTTGGTCATTCTTGCTGATTTCCCGTTCAAAAATAAACAACCCTGAATTTTATGGTAGGGCTAACTTGACAATTTTTTATAAGGAGAGGATTTCTGACGAGGAGTTCCGAAGCTTTATTAGGAAAAGCTTAGTGGTTCTGACACCTTACACGCGTGAAACGCAGAGTTCAGTTATCCTTGTCTCCTATATGTATGGGACACCGGTCGTTTCAAGTAATGTGGGCGGTTTGCCTGAATTTGTGAAACAAGGCGAGACAGGATATCTTGTTGATAAAGATGCGCCTGCTGAAAAGTGGGTTGATGGAATAGCGTTTGTACAGGAAAATTTTCGCAAACTTTCAATTAATTGTAGAAGATTTTTTGCTGAGAATTTCTCAGGGAAAAACTGGAAAAAATACCTCGATGCGGTGTTTAATTAAAATATGCAAAGAAAGGCCGTGTTACGGATGTTGATTCACGCGCGTATCAAGTTCCGTTGGCGCTTCAAAAAATAAAGGATACATGTTTATGCAGTTTAATAGCGTGTAGATCTATGCTTGGAATTGATGTTGGTTGCGGGAACAATAAAAAAGCTGGGTTTATAGGAGTTGACATACGGAGGACAAAAGTAGTGGATGTTTTAGCTGACGCTCGAAATTTGCCCTTTAGAGACGAATCTTTTGATTATGTTTATTCAGATCAAGTGCTTGAGCATTTTAGCCACACTGAAGTTAGAAATGTTGTTTTGGAGTGGGTGCGTGTGTTGAAAAAGGGCGGAATTATTGAGATTCGATGTCCTGATCTTCGTGCGAGGGCTTTTCTGTTCTTTTTGAATCCAACGTGGCAGAATGTGAAGAATATTTATGGAGAACAGAATTACATGGGCAATTATCATAAATGCGGCTTTTCTTTTGGGCTTCTAAAGCATCTTCTAGAATCTTGCGGTATCAGAAACGTGAAGAGAGTTATTAAAGGATACAAAGGTGTGCCATTTATTCCCGACTGCTTACATATCAGAGGCATCAAGTACTAAAAGTGTGTTCCATGAGAATTCTACAAGTGATACCTGTTTTTTCTGCCCCATTCGGCGGACCAGTAACCCTTGTGCGTTCAATTTCTAAAGAGTTGGCAAAGCGGCATGAAGTTACCGTTTACACAACTACAGCTTTAGATTCTAAACACGACTGTAA
>Ga0209102_1000773_pt1 | contig 19667 bp, 16 predicted proteins | sample ConPoolayeHmetaG_FD_185483 | JGI IMG/M metagenome (GOLD analysis project Ga0209102, IMG submission 185483) | Hot spring microbial mat communities from California, USA to study Microbial Dark Matter (Phase II) - Cone Pool mat layer H metaG... ...
TTGCTGGCTTCGTTCCGTGTGCCATTCATCCCCAGGCTTGAAAGCCTGGGGTTTTCTGGCTTCTTAGATAAAAACAAGAACATCTCGCGATTAGTTGATAAAAATTTTTAAATTCGATTGATTAACCTAAAGATTTCATTGAGGTAAGCGTAAGATTAAGAGCCAGAACAAATTTTAGCAGCTAATTAGGAGCTAAAAATGGAGAGTTTACGATGGCCATTTTGCGAACAAAATTTGAAACGCCCAATTTTCAGTTTCATCCATTCGGAAGTAAGCGCAGTTGTTCGCATGAGACTTCGTGTCTTGTAAATTGGATGCGAAACTTCTGGGGGAGATGCTCATGCTAGAAAGAACAGCGGAGACATGCATCAGACGAAACAGAGATATGAGCTATGGACGATAATAAATTAAAACGAAGAAGGAGGTGATTGACGCAACGCTTTCATACATGCGAAAAATTTTGTAGACCAGCAAAGAAATTAAGTGAGGAAGACAATAAACTATATTTTAGAGTTTTCCAATTTAAATGCTTCATTTAAAGCAACTATTTTGATATAAGAACCAAATATAAAAACCGACTTTTATTGAGCAAAAACATCAATTTGAAAGAGATAGGGTAAAACCGTTTTATAGCGTTATCTAACCTTTATTAACTCTATTGATTTTAACCACACGTTTCTATCTTCTCCTATTTCAGGCCTGTATGCATCATTGTCAAACTCCAGTGTTAATTTTCTTTTTAGATCCTTCAATACTTTAAAGGTTATTTCATAATTCTGAAAATTTTGCGTAAGATAGACGATATTTTCCTTCAGAATGTCTTCAGAATAAATTTTTAGCCTCGAAAAAATTCCATCCACACAAGAACCTCTTGCCTTTATCCTGAGTTTATATATGCCTTTCACAAAAGATATTTCTGGAGTTTCCAATTCCACATTCCACGGCATTCTGATTTCGTCGTCTTTTTGAACTTTCACTTTTCCATAAATTTTAAGTCTGCTCAAAGGCAGTTTGAAATATGAAGTATAAGTTAAATCAATATTAGAAGTATACAAAGTAGCTTTTGTAAGGTGAAAGTCTTTTTCAACACATTTGATTAAATTTTTGTTGAAAAAATCATGAATTGCATTGCCTACTTTAGAAGACTGAGCTTCACATATCCAAAATCCTGGTATGTCTTCTCCATTTTTAATTTTATCAATAAGGAATAAGGAGCTTCAATTTATTCGGATTGTTTATTTCTCTTTTTGATGAGAAAATCTTATTAAAATACACTTCAAAAAACTTGTGAGCATAGATTGGATATTTCTTTTCAGAATCAGTCTCAATAACAAACTTTGCAGTTTCTCTCCACTGTGGTTTAGTAATTTTATTATAATAGTCTTTTGAATAGAATATATTCACTAAGGAAACAATAATTATCACTAAGAGAATGAAAAATCTTTCTGTTTTTTGTATAAAGAATCCAATCCCTTTAGCTGAAATTAATACTAAACTAGGAAGAACAACAATTGCATTTCTGCGAGTCAATGAAGAAGAATGCTCCAATGACCAAAAATATGGTATAAACAAAGGTATGAATATACTGCTTACCAGTAACAACTTATGATGTTTAAAAATATTTTCTTTTTCTCTATTATTTAGCAAATATACCAAGAATAAAGTAGTGAATAGAATTATAATGAAAGGCTCATTCCCAAGAAAAGTTTTCCAATAATCCACAAAGAAATTAGAACGAGGTTTTGGGATCCAAAAATTCCTTAACTTACCCAATCTTAATAATGTGGGGAACCACGGAATATATGATAGAATAATAATAAAAGTTATTACCAAAAAGTATTTTTTTTCGGACTTACTTTCTTTTAAGTACTCAACAGATACAAAAATAAAAAATATTATTTGAGAAGCAAAGACAAAAAGACCAAAATAATGCGTATAGATCAATAATACAGTAAAAAGCAGATACCATAGAGAGTTTCTAATAGATGGTCTTTTAACAAGTCTTACAAAAAACAAAAAGGAAAGAACGGTTAAAAGGAACAGAAGAGAATACATTCGAACTTCTTGGGAGTAGTAAAGATGAAAAGAGTTTACTGAAAGAATAGCAGACGCAAAGATTCCAACTTCCTTTGAGAAGAGCTCTTTACCAAGAAAATAAATTGCGATTATTCCAAGTATCCCAAAAATAGAAGACAATGCCCTTACTGAAAATTCATTTATGCCAAACATTCTTTCCCAGATTAGAAGAATTATGTAATAAAAAGGAGGATGAACATCATTAAATTTACAATAATTTATGATTTTCCAAATACTCGGATACTGTAGAGTCAAATTTATACTGAAAAGCTCATCTCCCCAAAGACTTTGGTAAGTGAGTTTTTTAAATCTTAAAAATGAAGAAAATATTACCAAAACTAAAATAAGAATAATATTTAATTTAGACTTTATTTTTATCATTCAAATTGGTTCTTTTTTAATTCTCTATCATTCAAATTGGTTCTTTTTTAATTCTCTCTATCGGCTTATTGCAAATCGCACCACGATAACTGACAAAATGGCTTATTTTAGAAGAAGCTTCAGAATTTGTTTCTCTTCTTAATAATTTAACCCCTCATCGTAGTTAGAAAATGCTTTTTCAAAATCTTCAATACCGACATTTTCTCTTATCGTTTCAATATTATAAATTTTTTGCTAACAATGTCAAAAACATTTGGCAGTGTAAACTTTTATGGGTGAAATTGGAGAAAGGTAGAAAAAAAGGCTCTTTTCCTTTATAAGAATGATGAAACACAAACCTTATAAGAAAGGAGAAAGAGCCCATAAAAATCTCTCTTAACGTAACAGAGCTCAAAAATGTTTTCAAGGAGATTCAGCGTCAGCCGGAGCGGAACTTGGAGATGATGCACATGGGAATGAACAAGAGCGTCGGTGAGTATTTCTAGGAGCTGATGCGGGCAGAGTTGAGTCATTTTTTGGGTCGGGAGCCCTATGAGCGAAAAGAGGGCGAGACGAATCATCGCAATGGCTCCTATGGCCGACTGTTCACGATGAAACGGTTTGGCGAGGTAGCGGTTGAGGTTCCTCGGGACCGGAACAGCAAGTTTCACAGCGAGGTCCTTCCCCGGAGCAAGCGGTACGAGGATGAGCTGCGCAAGGACATCTGTCTGATGTACCTGACGGGCGTCAGTACGCGGACATTTTCGATGATTTCGAAGCAGTTATTGGGGCAGAAGATTTCAGCAGGGGAAGTGAGCCGAGCGAACGGGGAGCTGGTTTAGGCAGTGGAGCGGTGACGGAGGCGGGATTTATCCCAGGAGAGGATCAAGTATATGCTTATGAACGGGGTGAATTTTTCGATGTGGATCGGCAAGAGCGTAGAGATATTGCCTGTCCTGGTGGCCCCTGCGGTGAGAGAGGAGGGCATGCGCCTTGTCCTGGGCCTGCAGGCCGGGGACAAGGAATCGGGCGGCTTTTGGCGGGAGTTTTTCAAGGATTTAAAGAGCCGGGGCTTTCTTCGGAGACAGTGGTGCTGGGTGTTATGGACGGATTGGCGGGGCTGGAAATGGTCTTTAGGGAGGAATTTCCGCACGCAGAGGTGCAGCGCTGCCAGGTGCACGTGGTACGCAACGTTCTGGCCAAGGTGCCGAAGAGACTCAAGCAAGAAGTGGCGGATGATATGCGGTCGATCTTCTATGCCTCGTCTAAAGAAAAGGCAGAGGAGTTTTTGTACGGTTCAAGGATCGCTGGGGGAAATGAAGTCCCTTCGGCGGTAAAATGCCTGGAGAACTCTGTAGAGTCGTACTTGACCTTCTTCAAGTTTCCACCGCAGGAATGGCAGGCATTGCGGACGACGAACATTATTGAACGGCTTAATAAGGAGTTCAAGCGCCGTATTAAGAGCATGGAGATTGGGGCTGGGGAGAATGATTGTTATCAGCTCTTGGCGTTCATCAGTTTAAAGATGGAGGTGCACTGGAAAAGAAATCCTATAGGAAAAGTAGCCTATAATCTACCGATCTTCAAAAGAGTGCCCTTGCTGGATTTCACATAAGATGCTTGACATTACCGTTATTTATTTCTTTTTCTTCCTCTTATACCATATTTTAACCAACTAATTTGGAAAAAAGCTAAAAACAACAATGCCAGATAGAAAAAATTAATCAAGGGGGTATTCAGAAGGAGAGGGAAATATTAGAGAGGAAAAGAAATCTATCCTTGACCTCATTAATAAATAACATTTTTTCTCACCTTATAAAATCCTCTCTTCTAGAAAAAATATGCCTACACATTCTCGAAAATGTTAAATGTCAGTTCATAAACAGATTAGGTCGCAACTTTCTGGAAAGCTCAGAATTAGAATTGTTGGGGGAGAACGAAAATTTTATGAATTCTCGGGCATTAAAACTAAATTTTACCTACAAATTTTAACTAATTTTTATTATAATTTGATTCTTATTTTTAACAATTGCCTATTCCTGGTTCCTTAGTGATAAAAGGAAGAAATCAAAAAAATCTAGAAATGAGTAAACTTGTCAAAAGACGCCTCTAAACTTAGAAAAGAAAGAGCACGATGAAAATAATTTTCCCCATAGTCGACCTTTTTAAGGGAGAAAATAAATCTATCGGAATAATGTCAATTTCCAGTGTGCTTAAGAAAAGAGGTTATAAGGCTGAAGTAGTAAACGCAGATTATAGAGAGATAAAGAAGAAAATTAAAAAGAATAACTTCACGGTGATAGGTTACAGCACGCCAACTGTCTTTGCCTCATATTATCTTGAATTAAACAGAAGGTTGAAGAAAGATTTTCCCATATTTTCTATTTTTGGCGGACCTCACCCCACCTTCTTTCCTGAGATGATAAATGAAGAGGATGTTGATGCCATATGCATCGGAGAAGGTGAATTTCCCTTTCTTGAGTTAATTCAAAAATTAGAAAAAAAAGAATCACTTGAAAATATAGAAAATTTATGGATTAAAAAGAATGGAGCTATTTTTAAAAATCCTCTAAGGCCGTTAATTGAGGATTTAGATAAACTTCCTCTTCCTGACCATGAAATTTATGAGGAGGCTATACCTTTCAACAACTGGTGCGCTTTCGTCATCACGGGAAGAGGCTGCCCTTATGAGTGCACATATTGCTTCAATCACGCCGCAAAGAAGCTTTATCACCAAAAAGGAGAATACATAAGGCGACGAAGCGTGGAGAATGTGATTGAGGAATTAAAGAGAATTAAATCTAACAAAAATTATGAATTCATCAGATTTTTTGATGACATTTTTATTCTCTCAGAAAAATGGGTAGAGGAATTCTCTGCTGTGTATCGGAAAAAAATAGGTCTTCCCTTCTCATGTTTGGTTAGGGCTAATCTTGTCAAACCAAATCTCATTAAACATCTAAAGGAAGCTGGGTGTCACACTATCTTTATGGGAATAGAATCAGGGAATGACCACATCAGAAATGTGGTGATGAAAAGAAAAATATCAAAAGAAGAAATAGTCACCGCCTCAAAACTGATTCGAAGCCAGGGGATAAACCTAGTTACGGGAAACATTTTAGGGGTGCCAGGTGGAAGCTTTGAAAATGACCTCGAAACATTGAGGCTAAACATAAAATGTCGTCCAGCCTGGGCATCTGTTACTCTCTTACAACCCTACCCTAAAACTGAGATTCATGAATTGGTTAAAAAAATGGGAATGGTAAAAGATAAAGAGATCGACTTAAACAAATATTCATTTAGTAGAAAGTCTGCCCTAATATTCCCTAATAAAAAGGAGAAGAGGAAGGTTGAAAATCTGCAAAAGTTTTTTGGACTCATCGTAGAATTTCCAACCCTCTGGCCTCTCATGAAATTGCTCATAAACCTTCCTCAAAATATAATTTACGAGTTCATCTTCAGCAGATGGGTAAACTTTTGCTGGTATTTCAGAGTCTTTCCCCCCAAAATAGGCATCCGCAAGATATCGAAGCAAACAAAAATTTACAGATTTTTTTATTTACTCTTGAGGAAAAATAAATTTTGATTGCCAAGCCAAGAATTTTAAGGGATGAATAAGAAAATTGTTTCCAAGACCCTTCAAAGTAGAGAGATAAATTTACATTTAAAATGGGGCTTTTTGAGCGGATTGTATATAGGAGGCCTTTTAGCCTGGATTGAATCTATCTACTTGCTTCTTCAACTTGGAACCTTTTTCATGAGCTTTTCTCTTTTTTTAACTTTTTTTCTGCTCTACTCTTTTATTGGCGCTTCCCTTGGAATAGACGCTTCTCTTTTATTATTTTTCTTAAGAATAAGAAAAGAAAAATGGACAAATGAAGAAACTTCATCCTTCTACTTTTCACTTTTTCTGGGGCTGGCGCTCTTTGCTGAAATATTTTTCTATCTCACGGATATTTATCCCTTTGGAGGGGTAAATAAATGGTCGTTGAAAACCCTCTCATTAATAGGAATGGGAGCTTTATTCTCTTACCTTCTGGCATGGATTACCTATTCATATCTTAATAAGCTTCTCCGTAAGAGCTTTTTTAAGCCTAAAGGAATAAAATTAACTGTGCTCATAGTAATTCCGCTCATTTTACTCATCTCTTTTATCAGCATTCAAAGAATTAAAACTCAGGAAGAAAGGAAATCTCTAAAGGTAAAGAAGATTATGCTGAAAAAGAAGATGCCAAATGTTCTGTTAATCGTTGTTGATTCACTGAGGTCTGATCATCTTTCCTGTAATGGCTATCATCTTCCTACTTCTCCATATCTCGACCGTATGGCTAGCGAAGGAGCTTTATTCAAAGCCACGATAGCAACTTCCACCTGGTCAGTTCCGACGCATGCTTCTCTTTTTACCGGTCTTTATCCTTCCAGTCATGGTGCTTTTTCCTTGTACTCGGTGCTTCCGGAAAATATCCCAACCCTTGCAGAGATTTTATATAAAAAAGGCTATTCTTCCCTGATGCTCTACAATAACCCCCTTCTAGGAAAAGCGGCTAACTTAAACAGAGGCTTCGACCTTGCTCTTGGAGTTGAACATCACAACAAAACTTCATTTACCCTTGAAAGACTTTATAAAAGATTCATCACAAAATCTTCTCCCTCCGAAGCGATTATAACTTTGGCCTCTAGATGGGCTAACTATTGTCTTAAAAACGACATCCCCTACTTCGTTTTTATGAATCTATTTGACGTTCATTATCCTTCCATCCCCAAAAAACCTTATTTTCAAGATTTCGTAAAATCAATAGAAGTAAATAAAGTCAATCATTCTCTTGTGCGAGCCTTCTCTAAGAGGATGAAATCAAGAAAGCGCAAACTTGAACTCTTCTCAAGGTTGTCTTCGGTAGACATGGAGTATCTGATAAGAGCCTATGATAGCAACATCCGATATGTAGACAAACTGGTAGAGGATCTGATGAGAAAACTGAAAAATAAGGAAAAATCTAAAAATACTCTTTTCATTCTCACCGCTGACCATGGTGAATACTTAGGAGAAATCGATTTTATGGGTCATTTAATAGATAAATTGTATAATCCAGTTCTTAAAATTCCGCTGATCTTTCATTTTCCTGAAAAATTAAATCCATTTATCGAAAAAAATTATGTTTCTCAGGTCGATATCATGCCCACAATTCTTTCTCTTGTTGGCCTCGAAGAGCAGATTCCTCAAGAGGTTCAGGGGAAGAATCTATTTTCAGGGAAAAATTCAGAACCATTAATAATCGAATTCTGGGACGATATAAAAAATAAATTTTCAAGGGCAATAATTTCATCTAACATGAAGCTTATCCTAAAGGGGGAAAAAGAAAAAGAATTATATGACTTAATAAAAGACCCGGAGGAAAAAATAAACCTTTACTCTACCCAGAGTTTGCTCAGTGATGAGTTAGAGAAACTGTTAGAATTAAAAATAAAATCTTTCAAAAAATATGAGCCAAAAATGGATGAAAAAAAGAAAAGAGAATTAAAAAAAGTTCTTCAAAGTCTGAGCTATATAAATTGATTCGTCCTAAAAGGCATAAAATTGATGAAGGCTCTTATCCTGAAACTCCACACATTCTTTCGCTACAATATATTAATTATTTCTATTCTCCTTCTTGCCTTCTCAGCACGGGCAGTTTATTCCCTATTGATATTTCCTCCTTTGCTTGAGAAGAAAGGAGAAGAGCTAGGATGGACAATAAAAGGGGAACTCGCTATCGATCCTTACCCCGAAATCGCTAAAAATATTGTGGCAGGAAAGGGATATGTGGACAATACAAATCGAATTAATTTTGAAAGATTGCCTCTTTACACTTATTTCCTTGTTTCGATTTATAAAATATGGGGAACTGAACTATGGAAAACCCAACTTATTCAATCTATTGTAGATACGCTTTCTTGTCTTCTCATTTTCCTTCTCTCGATGAAAATATTTAAAACAAGCTCCACTGCCTTACTAGCTTCTCTTATCTACGCTCTTTATTTTAAAATGATAAGCATCGTTTCCAGACCATTTACAGAGCCTTTTTATATCTTTCTCCTTCTTTTATTTCTATACTTTTTAGTTCAATCTTTCGAAAAGAAAATATTTTGTTTTTTCTCCGGATTCTTCCTAGGTCTTTTAACCCTTACAAAATCAATAACACTTTTTTTCCCAATCATCGTTCTCAGTCTCTACTTTTTAAAAGAGAAAAAAAGTTTTCTAGGTAAAGGAGTGGTTTTTCTCTTCTGTTTTTTAATTACGATTCTTCCTCTTTTTGTGCGGAATTATCTTCTTACAGGTAAAGTATTTCTCTCGACAGGAAGTGGAAAGATGCTTTATATGGGAACAATCTTCGACTATTCGAAGAATTTCCGCCTTGAGGAAAAACTGCTAATAAAAGAGATAAATAGCAATTATCCATTCCCTTATGACATAGAGGTGGATAATCACCTAAGAAAGCTAGCCCTCCAACAAATTTTTAACAACCCCTGGGATTATTTAAAAAAAGTAATCTACCGTATCTATTTATTCTGGACCTATCCAGATTATTCAACACCAATGATGGCCCTTAAAACGATCTTTACTCTCATCTTTAACGCCTTCTGGAGTATTCTGGCTGGATGGGGTTTTTATTTAGCTCAAAAAAATAAGATTACTTATCTCCCCTTTTTATTGACAATCCTTTATATTTACATAATCTATGTTCTTTCTTATTCATATTCAAGATATTCCTTACCCCTCTTTCCAATGCTCTTCATGTTTTCTTCATATGCACTGACAAATATCTTTAGAAGTAGTACTTCTCGATTCTTCTCATAAATCTAAAAATCAGCTTGATTCAAGAAGAATAAAGATTTTCTGTATCTCTTTCTTCATTTGCTCTAAGCCTGGGGGTTTAAAACCGAGCTCTTTCATCCTGCTCATATCTAAGCAAAAATCCATCTCAAATCCAAAAGGCGAAGATTCACCTTGAAGTTCAATCTTTATTTTTTTTTTATATTTCTCTTCATAAGCTTCCTTCACAAGCTCTGCAGCTTCTCGAATGCTTCGTGAGACCCCACTCCCGAGATTAAAGGTATGGTAGCCCATCTTTGAGATTTCAGTTTTTAAGAGCACTGCCACACCATCAATAATATCTCGAATAGAGATAAAATCTCTTTTCTGTGTTCCTCTACTTTTTAAGACAATTTTTCCCTTTTCGAAAGCAGATTTACAAAAATCATTGATGGCTAAATGCCAGCAATCTATTTCTTTATGCACTGGTGGACCAAAGCCGTTTGAGGGACGGATGATTATTGTCTTTAGATTGCTAAGTCTCCGGTATTGATGGCAATAAAGCTCCCCCACATAATGAGCTAAACCGTAATCATTCAGAGGAACGATGGAAGACTTTTCATCTATTATCTTGGTCTCTGGCAATCCATAAACATGAAATGTAGAAAAATAAAGAAATCTCTCCACATTTTCGCTCGCCGCCTCTTCCAAAACATTTCTTGTACCAAATCCTGAAACTCTGAGCGCCAATTCTGGATTTAGCTTAGCCTCCATTTGATCCAACGAGGCGAGATGAATGACTGCATCACAGCCTCTACAGCAAAAACGAATCCTCTTTCTATCTGTCACATCTGCCTGGATGATTTCATACTTCTTCCTCCAATCTTCAAAGATGAGGGGAATGCGATGAGTTAAAATCCTAACCTCACAACATAGTTCTTTAGATAGGAAACTCACAAGCTGGGACCCTATATATCCTAGGCCACCTGTCACTAAAATCTTCATTTTTTATGAATTAGGTGGAGAGCAAGATTCAATGAGAAGGGTGATCTCATTTTAAAAAGTCACACCTTTTTCATCTTCTGAATAATTTCCTCTCTAACGTTTAAAAAACCCTCTATACCAGGCGATGGTTTCAAGTAGTCCTTCCTCCAGGGTATATTTTGGCTTCCAATTCAGAATTTTCTTCGACTTTTGACTTGATAGATATTGGTGTTTAATCTCACAGCAAGAGATGTTAAGGATTTGAGGTTTTATTCTAACTTTCATCAAATCCATAATTTTTTCTACTAACTCAAAAACACTAAGCGGATTTTCATTGCTGAAATTGAAAGCCTCCCCTCTTACATCTTTTCTTTCGATCTCTTCAGCAACCAGCTTTAGGGCAAGCACAGCATCCTTCACATAGAAATAATCACGGGTATATGTTCCATCGCTACGTATTATGGGTGGCTTCTTTTCCAGTAAGGATTTTATAGTTCCGGGGACAATCCTGTTAAAATTGATGTCTCCTCCCCCATAAACATTGCCACAACGAGTGATAACGAGGGGTAGATCGTAGGTCTTGAAATAAGACTGAGCCAGCAACTCAGCACAGGATTTGGATACATCATAAGGATGCTCTCCTCTCAGAGGCATTTCTTCTGTATAAGGGAGGTTTAATTGTGAGCCATAGGCTTTATCTGAAGAGGCGAGGATGAATCTTCTTACTATTGTTAGCCTTCGACAGGCTTCCAGAAGATTCCATGTGCCCCTGATGTTGGCTTCAAAAGTGGATAATGGTGAGCGATTAGCTGTAGGAACAATTGTCTGAGCTCCCAGATGGAAAACTGTATCAATTTCGTATTCATTCAGAGTCCTCTCAATTAATTTGAAATCTTCCAAGTTACCATGAACTACGGTAATTTTTTCAATATTTTTTGAGTGAAATAGATATGAATCAGGGATAAAATCTCTCACCAAAGAAACAATGAAGCATCGCTCCTGGAGGAGTTCTTCTACAAGCCAAGAACCTATTAATCCTGTTGCCCCTGTAACCAGGACTCTTCTATCTTTCCAGAATTCTTTTTTCCCCGACAATAACTTTCTCCATTTTTATTTCCAGAGCATCCAGGGTGTCTCCCCCCTTTCGAACATCGTATTTATTTCTAAATAGTCCTTGTATGTATCCACCGCAAACCAGAAACCCTCATGTTTATAAAGGACCATCTGTTGTTCTTCTACCAATCTCTCAAAAGGCTCTTTTTCAAGGATACAATCTTCTTCGAGGTAATCAAAAAATTTTCTGTTGAAGACAAAAAAGCCACCATTTATGAAATCTTTCAACCAGGGTTTCTCTTGAAAAGAGAGCACTTTACCGTCTTTCCTCACCCTTACCTGCCCATATTTTGTCCTGGGATGAAAACCGGTTATGGTTGCTATCTTTTTATGCTGGAGATGAAATTCCAGAAGGCTTTCAATATTTATATCAGAAATTCCATCACCATACGTGGCCATAAAAAAATCACTTTTTACATATTTTTCGATTTTTTTTATTCTTCCTCCCGTATTCGTTTCTGCGCCTGTATCGGAAAAAATTATGTTCCAATCTTCCAAGGGAGTTTTAGAATCCAGAGTACAATATTCTTTTGTTTTTATTCTTAAGGCGAAATCGTTATTCATGAATTCATAATTTAGAAAATATTCTTTAATAGCCTGACCCTTATAACCCAAACAGAGAATGAAATTATTAAAACCGAAGTATGAGTAGCCTTTCATGATATGCCAGAGGATTGGTCTCCCGCCGATTTCAACCAAAGGTTTCGGTTTATACTCAGTTTCTTCACGAAGGCGAGTCCCCTTTCCTCCACAGAGGATGACAACAGGTATATTTTTATCCAGCGAAGGATTTTTACCTTTATCCAGTCTCATTTCATTCCCAAAATTTTATAACTTCAATTTCTCTCTTCTTATGGATAATATTTTGCTTTACTTTAAATGCATTTTCAATAGAATGGTCCATGTTGTTATACCAGAAAAGACCACTCCTTCCCGCAAGAATCAAATTTTCTATCTTGTAAAGAGACTCAAGGTTCTCTTTCAGTTCTTTTCTATAATTAGTCTTATAAAGAGGATAAGCATTTTCAAGCCTCTCAAAATTAATTGCGATTATTTCCTCTTCAGACTCTATTAATTTAACTTTTAAAAGCGAGTCGATGACTTTAGGAATAAAGGCTGAAGGATTTTTCCAAATTTCATCCTCTTCTTTACAGGTGACTTCAACGCACAAACCATAGAAGCCAGCGGGAGCATTTTTGGGAGAAAAAAGGACGGTATTATAAAGACGGTTAAAGATAATCTCTTTATCCACATAATATATCCATTGATAATTCAATCTTGGTCGACCTCTGAGACAAATGTTGAAAATAATAATATTTAGGTAATTTAAGTCATATCTTCTTATTCCAACAAGGTCGTTAAGCTCATTGAGAGGAGCAGTCCAGACGACGATATCATAATTTCGTGCCCTATTTTCTCCCCTGAGCTTAATCTCTTTTATTCTCCGATCATTTATAAGTAAAGAATCAACCACTCGACTCACTAAAATCTCACCTCCTCTTTTCAATATACTCTCCCTCAACCTCTCATGAAATTCTGATATTCCTCTTTGGGGATAATAAATAAAAACTCTCGTTTTTGGACTCAACCCGGTCTTAATGAGATCAAATAAGGTGTATATTTTTATCTCTTCGCTGATAACTGCTCGATTTACCCCAGCCTTTGCCCAATCAGGATGAATCATCTCATTGGGTAACCTTGTGAATTTTTCAGTATAGGGTCCGAAATCCAGTTCATACAGAGTCTTTCCGTATTTCTGGATGATGTATTCACGAAAATTTCTTGGAGCCTTTCTTTCCTTTTTTAAAAGCCCAGTTAAAAAATCCCGAAATATTTTCATCATGATAAACAGAGGAAGTTTGAATATCACGCGAATACTTATTGGCCAGTCATAATAACTACCTCGAAAATAAACTGAACTTTTCATAGGAGAGGTTATGAGGTCTTCCCCAAAAATCTGTTTGAGAAAGAGAACTACCTCCTGATTAGAGGAAAAAAATCTATGAGGCCCGCTGTCAAAGAAAAATCTTCCATAATGATACGTTCTCGCCAATCCGCCAATCTCTTTCTTCTTTTCAACCACAGTCACTGGATAGCCAGCTTCTGTAAGCTTGAAAGCAAGGGTCATACCGCATACTCCGGCCCCGACAATCAATATCTTTTCTTTCACAGCCTCTTTACCTTCTTCATTTCACACAGGATTAAATGCTCCAAGCATTTTAATTATTTTAGCATTCATATATTTTAATATTTAAGAAATATAGTTCAACTAAAATCTCCTCTTTATTTCGAAGAAATTTTAGAGGTTAAATCCAAAATAAATCTTTTGTTTTAAAAGAGTAAATTTCTTATATCAGATGAAAATAATTTTTCTCTCTAAGAGAGTTGAGTGATTTGTTCTTTAAGGAAGATTTTCTTTAGGGCAAAGCATAATTGAATTCCTAATCTAAACAAGATTATTACTCAGAAGAAAATCTATTTGAAAGAATAATCATTGACTCAGATGAAAAGCCATAAGAAAAATTGCGTACTTTTTCTTTAAGCTTTTTATGTGTCATAGCTTCTACCTAAACCTCTTGCTGCATTGTCTTCGTATTTTAATATATGATAATATAAAACTCAATTCTCAATGAGAAGAAACGTTATTACTAGAGCATGTTATTAAAAGAGAAGGCTCTTGCGAATTCTAAGGAGGTTAAACCAGAAAATCTATGATATCTGAAGACTTAGAGAAAGAATCTAGATGAAAGCTCTTAGAACAAAATTGGTTATTTATAATTTTTATCTTATTGATATCCATCCCATTAGCCTCTTATATAATGAACTCAATGAAGTTAAACCCATTCTCAGTACCCTGAAAATATCTATTTTTCCCCCAAGAAGCAGGGATGAAGTAAAAAGAAAAAATTTGGAAAAAATAGAGTTTTTTATCGAAAAATAAAGGCAGGATTTAGTTAAAATTTTTATTTGATTGCCTTATTTTAGTTAAGATTTATAATTGGTTAAAGCAAGAAGATAACCTCTATGAATTTAATTTCTCTAAGTAAATGGCAAAGGCTTCTTGGCTCAAGAACTTTTTTGTCTCCCCCTCTAACCCTGATAAACTTTCTCAAATCCAATCTTTCGGACTTCCCGAGGAAGCCCCCAATACCCAAGGCACTCTGTATTTATGTCACCTATCGCTGTAACATGCGTTGCGCAATATGTGGAATTTGGAAAATTGATTCAAAAAATATAAAGGACTCCGAACTATCTCTTGAAGAATTTGAGTCCATTCTTTCCGATCGACTTTTTTCTCAACTTGAATTTATTAACATAAATGGAGGGGAACCCCATTTGAGGGAGGACCTACCTCTTCTTGCGGAGCTTTTTATTCATAAATTTAAGAAACTAAGGACCTTGACTATCAATTCCAACGGACTCCCTCCCCACAAAGTCTTATCCAACACCGAAAAGATAGCTTTGCTCTGCAAGAAGAAAAAGGTTCGCTTCTCGGTCAGTATATCTCTCCATGAATTGGGGACAGAGTTCGAGAGGATAGCCGGAATCTCGGGTGCTTTTGAGAAGGTCAACAAGACACTCCAAGGCTTGAAAGAGCTCCAAAAAAAATATAATTTTTATCTCTCCACAAACTGTGTCATTACCCCTCTCAACCTCTACGGACTCAAGCGCATGATGAGTTGGGCAGAAAGAAAGCTCATCCCTGTCAATTTCACTTTGGGAGAAGTAAGAGAAAGGTTCAATAATCTCGAACAAGAAGAAAATGTCAGAATTGAGGGAAAAGCTAAGGCATATTTGATCAAATTTTTGAAAGATTTAGCCCAAAACAAATCCCTTTTAAATCATCACGTCTTTCGATACTGGGAATTAGCAAGAATGGTAGAAAAGAATAGCGAGAGAAACTTAGCCTGCCATTATGCTATCGGTGGGGTCATTCTAGGTTCCAAAGGAGAGCTCTATTATTGTAAAGATAGCCGCTCTCTTGGAAATTGTCTTCTGAAGCCAGCCCATTCCATATATTTAGATCAAGAGAACCTGCGATACAGGAGAGAAAATTTAATTCGAGAAAAATGTAAGAAATGTCCGCCCAATACCTTCAATAGATTCGAGTTTGAAAAAGATTTATTGAAATTTCTAAAATTTCTTGTCTTGAGACACTGATTCATGCATCTTTTTTATCAGCTAAGCTACTTTCTCCAGATGACGAAGGAGCAATGGGAGCCTTTAGATGAGCTAAAGAAAAGGCAAGAAAAAAAGTTGAAGAGGCTAATTAAGGATGCATATTTTAGAGTTCCTTACTACCGGGAGCTCTTCGATTCGATGGGACTTAAGCCTGAGGATATAAAAAAAATTGAAGACCTCAAAAACGTACCCTTTATGACCAAAAAAATTCTCCAGTCCGAACCTTTAAAAAAAATAGTGGCGAAAGATATGAATCATTCTCGATTGATTAAAATCACCACAAGCGGTTCAACGGGGACACCCCTCAAACTCTATTACACAAGAAAAGACTTTACACGGTTGAACATGGGCTGGTTACGTCCCCTCCTCGCTCATGGAGTAAAACCCTGGCATAAGAAAATGGAGATCTCAGGACCACATAACATTCCTGAAAAAAGCAAATGGTACAATCTTCTCGGTTTCTTTAGGAAAAATGTCATTTCTATTTTCAATGAACCATCTGAATGGTTTGCTGCATGGCAATCCTCTAAATTTGATGTTTTATACGGATATTCAGGGAGTCTTAAGATTCTGGCTAATCATATTATCGCTAACAACCTAAAACCAATTAAGCCTCAATACATCTTCGGTGTCTCTGATTTGGTGGACGAAGAATGTCGAGAGCTCATCCAGAAAGCCTTCAAAACAAAACTAATTGACTTATACGGAGCAGCCGAAGCAGGATGTATCGCCTGGCAATGCCCTCTCTGTAATGGGTATCATCTAAATTCTGATACTGTCCTCGTCGAATTTCTTCAGGGAGAGAACTCCTCGCCTCCAGGCTCTCGGGGAAGAATCGTAGTCACCAATCTTTATTCCACAGCCATGCCTTTAATTCGCTATGAACTTGAAGACGTAGGAATCCCGAGCCCTGAAAACTCTAGTTGCGGGAGAGGACTTCCACTGATGAAAATTATCGAAGGAAGATGTGATGCTTTCCTGACGCTCCCTTCAGGAAAGACTCTCTCCCCCATGTTCTTCTTCAGTCTGATGAAAAACATAACAGGAATCAAGCAATGGAGGGTTGTCCAAAAAATACCCTCTCAAATTGATGTATATATAATTCCTTTAAGAAGCTTCGCGAGCCATTCCGCTCAGGATATTAAAAATGAAATAGAAAAGAAAATTGAAGACAAAATTCAGATTAAGGTGATCCTCACAGAGTCTATACCTCCCGATCTGTCAGGGAAATTGCGTGCAGTAATTTCTTATGTAAAAAATCCAGCTCTCATTCCTAAATGAAATATATAGAAAAAACTTAATTAAATTTAAAGAGATGAAAATTTCCATTTTGAACTCCCATTCAGTCTTAAATTCTGGTGATGCAGCAATTGTTGTGGCTCAAATCCAATTTCTTAAAAAAATATCCCCTGAAGTGAAGATAAAACTCTCTTCAAGAACCCCTGAAATCGATAAAAAATTTTATGGTCCCCTCGGAGTGGAAGTAATGCCTCCCCTCTTCCAGCTTCCGAGTCTGTTATCTGGGAGAGAACATAGGCTAAGAAGAATGTTCAAAGATTTATTTTCCCTCTCCTCAAAGAAAAGTCTCCTCATGGGGATAAAAAACAGTGATTTTATTATAAGTAGTGGTGGGGGATATTTGTATTCTAATCATAATATTTTTCCAGGTCCTATGTTCCTGCAGAACCTCTGCCAGATAATAATCTCTCTCCTCTTAAAAAAGCCCGTGATCCTCTTTCCTCAATCTTTCGGTCCTTTCCAAAACCATCTGGCAGTCTGGATGTTAAAAAATGTCCTTGAAAAAAAGAGGGTCCTTAAGGTCTTTGCTCGAGAGGAAAATTCTTTCAATTTCTTAAAGTCTCTCCTCAAAACTGAAAATGGCGAAAAAAAGGTAGAAATATGCCAAGATATGGCATTTTGCCTTGAATCCTTCACTAAAACTAACAAGTTTCCCTTAAACTTCGACCTCCCTCAACCCATCGTTGCCTTAACTTTAAGGAGCTGGGATTTCCCCTCTATAAAAAATAAAAGAAGAAAAGCGAAGAGGCTTAATGAATATTTATCTTCTCTAAGGAAAGCGTGTGAGAAGATTCATCAAAGGTGGAAAGGTTCTGTTGTTATTTTTTCACAATCCAGGGGACCTGGAATTTTTGAAAACGACAGAAAAATATCTTCTGAATTCTGGAAGGGACTAAAAGAAATCATCCCCGAAAAAAACAGACAATTCATTGACCTACCGGATGTTTTGCATCCCTCTTTTCTAGTTGAACTCATCTCTAAGACAGACCTTATCCTTGCCACCCGCTTTCACTCCGCTATCTTTGCCCTGATTTCTGGGGTACCTGCAATTACCATCTCTTATCAACCAAAAGGCAAAGAAACCATGAAAATCCTAGGCCTTGGAGACTTTTGTTTAGATATAGATGAGGTAAATCCTGAGAAGATATCGGAACTTATAGATAAGATTATCGATCATCATTCAGAGATTAAGAATAAGATATTGCTCAAGATAAAAGAATTGAGGAGTGATATAGAAAAAAAATTAGAAAATGCAATAGCACCACTCCTTGGTAAATAAAATCATGAATACCCTTAAGTAAGTACACATTCTCTTTAAATTAGATTGCTTATATAATCCCCTGATATACTTGATGCGTCTTTCTTGCTACATCATCCCAGTCTAACCTGTTTTTCATTTCTTCTTTCCCCTTTTTGCCCATTTCTTTAACTCTTTGAGGATTAATTAGTAATTCCTTAAGCCGGTGCACAAGACTCAAGAAATTGTAAGCCTCAAAAAGTGCACCATCAATCCCGTCATGAACTACTTCTCTATGGGGCGAAATGTCGCTCACCAGACAACAAAGCCCATAACTCTTCGCCTCTAAAAGCGCTATAGGGAATCCCTCTAAATAAGAAGGAAGAACAAAAATCAAGGCATTACTCAAGAGCTCTTCTTTCTCCTTGCCAGATACAAAGCCTGTATAGATTATAGAAGGGTCTTGCCTACTTATTCTTTTTAATTTTTTTAAGTAATCGCCCGAGCCACTCGGTCCACCTGCAATCACTAGTTTTATCTCCTCAAATTCTTTATCCTGGTTCTTCAAACTTTGATATGCCTTCATCAACCAGTCTACTCTTTTCTCGGGAACAAGCCTTCCCATGAAAAGAATGTATTTACCTTCTTTTAAACCATATTTTTTGTTTATTAAATTTGTGTTTCGAATCGTAGGGCAATCTATTCCATTAGGGATTAAGACTGTTTCCTTCCCATATTTTTCAAGGAAAAAATTTTTTAATTCTTTTGAGACTACAATTGTTCTGTGGGGAATTTTTATCGAAACATACTCTCCCAATTTGAGGAACAACTTAGCCATTTTCCCCCATTTTTCTGTTTTCCAATCCAGCCGGTGAACAGTGACCACAATCTTCTTTCCCGATAGCCAAGGGAGAAAACAAAAAAGGGAAGGACCTATGGCATGATAATGGATGAGATCATAATTCCTTAAGGTAGCATGGAGTGAACAAAATAGACTATGAGTCGAAGCATCGAGATGCTTTGTCCTTAAACTCGGGAGATGGATGAGCCTTACTCCATCATAAAACTTTATTTCCTTATTTGTGTACCATCTGCGCACATAAACATCCACACTGTAGCCAAGTTTCACCAGCCACCTGCTCAACCTATCCACATGATATTCCACCCCTCCAAAAGAAACGGGAATCCCTTTCTGACCGATGAAGGCTATCTTCAATTTAACACCTTAAACATAAGAAGAAGTCTTTTTCTCACTACCCATGAGGCAATCTTAAGTATATTCTTTTTCATGGCAGGAGCTACGGTCCCTATCATCCAGCAATTCTTCGGGCATCTCCTTACCTTATCTCTTATCTTCCTCGCCTTAGCAGAAAACCAGAGCTCTTCAAATGATTGCTCATGCAAGTTACCCACGCTCTCCAGCCATAAACCTTCCTCCAAACCATTGCAGGGCATCACCTCCCCCCTAGGGTCAAGGAAAAAGGTAAGGGTTGCCGCCGTGCAGGGTAGAAGCCTTGGCTCTTGTTGAATGTAATTTATTAACCCATGGTTAAAATATGCCCTGAACCAGTTTTTAATTCTCTTCGACTCCAATAAATCCTTGACTACGTTCTGAAAACCTTTAAC
>Ga0209102_1000774_pt1 | contig 19664 bp, 16 predicted proteins | sample ConPoolayeHmetaG_FD_185483 | JGI IMG/M metagenome (GOLD analysis project Ga0209102, IMG submission 185483) | Hot spring microbial mat communities from California, USA to study Microbial Dark Matter (Phase II) - Cone Pool mat layer H metaG... ...
CAATTTCGGGTAATGATTTCCTGCTTTGGGCTTTCAAAAATATAATGAAAAAAGGCCGATAATTTGCTAAAATACGGAAAAAATAAGGAGACAAGAAAGGTGAACGCCGTCCAAGTCGAGAAGGTCAAAACAAGAAGGGATTTCCGACGCTTCCTCCTTTTTCCATGGAAGATTTACCAGAACGACCCCAACTGGGTCCCCCCCCTGCTTGTCGACATAAAGGAAAAACTGGATCCGAAGAAAAACCCGTTTTTTGAGCACGCCCGAAGGGAGCTTTTCTTGGCCCGGCGGAATGGCCAAGTTGTTGGGCGGGTTGCGGGCATCATCGATGATAACCATAACAGCTTCCACTCAGAAAAAGTCGTTTTTTTTGGCCTCTACGAAAGCACCAACGATGTCGAGGTCGCGCGGACACTTCTTGAGGCGGTGGCCGATTGGGGGCGGCAACAGGGGATGGAGATACTGCGGGGGCCCATGAACCTGTCGATGAACGACGAATGTGCTTTTCTGCTCGAGGGTTTTGATTCGCCGCCGGTTATTATGATGCCCTATAACCCTCCCTACTACCTGGAATTGATGGAGAAATGCGGCCTGGTCAAGGCCAAGGACCTCTATGCCTTTTTCATGTCCAGAGATCACGAGGCAGCAGAAAAGGTTCGCCTCATCATCGAGAAGAAAGAGAAGGAATCGACCGTGACTCTCCGCAACGTCAAGAAGAGCACGATCGATGAGGATATCAAGAAGATTCAATATGTTTACAATAACGCTTGGGAAAAGAATTGGGGCTTTGTTCCCTGGACAGACAAAGAGATGGCCTACATGGCCGAAAAGCTGAAGAAAATCGCCGACCTGGATTTGGTTATCCTGGCCGAGGACAAAAGCAGGCCGGTCGGGTTTGCTTTCGGCTTGCCCAATTACAACGAAATCCTTAAGCGGATGAACGGTCGCTTGACCCCCCTGAGCATCCTCAAATTCCTCTATTACCGGAAGCGGATCGAGGGCATGCGGGCCCTTGTCTTTGGCATCCTCAAGGAATACCGCCAGACGGGCTTAAGTTATCTCCTCTATGCGGCCTTGGAAAGAAACGCTATCCGAAAAGGATACAAGTGGGGAGAATTGTCCTGGCAACTCGAGGACAACGAGGCGGTTAACCGATTCAACCTTTCCCTTGGAGGGAAAATTTATAAAAAATACCGCATTTTTGAGAAAAGAATTGTCTAAGCGGGAAGAAGAAATTCGAAGCGGAGGGATCATGGACTTCAAGAACCTGGTTGTCCGGAAGGGCGATGGCCTCGGCTGGGTGACGATCAATCGACCGGAAAAGCTCAACGCCCTTAATGCCGAAACGATCCGGGAGTTGAAGGTCGCATTCCAGGAGTTGGAAAAAGATGGTGAAGTCAAAGCCGTCATCCTCACCGGCGCGGGCGAGAAGGCTTTTGTCGCCGGCGCTGATATCAGCGAGCTTTCCGGTCTGGACGCAGTCCGTGGTGAGGCCTATGCCCGGGAAGGACAGGAACTCACCTTGATGATTGAGAATTTTCCCAAGCCGGTGCTGGCTGCCATCAACGGCTTTGCCCTGGGTGGCGGTACCGAAATAGCTCTGGCCTGTCATGTCCGGCTTGCTTCTGAGAATGCCAAACTCGGCCAGCCTGAGGTTAAGCTCGGCCTCATCCCCGGGTTTGGCGGCACCCAGCGACTGGCTCGCCTGGTGGGCAAAGGGAAAGCCATGGAGCTCATCCTTTCCGGCCGGCTGGTCGAGGCTCGAGAAGCCGAGCAGATGGGCTTGGTCAACAAAGTCGTGCCGCCAGCTTCTCTTCTCTCCGAAACCGAGGGCATGGCCCGTGAAATGATCAAGAACGCGCCGCTCGCCTTGAGCTACGCCATAGAAGCAATCAACAAGGGATTGGATAAAACTCTGGGCGAAGGGCTTGCCCTCGAAGCGGAAATTTTCGGCCGCGCCTGTTCCACCGAGGACAGCTTTGAGGGGACAAAGGCCTTCCTGGAAAAAAGAAAACCCAATTGGCGAGGCGTTTGAGAGGTGAAAAATGGTGATTCATCAAGGTAAACTCCAGGCCAAGGGACTGAAGATCGGGATTGTGGTCAGCCGCTTCAACGAGTTCATCTCGGAGCGGTTGCTGGCCGGCGCGCTCGATGCCCTGGACAGGCTCGGAGCGGCTGAAGCGGATATCTCGGTGTACAAGGTTCCCGGCTCCTTCGAAATTCCCGTCGTCGTCAAGAAGCTTGCCCGGACGGGAAAAGTGGATGGCATCATCTGTCTGGGGGCCCTCATCCGCGGCGACACGCCGCATTTTGATTTCCTCAGCGCCGAAGTAACCAAGGGAATTGCCCAGATTTCCATAGACGAGGGCATCCCGTGCGCCTTCGGGATTCTCACGGTCGATACGATCGAGCAGGGGATCGAGCGGGCTGGCACGAAGGCGGGCAACAAGGGCTGGGATGCTGCCTTTTCGCTCGTCGAGACGTTGAACCTGATCCGAGCGGCCAAGCTTGGTTGAGGGCGCGGGCTCGATGGGCAGAAGAAGGAAGGCCCGGGAATGCGCGCTGCAGATTCTCTACCAGCTCGAGTTCGACCGGAGTGAAGTCGAGGGAAAAATCGCCCAATTCTGGCGGGAGAAGCGCGCCACCGAGGAAATCCGACAGTACAGTCGTTGGCTCGTCGAGGGCGTTCTTTCTCGCCTTGACGAGATAGATGCTCTCGTGCAGGCGACTTCAGAACACTGGCGCATCTCCCGCATGACTCTGGTTGACCGCAACATCCTCCGCCTTGCTGCCTTTGAGCTCCTGGCTGCGGAATCCCTGGCGCCTGCCATCATCATCAACGAAGCCATCGAGATCGCCAAAAAATACAGCGGGCCGGAGGCAGCCATTTTTGTGAACGGGATTCTCGACGCCCTGCGCAAGAAGATTCGCGCTGCCCCGCCCCCTCAAGACGAGGTAGTCCATGTCCGGACAAAACCCAAGAAAGACTGACCAAGAGATTTCCCGCCAAGAAAAGATCGCCAAGCTCATCCAGGAGGGAGTTGACCCGTTTCCCCACCGGGCAGAAGTCACGCACGCCGTTTTCGATGTCGTCACCGGCTATGGCGCTTTTTCGGCTGAGGAGCTCGCCGAGAAAAAGGCAGAAGTCGCTGTGGCGGGACGGATTCTCTCCATTCGCCGCATGGGCCGGGCGACTTTTGCGACGATTTCGGATAGTCGCGCCAGGCTTCAAATCTATCTCCGGGAAGATATCTTGGGGGAGAAGAACTACCGCCTCTTTAACCTCATGGACATCGGCGATATCATCCGTGTCGCCGGCAGTTTGTTCAAGACGAAGACGGGCGAGCTCACCGTCTTAGTCCAATCCTTCCTCTTGCTGGCCAAGTGCCTCCATCCTTTGCCCGAAAAGTGGCATGGGCTTCAGGATATCGAGCTCCGCTACCGGCAGCGCTACCTGGATTTGATCATGAACCCGGAGGTGGGTGAGGTTTTCCGGCTGCGCAGCCGGCTCATCGCCGCCATCCGCAAGTTTTTTGATGAACGGGGGTATGTGGAAGTCGAAACGCCGATGATGCAGACCATCCCCGGTGGGGCGTTAGCCCGGCCGTTCAAGACTTTCCACAATGCCCTCGGCATCGAACTCTATCTGCGCATCGCTCCCGAGCTCTACCTTAAGCGATTGGTCGTCGGCGGCCTGGAGCGCGTTTACGAGATCAACCGCAACTTTCGTAACGAAGGCATCTCTTCTGAGCACAACCCCGAGTTCACGATGCTCGAGTTCTACCAGGCCTACAGCGATTATTATGATATGATGGAGCTCACCGAAGAACTTTTCGTCACCCTCAGCCGGGAGCTGCTCGGAAAAGAAGAATTTCCTTACGGCGACCACGTCATTTCGTTGAAGAGACCGTGGACGAGGATCAAGTTCCGGGAGGCGTTGCTCCGGTCGAGCGGTCTTTCGCCGGCCCGTTTCGACAACCCCGAGGAGCTCATCGAGTTGGCGGCGAACCTGGCGCCCGAGAAAAAGCCGCAGACACTCGGGAAAGCCCTCGACATCCTTTTTGATAAGTTGGTCAAGCCCAACCTGATTCAGCCCACTTTTGTCATCAACCCGCCCAAGGAGGTGTCGCCCCTGGCCAAGGCTTCCCGCGATAACCCGGAGGAAGCCGAACGGTTTGAGCTCATCGTCGCGGGCATGGAGATTGCCAATGCCTTCAGCGAGCTCACCGACCCCCGCGAACAGAGCCAGCGCTTCGAACAACAGGCGCAGGAGAGGCTAAAAGGGGATGAGGCAGCCCATTGGGTGGACAGGGATTATGTCCAGGCCCTCGAGTACGGTCTGCCGCCGACGGGTGGGGAAGGAATTGGCATTGACCGCCTGACCATGCTCCTCGCTAACAGGAAATCCATTCGGGAGGTCATCCTTTTCCCCCTGTTGAGGCCGAAATAGAACACCGCATCCAATGAGCTACGAATTCTTCATTGCCTCCCGATATCTCCGGGCTAAAAGAAAGCAGGCCTTCATTTCTGTCATTACTTTCATCTCTGTCCTGGGCATCACCATCGGGGTCATGGCCCTCGTCATTGCGCTTGCCCTGATTACCGGTTTCCAGGAGGATGTGCAGGACAAGATTTTGAGTGCTACATCCCATATCCTCGTTTCCGACCTGAGCGGCGAGGGTCTGGAGGATTATCCACACCTGGTCGCGGCCGTGCAAAAGATAAAAGGCGTTCAGGTTGTCTCGCCCGTGGTCTATGATATGGTGCTCGTCAGCGGCCCCTTTCGCAGCCGTGGCGCCATGCTCAAGGGCATCGATTTTGATTTGGAAAGAGCCCATTCTCCCTGGCTGGAAAAGCTGGATTCGGGCCATATTCCGCGGCCGGGCGAGGAGAGCATTCTCCTTGGCCGGGAACTGGCCTTCAACATCGGCGCTAACATTGGGGATGAAGTTACAGTTCTGACTTCGGCGGCGCGGCTTTCCCCGCTCGGGCTTTTCCCGAGGACGAAAAGGCTGGCCGTAAGCGGAATCTTTTCGACCGGGCTTTACGAGTTTGATAGTACCACGGCCTTAGCCGCTTTGCCGGTAGCCCAGAAGTTTTTCCGGATGGGGGAGAGAATCAGCCACCTTCAGGTCCGCATCGAGAATATTTTTGCCGCGGCCAAAATCGCCGAAGAAATGAAGCGAGTCCTGCCGCCAGCAGCTTACGTAACCACATGGATGGAGCTCAACAAGTCCCTTTTTTCAGCTCTGAAGCTCGAAAAGAACATCATGTTCTTAACCATCACCTTGATTGTCTTCGTGGCCGCCTTGAACATCATCGCCACTCTCATCCTCATGGTCATGGAGAAGACCCGGGACATTGGCATCTTGATGGCTGTTGGCGCTCCTTCTGGTAGTATTAAGAAGATTTTCTTCTTGCAGGGAGCCATGATTGGTGTCATCGGCACGACGGCCGGCGTGCTTCTTGGCCTCCTGTGTTGCTGGCTGGCCAATACCTACGAGCTTATCAAGGTGCCGGTCGACATCTACCAAATCTCTTTTGTACCTTTCCGTATCAAGCTAACGGACCTGCTGATGATCATCGGCGTCAGCCTGGCCATCAGCTTGCTGTCGACGATTTTCCCGTCCCACCGGGCCTCCCGGGTCGACCCGGTCATTGCTCTCAAATATGAGTAGCCTTGTTGTCGCTCGCGGTTTGGGCAAGGTCTATCCTTCGCCGAAGGGGGAAATCCAGGTGCTCCAGGGCCTCGATTTCAACCTGGGGAGGGGAGAGATTGTGGCCATCATGGGAGCATCGGGGGTCGGGAAGACGACTTTCCTCAACCTCATCGGTGGACTCGACAAACCGACGACGGGGACAGTTTTTCTCGAAGGAGAGGATATCCACGCCAAGGAAGAGAAAGAAAAAGCCCGCCTGCGCAACAAGAACATCGGGTTTGTTTTCCAGTTTTACCATCTCCTGCCCGAGTTTACGGCCCTGGAGAACGTTTTCTTGCCGCTCCTCATCCGGGGCCTGGACAGGCGGGAAGCCGAGGCTCGAGCCCTCTATCTTCTCCGGGAAATGCTGCTCGAGGAGAGGGCTTTCCAGAGGCCGAGCCAGCTTTCCGGAGGTGAACAGCAGCGGGTGGCCATAGCTCGAGCCTTGGCCAATGAGCCAAAGCTCCTCCTCGCCGACGAGCCGACGGGAAACCTGGACGCCAAGAGCGGGGAGAGTATCATGAACCTTATTCTCGAGCTCCACCGCAAGAAAGGCCTGTCCTCCATCATTGTCACCCATAACGAGCGGATTGCCCGCTTTTGCCAGAAGATCTACCTCCTCGAAGATGGGCGGTTGAAACCTTTTTCGTCAGCCTGAAGTTTATTTATTTTGGTCGCCCGGGGATGGGGCGGGGGCCGAGAGAGGAATGCCAGTTGCGGTTTCTCGAGCGGGCTCCAGCATACCAACCCTATAACCTGGCCGGGGTTGAACCCCGACAGGCCATACGGGAGGTTGCTTGGGCAGTTTGAAGTGGCCGGGCAGACTTTGAAAAAAATGGCCTGATATGCTATAAAAAATAAAAGAAATGCGAAAAACTACTTGGTTAAGCTTCCTCCTTATTTTCTCCGCCTCGCTCTGGGCTCAAGAGCGGGTCGAGAGAATAGAGATCATTGGCAACGAGCGGGTCACGCGAGAGACCATTCTCTATTACCTCCAGTCGAGAGAAGGCGACTATTACAACGAGGAACTCCTCCGTAAGGACTTCCGAGTTCTCTGGTCGACGGGCTTCTTCTCGAATATCAAAATGGAAGAGGAGGATGGCGCTCGAGGCAAGATCATCAAGATCATTGTCGAGGAGAACCCCGTCATCCGGAGCATCACCTATAAAACCGGGAAAAAGGTCAAGGAGGATGATATCGTCAATAAGCTCAAGGAGAAAGACGAATATATCCTCCCCTATTCCTACTTCAGCTCGGCTAAGGTCCAGAGGGTGAGGGAAACGATCCTGAGCTTGCTGCAAGAGAAGGGCCTGCACGCGGCTAAGGTTGAAGTCGAATCCTCCCGGAAGGGCAAGAACGAGATCGACGTCCTCTTCAAGGTTGATGAAGGTCCTAAAGTCAGAGTGGGCGAGGTCGAGTTTGTTGGCCTACCCAAGCTTCCGTCGAGTGTCCCGCTTGAAGCGATGAAATCCAACCAGCCGCACGGCGTTTTTTCCTGGGTTACAGGAAAAGATACGTACAAGGAAAACAAACTCACGGAGGACCTTAACCTGGTCAAGAAGAGATTCCAAGAGTACGGCTACATGGAAGCTGTCGTTGGCGAGCCGAGGACGGAGACGATCACCAAGCGGACCATCTTTTTCAGGAAACAGCCGATGATGAAGATTGTCGTTCCGGTGAATGCAGGTTACCGTTACCTTGTCGGCGACATCACCATCGAGGGCAACAAAGCCATCTCCAGTGAATACTTGGGGCGTCTCATCAAGCTAAAAAGGGGCGAGGTTTACAGCACCAAGGTCAGGGAGAAGAGCGTCGAATCCATCGGGGAAGTTTACCGTAACCTGGGCTTCCTTTACATTCAGGTGATTCCGGTAGAAAGCCTTGATCCTAAGAACAAGAGGGTCAACGTGACTTACAACATCAATGAAGGAGAAGTCGCTTATCTCCACCGGCTGGATTTCCGGGGCAATACGTACACCAAGGACAAGGTCATCCGCCGGGAAATGCTTCTCCGCGAGGGAGACCGCTTCAGCCTGGCCTTGTTCAAGGACAGCATGCTTCGCATCAAGCAGCTTGGCCTTGTCGATTTGGAAAAAGAGCCGGATATCCGGCCGGACCCGGAAGACCCGACCAAGATCGTGGCCACCATCAACGTCAAGGAGTTGCAGCGCAACAACATCCAGTTCACGGCCGGCTACAGCGGTTATGAAGGGATGTACGTCGCCCTCAGCTATTCGACCGTCAATTTTATGGGCGCGGGCGAGAACCTGGAGATTACTGCCCAGTACGGGAAGCGAATCAAGAATTACGTTTTCGGGTTTTCCGAGCCCTATTTTCTCGACTATCCAATCACCCTCGGGTTCAACCTCTACGACCGGTACTTGGTTTTGCCCTACCTTTATGACCGGAAGGGACGCGGTGCGGACTTGATCGTGGGAGCCCGACTCAAAGGATACCTCCGGGGAAACTTGACGTACAGCTTTGAAAAGCTCGAGATCAAGCCCTCTTCCTACGAGGGCACCGCGCTTATCGACCCCTACTATTATTCCGCTTATTCGAGTATGTACGCTTATCCTTACTATGGGTATGCTTTCGGGAAATACAACGTCAGCGCGATTATCCCGACCATTTATCGCTCGACGGTGGACAGCCCGTTGACGCCAACCCGTGGCATGATGTACCTCGCGTCGGCCAAGGTGGCGGGTGGGATTCTCGGCGGTGAAGTGAAATTTGTCAAACCCCATTTTGAATGGACCTTCTGGAAGCCGATTTTTCGAAACCAGTCCCTTGGACTTCACCTTGATTATTCTTTTATCAAGGCTTACGGCGGGTCGGCCATCCCCTTCTGGGAGAGGTTCTACATGGGCGGGGAGAGGGATATCCGCGGCTACGATATCTATTCCATCGGCCCGCGGTCGAGCGAGGGTACGCTCATAGGGGGGGAGAAATCGTTCCTTTTTAACGCTGAATACGTGTTCCAAGTCGGGGGTCCCCTTTACCTGATTCTTTTTTATGACCGGGGGAACTCCTATCTCCAGTCCCAGAAAATCAGCTTCAAGGACATGTTTTCTTCAACCGGCCTGGAGGCAAGGATTTTTGTTCCGGCCCTGCGTGTTCCCTTTCGATTGATTTTCGCCTATAATAATCGGCGAATCTTCCAAGGAGACACGAATTTCAATTTCCGGTTCGCCATCGGAACAACATTTTAACTAAACGTCTGAACCCATTGAAGGAGGAGAAAGATGAAGAAGAGTAGCCTCAACATTCTCACGTTCCTTTTGCTTCTTGTGGCTGCAGTCTCTTGGAGTCTGGCTCAAGAGGGCCCGAAAATCGGGGTCATCAATTCGGCTGAGGTTCTGGAGAAATCAGCTGAGGGAAAGAAGGTCATTGCCAGGTTGCAGGAGAGAGACAAGGCTAACCAGGCGGCGCTCACCAAGCTCGACGATGAAATCCGTCAGCTCGAGACGAAGCTCAGCACCCAGCGACTGACGCTTACCGAAGAAGCCCTTTTCCAGATGAACTCTGATTTGGAGCGAAAGCGCACGGAGAGGAAGCGCGTAGCCGAGGATGCTTACCGCGACTGGAACGAGTTGCAGGTGAAGCTCTACACCCGCGTCCAGAACGAGTTGATCCCCATTATCGAACAGCTGGGCAAAGAAAAAGGCATGGATATCATTTTTGACCTGGCTAAGAGCGGCGCCGTGTATTATAATGCGGCCATCGACCTTACCGCCGAGGTCATCAAACGCTACGACGCCAGCAAGGCCACGGCGAAATAAAGAGCAGCGCCTTTGGCAAGCGGTGATTAAAGTCGAAGAGATCCTCAAGATTCTTCCCCATCGTTATCCTTTTCTGCTCGTCGACCGCGTTCTGGATATCCAACCCGGGAAATCCATCGTTGCTGTCAAGAATGTAACCTGCAATGAATCCTTTTTCGAGGGCCATTTTCCTGAAATCAAGATCATGCCCGGAGTGCTGGTCGTCGAAGCGCTGGCCCAGGCGGGGGGCATTCTCCTTTACCATTCGTTGGCTGACCCGGCGAATAAGTTTGTCGTCTTGAGCAAGATCCAGAATGCCCGATTCAGGAAAATGGTTAAACCAGGCGACCAGCTGAGGCTCGAAGCAGAGATCATCAAGGTTAAAGCCCGGCTCTGCCATGTCCGGGGGAGGGCGTTGGTGAGCGGCGAAGTCGTGGCCGAGGGGGAAATTTTGGCCTCGATTCTCGACCTTGAGGACCTCGATGAGCAGACGTGAGGTCTTCATCCATCCCACGGCTACGGTTCACCCCCGCTCGGAGCTCGACGAGGGAGTCTGGATAGGTCCCCACTGTTATGTCGGGGAGAAAGTCACCATTCACAGGAATACGCGTCTCGAAGCTTATCTTTATATCGAAGGCAGAACAGAGATTGGCCCTGACTGCCGTTTTTCACCCTTTTCCGTCATTGGGACTCCTCCCCAGGATGTAACCTATGGGGATGAGGAGACGCTCGTCCGCATCGGCAGCCGGAATATCTTTCGAGAGTTCATGACCATCCACCGGGGAACGGCCAAAGGCGGTGGACAGACAGTAATCGGCGATGACAACTATTTCATGGCTTACTCCCATATTGCCCACGATTGCCGAGTTGGAAACGGGACAATCTTTACCAACGCCGCCACGCTGGGAGGCCATGTCCAAGTTGATGACTACGCGACGATCAGTGCTTTCAGTGCTGTCCACCAGTTTTGCCGTATCGGCAAGCATGCCTACGTCGGCGGTTTCACCGTCGTCACCCAAGACGTGCTCCCCTTCTGTCGAGTAGCGGGGATGAGGCCGGTCCTCATTTATGGACTGAACGCCGTCGGCTTGCGACGTCGGGGCTTCAGCCGGGAACGGATCACTGCGCTCAAGGAGATGTTCAAGGTCATTTTCTACTCCGACCTCAACACCAGCCAGGCCGTCGACAGGATCAAAGCCACTTTTTCCCCCAGCGAAGACAGGGAAGAGATCCTCGCTTTTATCGCCGCCTCAAAAAGGGGGATCATCAAGAAAGCCGCATCACCATGGGAGAACGAATCGGAATTTTAGCCGGCTCGGGAGCTTTCGTCGCTCGCCTTCTCTCCGAGCTTCAGGGAAAGGGGGAGACGTGCGTCGTCGTCGGGGTCGAAGGCGAAACGGAGCGGGAGCTGGAAGGCCGAGCGGGTTCTTTTCTTTGGGTCAGGCCGGGCGAGCTCGGTAAGGCGGTTGCCTGGCTCAAGAGCGAGGACGTCAAGAGCGTGCTCCTCGTCGGAAAGGTGAGGCCGGCTGCCCTGTTGGCGAAGGAGCATTTCGACAGCGCGGCCAGGCTCATCTGGGAGAAAACCGCGCCCAAATCAGCGGCTCAGGTGCTGCGGGCTGTCATCTTGTTTTTGGAACAAAATGGCCTTGAGGTGAGGAGTCCTTTGCCTTTCTTTGAGCCCTTCTTCTGTCGTCAAGGCGTGCTTACCGGCTCATCGCCTTCATCTGCTCTCCTCGAGGATATGGATTTTGGGTTGAGCATGGCCAAGCGCTTGGCTGATTGGGAAATTGGGCAGACGGTCATCGTCAAAGAGGGAATCGTTGTCGCTGTCGAGGGCCTGGAGGGCACAGACCGGGCCATTCTTCGGGGAGGAGAGCTGGCGGGTCCTGGCGTCGTCGTGGCCAAGGCCGGCCGGACTGAACAGGATGTACGCGTCGATGTGCCGGGCGTCGGGCTCGACACCATCAAAGCTCTCATCCAGGCCAAGGCAGCCGGTTTGGCCATCGAAGCTGAAGGAGTTGCTTTTTTTGAGAAGGCCGAAGCCTTGGCCCTGGCCGAAGCCCACGGCATCACCATCGCCGCTCGCCGGCTCCCCGAAGGAGGTGGTTGATGGATAAAGTTCGTGTCGGAATCATCGGCGTTGGCTACCTGGGCACCCAGCATGCTCGCATTCTATCCTACCTTGAGGAAGCTGAGCTCAAGGGAGTGGCGGACGTCGATTTCCAGAAAGCGGTCCAGATTGGCAACCGCCATGGCGTCAACTATTACCAGAACTACGAGGAGATGCTCGATGAGATCGATGCCGCCATCGTCTCGACCCCGACTTCCGAGCATTTCCCCATTTCCATGAACCTTCTTCGCCAGGGCAAATCCGTTTTGGTCGAAAAACCCATCACCGAAACGGTCGAGCAGGCCGAGGAACTCGTTGACCTGGCCCGGCGCAACGGACTCATTCTTCAAGTGGGCCACCTGGAGAGGTTCAACCCGGCTGTCGAGGCTGTCGAGACCCTGATCCGGCAGCCCAGGTTCATCGAGGTCCAGCGGTTGGGCTCCTTCTCCGCTCGCTCCTTGGACATCGATGTCGTCCTTGACCTGATGATCCATGACCTGGACATCATCACGGCCATGGTCAAGGATGAAGTCAGCGTTATCCGGGCCTCGGGTATCCATGTTCTTTCCGAGAAGATTGACATCGCCAACGCCCGTCTTGAGTTCAAGACGGGGTGTGTCGCCACGCTGACGGCCAGTCGAGTCCATCAGGGAAAAGTGAGGAAGCTACGGATTTTTGAGCCAACTGTCTATTATTCGATCGATTATATTGACCAGGAAGTCAAAGTCTTCCCTCTTGACGGGCGGCAGACCGATATCAAGACGCTGAAAATCCAGAAGGAGGAGCCCCTCAAGAAAGAGTTGCGGAATTTTCTCGCCTCTGTCCGCACCGGCCAGCCATCGAAAGTGAGCGGTGAGGAGGGCTTGCGAGCTCTCCGCTTAGCTTATAGCGTCCTCCGGGAAGCCGAGGGCTAGGGGAGAGGACACCTGCCTCTCCTACTTAGGCATAGCAAAAAGGGAATCCTCGAGGTTGGAGTTGAACGTTACCTTGGTCACGGTCATGCGCACGTATTCCTGGCCGTCCTGGCTTATCGTCATGGAATGGGCGACGACCGTGCCGTTTACCTTGCGGTAATCCGAGAAGACGGTTTCGCCCATGACCTCGACGCCCGCTTGGTTGAGAGTTATCCCCTTAGTCTTATAAACCAGATGGGTTGTCGGGTCGAGGTAGTGGGTTAGCTTATGACCGTCGGACATCGTCTGCTCCAGGACGAGGTAATCCTTGGCTTCGATTTTTTCTGTGCCCTTGAATTCGTACATAATGCCGTATTTTTCAGGATTGAGGAGTGCATCGTTACCCAGGGCTTGCCGTTTGATTTCCCGGGCAATGTTTTCCGGCACTTGCTCGGCCTGCATGGTTTGGGGGTTGATCATCCAGGCTGTTTCGCCATCATACGCCTGGGTAATGACCATGCCCATGAACTCCATGTCCATACGCATCTTGTTCGGTTCCTTGAGGTACATGGTCAGGGAGCCGTTGATGCCCATCTGGATGATTTCCATAGTCCCGGATATCGTTGTGTCCTTGATGGCTTCCAGGGTTTTCCGTCCGCCCTGGGCCTCGATCATCTTGGCCAAGACATCCTTGGTGGTTTGGCATCGAGAGCCGGGGGAGAAGAAGAAAAGCAAGAGTAACGCGGCCAGCCCTAAGGTTAAAGTCTTTTTCATGATTTCCTCCTTGGAAAAGGACTCCATGCCGAATCGTTTCGACATCTTGTTTTATTTTACGTAATCCGGGGGATAGAGTTCAATTCTTTTCTCAGATACATTATTCGCTTTTTTTGAGCCGCCCCGGTCGGCTGCGACTCAACTCCAGGGTGATTCGACTCTCCGTTTCTTCCTCGATGCGGCTGATTTCAAAATGGACCTGGCTAAGATACTTGATATGAGCCTGGAGATAGGCGAGTCCCTGCTGGCAGAGAAAATCCAGCCAGGCTCCCCGAGCTGTCTCATCCATGAGCTCGGGCGTTTCCTCCACATAAGTGGTTTTCGAGCGCGGGGTGAGTTTTGTTTCTTGGGAGCTTCGCCGCGCTATATAGAGGTTGAGACCATCGTGAAGCTCGAGCTCGTTAAGGTGAGGCTGCCAGCGGCTCGCCCAGCGGCGGTAGCGGCTATAGAATTTTTCGTTAGACTTCCGGATCTGTTCATCAGCCTGCATTTCGGAGATGAGGAAACGCCGAAGGTCATCGGCCGCTTGTCTGTTTTTTTCGTAAATGGGCAGCCTCGGCGCCCGGAAATAGGCAAACCAGCCACGGGGAATCCAGTAATCCCGGAAAAGATAGGGGGAATAGCCTGAAAACGCCTGGACCCATTCGTGGGATGGGTAGCCGTGGAGGTTGAGATAGATATCGGGGAGCCAGCGTTCCTGAAGGTTCTTTCGAACCATGGCTTCGGGAAGGAAAGGTTTGGCCAGGCCGACTTGGGAGCCGATATCGACGCCGAGAGCACTGTAGCGGCCGGCATGAAGGCTGTGGAAAGGCGTGAGCTTTTGAAGCTCGAAGGCGAGGCTGGCCCCATCCGGATTTTCCAGGGGAAGGAGGACAAAGTTGATTCTCTGGAGAGCATTCTGGTAGGCCGCCTGCGTGGCCAGGAGCTCGGCCAACTTGAGAATATAGTTTGTTGACGAGACTTCGTTGGCGTGCTGGCGGCCGGAGAGGAAAAGCGTGGGCTTGAACGTGATCAACCGGGGCAGAGAGACATATTCTCCCTGAGGAAGGAAGGCTTCGATGACCGGGATTTCCCGATTCTCATAAGAGATGCCCCCGATGTAAGCTTTCAACATCGGGTAGCTGCCAAGGCTGTGGACGATGTCCAAGCATTTTTCGGGCGAAATGATTTCGTCCGTGCTCACGCCCACCTGGCCCGGGTGCCTGCCGAGCCGGCCTTTCTTCTTTATCAGCTTGGACGATACAACCAAGACTTCTTCTTTTTCGAAGTCCTTGTGTTTGAGACGGAGGGTAAGGAACTTCAGGCGGGGATAAGCGAAAACAGTCTTAATAAGATGGCCCTTTTCCAGGTCCTTAACTGTCTGGATGATTTCCAGAGCGGTGAGATAATCCGTCTCTTTTTCAAACTCGAGCTCAACCACCAGGTTCTCGATACGGTCTTGATTTCCATCATAGACGAACGCGGGATAGCGAATCGCCTTTGGCTTGAGAGGGGGAAAGTTTTCCTCCTCGCTCTCCTCAAAATCACGTCCCTTTTCTTTCCATCTGAGAACGAGCCGGGGGGTTGAGGCTGACCAATCTTCGAGGATGGCGCGACAACTCGCGCTTCTGCCCTCAGTAGAAGGATGGACGAGGGGGAAGATGTTTCCAGGCGCCGAGAGGCGGGAAGTATCCTCGGGGAGGTCTGTCTCTTCAAGCTCGATGTCCGTGATGCCGCGAAGGAAGTCGAGGGTGTCGAAGTAAAGCTCATCGTGCATGGCTTCGAGGGAGCTGACGATTTCCTCATCCACTCCCAGCCTGAAATCGGGCTCGCTCGCCCGCAGCTCGATGAGGAGCCGCTTGAAGTAGGGCTGTTTGGCCGTGGTCGGTTTGTGGCCGGTTTTTTTCATGACATGAGCATAGACAGCCTTCAGAACCTCTTCTTGATAAAAACCCCAGACTTTTTCCAAATCGGTGGGCAAAAGCGCCGCCAAAACTGAGCTGTGCCCCTGTCGGACCTCCAGCCAGCCTGTGGCCACTTTGACCGTTCCCCATTCGGGCAAGAGGTTCAAGAACGGAATGGTCCGGGTGCGTGGCGAGAAGCTGGCTTCGAGAAGGACTGCGCCCTGATGGTCCAGGGCCACGAATTCATAAACAGGGTCGCCTTCAGACTTCATCTCGAAATGGATGCTATTCAGGGGGAGGCCGAGCTCGGCCGCGAAGATTTCATCCACCGGGTAGAGCTCCTGGAGCCAGCGAATCGGCTCGGTGTAGAACCTTTTTGGCCTGGTCCAATCGTCTTTTTCTTCGGCAAACCGGACAGTGAGGCTTGCAACCGGCCTCCCCCTGAGGCGGGGGAGGATTTTCTCGGTCAGCCAGAAGAAACCCTGCTTGTAGGCGCTCAGGACTTCGACTTCGAAAGCGCGCCAGCCGGCTCCACGGAGGGTATCTTCGATGTCGGTCTGGATTTGTTGCCTTATCGCCGGCGATTCGCTCACACCCAGGCTGATCGAGAGCGGTGCCGCGTTCGACAAATTCCCGATTTTGTCGTAGAGAAGGGACAAAGCATCCCTGACTTCCCAGGTGAATTCTTTCTCTTTCTCCAGGATGACTTTGTTCTCGCGGAGGCTTGAGAGACGGAAACCCATTTTCTCCGCCTTTAAACTCTTTTCGAAGCTGGCTTTCACCGATTCAACGAATTTCTCATTCTGTTCAGGAAGGAAAAAATCTGCCTGGACATAGTCCAGGCTCTTGTCTTTCATTTTTTGGGCAAAGCTCTCCAGCTTGTTTCTTAGAAATGCCTCAGCCGCTCCGCCTTCCCCGCGGAGGAACTTGCCCAGGTCCTCCGACACATCGGTCAGGCCAAGATTTTCTTCACCGTAGCTTTCAAGGTAGGGAAAAGTGCGGGCGAGGTAAGTGAGGACTTTTTCTAATCCTTCCTCATCTGCCGCCACCACGGCCAGGCTGTCCGTTTTGTTGAAAGGCTTGGATACGACCTGGACTGCGGCCTGGTTTTTGGCTAAGGATGGGAGCTTCAGTTTTCCCGTCTTGAGCAGTTCACGGGTGAAGCGGTTATCGCCGATGAGGCAGGGTGCAGCGACCGTATGGATGAGCTCGATTTCATTCTCAAAAAAAATAATGGGGAAAGAAGCTCCAGCCGTGGGCAAAACGAGGCGTGAGGCGAGCGGGGCGAGTGCCAGCGCGTTCAAGTTTTCAGGGATAATGACCGAGGTTTCGAGCCCGTCCAGAAGGCCGTCCTTATCGCGATCCGCATAAAGGCCTTTATCGGAAAAAAGGGAGATGAGGTCAAAAGTTTTATCCTGCGCCGGTTTTTTTCTCGGTGCTCTATATGCAGGCGTCAAGAGTCGCTTGGGAAAGCCGAGCCGCGGGAGCGATATCTCGTCTTCGGTCGTCCCGTCTTTGAGGATAAAGGTGAGTCGACGACAACCGGGGTAGTTGAGCCAGTGAGTTTCCTGCCCATGTCGTTGAGCGTTCCGGAGGGAGGCGAGCGCCCGGGTTGCCTTTTCCCTATTTTTCCGATCGGAAAACGTGCATTCAAGCCGGAGCTCGGCGATCTCCCCAGCGTCGAACTTGAGCCTTCTCAGGCTGTCGGAGCTGGAGGTCAAGTCCGGAAATTCATAGAAAGCAGCGCGAATGATAGTCGTTGGCAGGGGGATTCCCGCCTCTTTCCAGAAATTGGCCAGGTCGTTCTCGACGGTCTGGTAAGTGAAACCATCTTCTCTTCCCCAGATTTCCCATAGATAGGGCCAGCGAAGGAAAAATGCCCGGCCCGTCTTGAGGAGCGCTTCGTCCGAGCCGGCAAGCAGAGCGATAGCGCTCGGGCCAGGGTCGGTGAGAAGGAGAACCACTCCTTGATGTGGTCCAAGAGCCGGCAGCGGAAATTTCGCTGCCCGAAGTTTTTCGAAAAAACGGAGGTTTGAGCCGATAAAAAGGAAGGTTGTCGTGGGTTGAGGTTTCGCCGCATCGGATTCTTTTTTTACTACAGCCAGGTCTTGAGCCAGGCTCTCAAAATTGGCGCGGGCGGCAATTTCTGCGGCTACCACCACTTCCGCTGGCCGCGGGTTATCGGGAATCACAAGCGAGAGAGCGACCGTGTCGGCGAGTTGGTCACCATCCCTATCCAGAAGACCCCCTCCCAGAAGATAGAGTTGAGAGAGACTCTTTATGCCGGCGGCGAGCTCACCAAGAAAAATGGTCGGAAGAAGGATGACCAAGAAGGCTAACCTCTTCATTTTCTCCCTCCTCGCCATGTCGGACGGAATGCCGTTTTTCATCGGCTTCATTGTCGAAAGAATGCCCCGGGAAGTCAACATGCCCATGGAATCTCAGGATTGCCGATAGAAACACCCGACGGGTCCTGTCGTGGTTCCCCCCCGGCGCCCCCGAGCGGTCTATCTTGTTTATAATCAGTCAAGAAGATGGGTGGCATCAAACGCTCGGGTCGGCGGGGGGCCCCCGAACCACGCCACCCCTCGGGTGTCCGCCTATGGCCCCTATTTTGCATACTCGAAAGCCGTTTCGCGACAGAGGAAGTTCCCATCGGAAATTTTTGGTGGAATCTCAGGCTTGGCCATGTTGCCGGGGATTTAGAATTGCGCTACAATGCGAATCTTTCCTTGATATCTTTTGACGATGAGGCGAGGCGATGAGAACTGACCCGGCCGTCGAGGAGTCGCTGGCTCAGCCCCCCAAGGTGTGGTCCGAGGCGGGCCGCTGGTGGCGTCATCTCAGCCTCCGGCAGACATTTTCTTCTCTCCGGCATCGAAACTACCGGCTATGGTTCTGGGGTCAGATGGTCTCCCTTTTTGGCACGTGGATGCAGTCAACAGCCCAGGGTTTTCTCATCTACGAACTGACGCGCTCGGCCGCTTATCTTGGCCTGGTCGGGTTTGCCGCTGGAGTGCCCAGCTGGGTGCTCATGCCGCTCGGGGGAGTGATCGCCGATAGGATGTGGCGGCGCAACCTCCTCCTCATCACGCAGTCGGGGATGATGGTCCTCTCTTTCCTTCTCGCCGGGTTGACTTTCTCTGGCCTCATCCGGCCCTGGCATATTATTGGCCTGGCTTTGCTCTTCGGGGCGGCGAATGCCTTTGATGCGCCTGCCCGGCATGCTTTTGTCCCGGACATGGTTGGTCGCGCCGACCTCACCAACGCTATTGCCTTGAACGCGACGATTTTCAACTCGGCCACAGTGGTCGGACCGGCGGCGGCGGGAATAACTTACGCGCTTTTCGGGCCAGGCTGGTGTTTTCTTGTCAACGGTCTGTCCTTTACGGCCGTCCTTGTTGCCTTGCTGGCCATGAAGATGGAGCAGTTGCCGGAACGGAGCCCATCCTCCTCGCCGTGGCAGGAGTTGAAGGAAGGCTTCAGTTACGTCCTTTCCCATCAGCTCATCCGAGTGCTCATCGGGCTTGTGGGCGTGACCAGTCTGTTTGGCGTTTCTTTTGTCGTCCTCATTCCGGCCTGGGCTGTCGAGGTTCTTCACGGCAACGCCACGACCAACGGCTGGCTCTATTCGGCGAGGGGAGGGGGTGCCCTCCTTGGAGCGCTGGCCATTGCCTCGCTCGGCCGGTTCGATTTTAAGGGTAGGTTGCTTTCCCTGGGCACCCTTGTTTTTCCCATCCTTCTGCTCGTTTTTGCCTTTGTCCGCTCGTTGCCCGTTGCCCTCCTTCTTATTCTGGCCAATGGAATGACGGCCATTATCATTTTTAATTTAGCTAACGCCTTGGTTCAAACTCTCGTCCTCGACAGCCTGAGGGGGAGAGTAATGAGCATCTACAGCCTTACCTTTTTCGGGTTCATGCCCCTGGGCGCTTTGTGGGTCGGGACGGTCGCCGAACGTTTCGGAGAGGCGGTAGCGATCTTGGTCAACGCTCTCATCATGCTGGTGTTTTCTGTGTTCATCTGGATTTGGCGGCCCAGCCTGCGCCGTCTCGCCTGAAGCTTCATTATGCCGCTCGCCATGAGGGCACTGCTATGGAAAAGGGCCCGGGCGTTCGCAGCCTTAATTTCGAGGCGGCGGAGACGGCCCAAGGCGAGTAAACATGATATGGAAAAAGGAGAGCAAAGAACATGACCAAAACCATTGGTTGGAAAAGCTCCCGGGTGGCAATTTGTTTCATTCTTTTTTTGGCCGGGGTGGGGGCTGAATTCTTGGCCAGCCCTTCGACAGTTGACTTCGGAGCGTTGAAAAAGTCACTGGAAAAAGAAATCAAGGCTGCAGGCGTTGAGGTGGGCCTGGCTCTTAAAGACTTGGAAACGGGCGAGGGCCTATTTCTCAACGAGAAAGCCAGGATGCATGCCGCAAGCACGATGAAAGTGGCTGTTATGGTCGAGGTCTTCAAGCAGGCTGCCGAGGGAAAGTTCAGCCTTGACGATACGTTGGTGGTCAAGAACGAGTTCCGCAGCATTGCTGACGGGAGTCCTTATTC
>Ga0209102_1000775_pt1 | contig 19658 bp, 20 predicted proteins | sample ConPoolayeHmetaG_FD_185483 | JGI IMG/M metagenome (GOLD analysis project Ga0209102, IMG submission 185483) | Hot spring microbial mat communities from California, USA to study Microbial Dark Matter (Phase II) - Cone Pool mat layer H metaG... ...
GAACTGCCATAAAAGCTGCCCTTCTGATTCATCGAAACATACTATTGATGTGCCATTGTTATAATTCCATACAAATACTCGGCTGTCACTGATGATAGGGGAAATATTAACATCATTCATGTCATACTGCCAGAGAATTGAGCCATCATCAACGTTAAAACAGAATAACTTATCACCATTGTCCCAGCCGCCTGCAAAAAGGCGGTTACCTGAAACTGCCCAACCTCCAATTCCAACATAATTTGGAACAGACCCATAGGGGTATCCCCAAAGTAATTTTCCATCAGAAGCTTTCAAAACATAAAATCCATCTCCTGTCGTAAACACTCTCCCAGCAAAAAGCGAAAACACAGGGGCGCTTTTAGATGCTATGCTGGAACTTAGATTCGGAGCAAACTGCCACAGGATTTTCCCATCGTCTTCACTAAGACAGTTCAATACGGACCCCCGAGAGCCCACAAACACGCATCCATTTTCAACAATGATTTGGTTGGATGCAGTGTACCCTCCTAAACTTTGACTCCATAAAGTTTGACCATCTTTTTGGTCAAAACAGTATAGATCGCCTTCAAGAGTTACAGTGAACACTTTTCCGTCTGCGACTGTAAAGTATGCTATGTTGACGTAGAGCTCACGTTTCCAAACTACATTCATTTTAGACGGATTTCCAAGCTGCGACTGTAGCTGAACATATTCAAATGCGGCAATTACCGAAGTGGCAACCAACGCAACAGCAAGCAATATGGAGATCACTTTTAGAATTTGAGTGCTCCGTAAGCCGCGGCGACTTTTTTCTGGTTCAGATGAGCTGGCAGCCTTCTCGACTGTCTGAACAATCAGCAGAGCCTCTCTGCCTTGTTCTGAAAGGCGGTATTTCCCATACTCATCAGTTTGTATTAAACCGTCAAGTTTGTTCAAATGATGTTGAAGATGACCGCTACTTTCAATGCCCACTTTCTTTTTCAAATCAGCAAAACCCAACGGTTCTTCGTCCAATGCTTTCAGTATGAGTATTCTCGTAGGATGACCTAAAGCATCAAAAATCTCGGCACGCTGCTGGTCTTCTCGCACATTTTCCATATTTTTCATCCATGTAATCGGTATTCACTATGTTATTTAATGCTTCGTTCATAGACATAAAAGCATGCAAGGTCTATTTTTCTGGACTATATGCATTTTTCTCATTTTTGGAACATTCCAGGTACTGGCATAGCAAAGAAGAAAACAGAGGCAAACTGCATCAGTATATTCTGGAGAAGATTGGATTTTAGGCTATTTAGGAGTTTTACGGTATTTTCTACGCTCATAAAGGATCATGCTTACAGGAATTATAAAAGCAATGAGCAAAAACAAAGCTAGGACTGGCTGCCCCATCACGCTAAATTCGACAATAAGGAAAAGCCAAAAGGCCACTGTTAATATCAGTATTGCCTTTGCAAAATCACCTATAAGCCCCATAACTTCAACTCTAAATCAAAATTATATTTTGTCGCATTTATGCTTAACCATGATAAGCATGTTAAAACACGGTAAAACGTTTACTTTAACAGAAAAATCTAGATATGAGGCTTGGTTTAAGGCAAATAACGAACTTAAAAACTTTTGACCTGTCTCCAAGGGAATTAGCTTAATTTCAAATATATGCGACCACCTTTTGCCTGTCACGAATAATCTATCTCTTTCTGCGTCGTACGCAATTCCGTTAAGCACATCGTCTACGTCTCGTTTTTCCACGTCTTGAAGACCGCTAAGGTCTATCCATCCTACAACCTGCCCTGTTTGAGGGTCAATAATTGCGATTTTTTCCTCCATCCATATGTTTGCATAAATTCTGCCATGAACATATTCAAGTTCGTTGATTCTTGTTACTGGCGAAGTGTCATGCACTTCAATTTGTCCAAGTTTTTCAAAGGTTTCCGGGTCTAGGAAATACAAATTTGCTGTTCCATCGCTCATTATAAGCCAATTACCGTCATAAGTGATTCCCCACCCTTCAGTAGAATAGTTAAACTCGTGCAGTAGCTTAAACGTGTGTTTATCATAAATGAACCCCTTGCGTTCTCGCCATGTTAACTGGACAATTTTGTCGTCGAAAATCGCAATTCCTTCTCCGAAATACTTGTCTGGAAGAGCGTAAAGCTGAAGAATCTCGCCTGTTTCCAACTTCACACGGCGCAACGTAGAGTTACCATACAATCCTGTGCTTTCATACAACCAACCATCATCATATACTAGCCCCTGCGTGAAGGCATTTTTATCATGGGGATAAGTGTTGACGATGCTGTAGGTGTAATACAAGGGTTTAGAATTAGTTGCTTTATTTGTTAGCAAAGCGAATAAGATAATGCTTACTGCAAGCACTACCATGATGAACAGTAAACCTAAGAGATATCGTTTCTTCATATTTTCTACCGGTTTCTTCAAGTTGGCTTCTCAAAGGTTTTTGTTCAGATAACTTGCACCCGTGTTTCTTCTGGTTGTTTATGAACTTGCGAGAGACTGTTTCATTTTTAAGTTTCAAGAGATTCTGGAGATTCTATGTAATGTTTCACTTTTTGAAGGAAAAGCGCAGCTGGGGCTCCGTCCACTATTCTATGGTCGTATGATAGGCTTAGGGTAATTAAGGGCTTAACCTCGATTTTGCCGTCAATGGCGACAGGTTTTTCAACAATTTTTCCAACACCGAGGATGGCTGCTTCCGGCGGATTTATTATAGGTGTGAAAAATTCCACTTCATACATGCCGAGGTTTGAAACTGTGAACGTTCCACCGCTCAGCTCTTCCTTTTTCAGTTTTCCCTCTCTGGCTTTTGCTGTCAAATCTTTAATAGCGGAGTCTATCTCCCTCAATGTCTTTTTATCTGTGTTATGTATGACTGGCACAACTAAGCCTTGTTCAGTGGCAACTGCCACGCCCACGTTTACATCTTCAAAGACTTTTATTTTGTCCACTTCAAATGTTGAGTTTATGAGCGGGTTTTCAGCTAATGCCTTTGCAACGGCTCCAACTATTATGGCTGTGTAAGATACTTGAAGCCTTGCATGAAGCAAAGCGGCTTTTGAAACATCGACGCTCATCATTATAGTGCTGTGGGGAGCAGTTTTAAAGCTCATGGAAACTCTTTCAGCGGAAGTCTTTCTGTAGCCGCTCAGCGGGATAACCTCTTTAACTTTTGGCAGCATCCCCTTAGCTTCTTCAATGAACCTCTTCACGTCTTCCTCAACTATTCTTCCTTCTGGACCAGTGCCTTTAACGAGGGATAAGTCTATGCCGTATTCTCTTGCTAAGCGTTTTGCAGCTGGTGAAGCTAAAACCTTCTCTTTAATCTCTTCCTCAACACCCTCTTTTGGCATTTCAGCAGCTATTTCTGCTTCTGAGAGAGGCTCATTTGGGGCGGTTATTATGGCTATCGCCGCGTCAACAGGAACGTCGACACCTTCGTCCACTAGAATTTTTCGCAGTACGCCTGAAGCTGGTGCTTCTAAGTCGTATACGGCTTTTTCAGAAATCACCTCAACTATTGGCTCGCCCTTTTCGACGCTTTCACCTTCTTTCTTGTACCATTTGCCAACAGTTCCCGTCTTCATTGTCAGGCTAAGCCTTGGCATAACAACTTTGGTTGGCATGTTAGACAATCTCCTTAACAGCTCTAATTATGGCTTTCTCATCTGGAATAACATACTGTTCAAGAGGCGGGCTAAAGGGTATTGGAGTGTCGGGCTCAGCGACACGCTTTATGGGTGCATCCAAATACTCTATTGCCTCCTCAGCCACCACTGCGGCTATTTCTGCGCTTACGCCGGCGGTTTTACAGTCTTCGCAGACAACAACAAGCCTTCCAGTCTTTTTAACCGAAGCAATTATGGTTTCTTTATCAAGGGGCGTCAAAGTTCTCGGATCAACAACTTCCGCGCTTATGCCTTCTGCCTCAAGTTCCTCCGCAGCTTTTAAGGCTTTGTGAACCATGTAAAGGGTAGCCACAACAGTCACATCTGCACCTTCCTTTTTAATGTCTGCCACTCCGAAAGGAATAGTGTATTCTTCTTCTGGAACTTCTCCTTCAATCGGATATAGAAGTTTATGCTCGCAGAAGAGGACTGGGTTGTTCCCGCGGATAGCTGACTTTAAAAGACCTTTAGCATCGTAAGGCGTTGAAGGCACAGCCACATATAAACCCGGAACATGCATGAACCAAGCCTCCAAGCTTTGAGAGTGGTGAGCGGCAATGTTTACGCCAGCTCCGAAAGGCGTCCTGATAACTAGGGGAACCTTCGCTTGCCCTCCGAACATATACCTAAGTTTTGCTGCTTGATTTGCAATTTGATCCATAGCTAAAGCCACCAAGTCTCCGAACATTATTTCGGCAACGGGGCGCATTCCAGTTATTGCTGCGCCCACGGCTACGCCGACGATGGCTGACTCCGATATCGGGGTGTCTCTAACTCGTTCATCTCCAAATTCTTCAGCCAGTCCATCTGTAACTTTGAAGGCGCCACCCCAGTATCTGCCAATGTCTTCCCCTAGAAGGAAAACCGTGGGATCCCTTTGCATTTCTTCCCTTAATGCGCTGCGTAAAGCTTCCCTATATGTCATCTTCCGCATACTTAAGCCTCCGCATATTCACGCGTAAACATCTTCTAAAGCTTCTTCTGGAGCAGGATGGGGGCTTTCTATGGCGAATTTAACGGCTTCCTCAACTTTAGCCGAGGCTTCCACTTCAATTTGTCTAAGTTCAGCCTCTGTTAAAGAGGCTGTCTGCAGAAGCCTTTCCCTGAAACGTTTAATTGGATCCTTGGCAAGCCAAGCTTCAACTTCTTCTTTAGGTCTGTACCTAGCTGGATCTACTCGTGAATGCCCCCTATGCCGGTAAGTTTTGCATTCAATAAGTGTTGGACCTTCGCCTTTTCTTGCTCTTTCAACAGCCTTAACAGTGGCTTCATAAACGGCTAAAACGTCGTTTCCATCCACTGCAACTCCCGGAATTCCATAGGCTGAAGCTCTATCCGCAATGTTTTCTATAGCCATAACCAGCGATTGGCGTGTCCCCATAGCGTAAAGATTATTCTCGCATACAAATATTACTGGTAATTTCCATACAGCCGCCATGTTTATGCCTTCGTGGAATGTTCCCTGGTTTGAGGCACCGTCGCCGAAGAAACATGCCGCAACCTGATCTGTTTTCCTAAGTTTTATAGATAAACCCGCGCCAGCGGCTATGGGAATTCCAGCGCCCACAACGGCAGTTGCTCCCAAAACGCCTATGCTGAAGTCTGCAATATGCATGGAGCCGCCTTTACCCGTGCAATAGCCAGTTCTTCTGCCCAAAATTTCAGCCATGACGCGTTTTAATTCTGCGCCTTTGGCTATGCAGTGTCCATGTCCCCTATGAGTGCTGGTGATGTAGTCGTCTTTCCTTAGGGCACTGCAGACGCCCACGGCAACAGCCTCTTGTCCAGTGTAAAGGTGGATGGTTCCTGGAACAAGGTTTTGAGCGTAGAGTTCAAACACTTTTTCTTCGAATAAACGGATTTCCAGCATTTTCCTATACATTTCAATAAGCTTCTCTTTCGTCAAGTTTAACATGGATGTTTCCCGTCCCTTTTCAAGTGTCGGCTTACTCTTTAATAAAATAGATACTTTTATACTTTACATTATAAGCGAGTTGTGATGCATAACACTTGAATTTGACGAAAATATAGTTTATTTTGGCTAAAAGAGCCAAAATTTTGCTGCATCGCTACTTTATGGATGCCTTGCCTTTTCGCTTTCTAATGATAGTGGTTATTGCTATGGCAAGAGCGGTTGCTACTGCAGCGGCAACCAGAGGAATTGCATAATTTGGCGTTCCCTGAGCCGGTCTGAGCCCATGGGGGTCGTATCCGATTGGTATGTATTGCTCGTTGGCGGCTGTCAAGCCGTAGGGCTGGTTGAGGTTGAACATCATTTCCATGCCACCCATGACATATATGGTGTCGTCTAGGACCACGGCGGTTGCTGCATAACGGGCTGTTGGCATTGGCTTGCCACTGGTCCAGCTGCCGTCCTCTGGATTATACACTTGCACCGAGTTTGACACTGTGTAATTTTTGTGGCGCCCGCCTATGAGGTATATCCTCTTTGGGGCCCATGTGCCAGTGGTTGCGGCTGCCGCTGCATCTACCAGGGGAACAGGGGGAGACGGACCAGTGTTCCAAGTGTCGGTTTTGGTGTCGTATATCTGAAGCAGGTCGGGTCTATCCCACCCAGCCATAACGTATATCTTATCGTCGAGCACCGCACACGCATAGCTACAGACCCCTACAGGTATGGACTTTGCCGTGGTCCAAGCATCAACCTCCGGATCGTAAACCTCGTTTACAACCGAGATGTTTGGGGCTTCATCAACGGGGTCCTCCAATCCTGCTATTAGGTAGATTTTGCCGCCTACAACGGCCGCGCACATGCTACCACGCTTCGTGGGCATTTCTGCCCTCGCCTCCCAATTGCCCGTTGTGGGGTCATAAACCTCGTTTACTCCGCAGTAAAATCGTCCGTAAGCTCCTATAGGTTCGCCGCCTATCACGTATATTTTGTTCTTGTAGGCGGCCACAGCGAAGCCTTTTCTCGGGGTTAGCATTGGAGCCTTTGTAGTCCAGTTGCCTGCGGCCGGATCATACTCATATGTGATGTTCCAAACGAAGAAGTATATCTTGCCATTCAGAGCGACAGCCCCGCCCCAGCACGGCCTTGGCATGGGCTTCTTGGCAATCCAGTAATTTTCGGCCGCGTCGCTGCTACGTACATTGACAACTATTGATAGGAGACAGGCAAGAGCCAAAAATGCCCAGAGTCGCTTGTTCTTAATGATAAATGAAACCCTTCTATGCATACCCCTTTCATAAGCATCCAGATGAAAATCAGAAAAATTAACTTTACGGCAACTCCAGCGTTTCAACGTGAATGGGAAATGCACGCGCATCACTAACGTAAGTCCTATAATTAATCGTGTGCTGTATAATGGTGTATTTCAAAACTATAGCTTGTCATATTGCATTTTGCATTTGATGTGTGTGATTTGAGAAAAAATGTTTTTATGTCAAAGTGGGAGGAGGGGTTAAATTTTTATCTACACAATATTAAACAGCAATACTCATCATAGCCCATAATTGCATAATTATCCTCGGATGCCAAAGTTTTATATTATTCCTTAAATTTGTTGACAGCCCGATCAAACATGAACTGTGGAAGGCGGTTTAATCAAGCACCCTTGTTTATGGCTAGCTTATTGTTTCTGGCTTTACCTGCATACACGTTTTACTTAACCTCCTTAAACAGTCAAGGCTCCTCGTTATTCATTAAGTATGAAGTAAACAGCGTGTTCATTGGAGAGCTTACGCATACTATTCAAATTATAAATCCGGGGCATGGCAGGATTGCCGGCGGGAAGCTTTTTGTTCCCATAGTTAATAACTTGACGGCACGCCACTACAGCATACTTTACAATGTGAATTCCACAGGAGGCCAGCCTATCTTTTTGAAGGATGATTCTGGAAATGTATATGCCTACTGGAACAACATAGCGATTGACCCAGAGAAAGCGTTCACTGTAGAACTGGACTATCACGTGATTTCTTTCAGCGTCACCTACTTGGTCAATTCAAGCCTAGTAGAAAATTACGACAAGAACTCAGCCTTATATGAGAGATACACGCAACCCGAGGAACTAATAGAATCCAACAACCGTGAAATAATTTCCACAGCGCAAAGCATAACAAGCGGCGAGGAAAACCCCTACAAAAAAGTTCAAAAAATATTTGATTTTGTAATTACTCATGTACGGTACGAAATTCAAGAGGAAGAGCGGGGAGCTCTTTGGGCTTTAAAAAACGGTGTGGGGGACTGCTCAGAATACTCCTATCTTTTTGTGGCTTTATGCAGAGCAGCTGGAATCCCAGCAAGGATTCAAGCTGGTTTCGCCTTCAATAAGGCAGGCGAAACTTTGAAGGATGGGCATATGTGGGCTGAATTCTACTTGGAAAATTATGGATGGGTGCCTGTTGACGCAACATGGGAACAGTTTCAAACCAGAGACTTCCTGCATTTCAGTTCAATTCAAAGCATACCTGAGGTCATACCGTATGCAAACTATGTGTTTAATAATACGGTAGGCCCGGAGCCTAAAGATGAACAGCTCGTTCAAATAAAAGCCCTTTCGCTGAGCAGCCTTAAAGATGACAATTTTGCGCCGAACCTACTAAGCGCTGTTCAAAAAATAAAGCAAACAGAATTTGCCATTTCTCTTGGAAAAATTTTCGGCGTGCCCCTGTTTTTCCCCTCTGAAATGCATGAGGCAACACAGAGGTTTTTGGAAAGTAAAATTTACGTTCAAAACGCCATAGACTCTTGGGAAATAAATCCTCAAATTGCTCAGTCAAATATCGCTAATGCTATTGAAAACGTGGAGAAAACTTCAAATGATGCTTGGATGCTTATAGCTAAAACCTTCACCATATTAGTAAGCGTGCCAACAGCGATAATGCTTATCTCAATAGTTTTTCTTAGGCGCTATCAAGTTAAACTAGAAGCTATCTAAAATATGGGCATAAGTCATATAGCGTTCTCAACATGTAAATATTAAGCGTGAATCTAGATGCAAAAGTCGTATTCAAGGCTGCTGGGAATAGTTGGGAAACCCAACACTGGAAAATCCACATTTTTCAGTGCCGCAACCTTGGCGCCGGCTGAAATCGCCAATTACCCTTTCACAACGATAAAGCCGAACAGGGGGGTAGGCTATGTAAGAACACCGTGCGTTTGCAAAGAATTCAATGTTAAAGATACGCCTGTTAACTCGTTATGTCTTGACGGGGTAAGGCTCATTCCCGTTGAGTTTATAGATTGCGCTGGACTCGTGCCAGGAGCATGGCAGGGAAGAGGCTTAGGCAACCAGTTCCTAGACGAAATAAGGAAGGCTGATGTCCTAATTCATATAGTTGACGCTTCTGGAGGAACAGACTCTGAAGGGAGAATATGTAAACTAGGCGAACACGACCCCTTGGAAGACGTGAAATTTCTGGAACATGAAATAACCATGTGGATAGCAAACATCCTCAAGAAGGATTGGCCTAAAATTGCCAGAACAGCAGAATCCGAAGCAAAGGATCTCCTTTCAATTTTAGAGGAAAGACTCAGTGGGCTAGCGATTAAGCGAGCACACATTTTTGAAGCAGTTAGGAAAACTGGGCTGAACGCTGACAAACCCACAGCTTGGAGCGAAGAAGACTTCCTAAGATTTGTTGACAGGCTTAGACAAATCGCCAAACCCATGTTGATAGTGGCGAACAAGATGGATATACCAACGGCTGAAGAAAACTTTGAAAGACTTAAAAAGCTGAACTATTTGGTGGTTCCATGCTGCGCCGAAGCTGAACTTGCCCTCAGAAGAGCTGCTGAGAAAAAACTAATAGAGTATAGGCCTGGAGACTGCAACTTCAAAATAAACAATCGTGAAAAACTGAATGAAAGCCAAATTAGAGCATTGGAAACCATTAGGGAAAAAGTTCTGCTGAAGTTTGGTTCCACAGGGGTTCAAGACGCGGTAAACATGGCTTACTTTAAACTTTTAAACATGATTACAGTATACCCTGTTGAAGATTTGGAGCACTTGGCTGATCACAGCGGAAGGGTTTTGCCAGACGCTTATCTTGTGCCCTACGGGACAACGGCGCGGGAACTCGCCTATCTAATTCACACGGAACTGGGTGAAAGCTTCATCTACGCTATAGAGGCCAGAGAAAAGAAAAGGGTTGGGGAGGATTACATACTTAAGGATAGGGATGTCATTTCCATTGTGAGCGCTAAAAAAAGAGCATAAGCCTAAACTTGTCACGCACCAAAACGTCTCTTACGCTTTTGGAATGTTCTAACAGCCCTTAGGAGGTCTATTAGGCGAAAGTCAGGCCAGTAAACATCTAGGAAGCAGAGTTCACTGTAGGCAGACTGCCAAAGCAGAAAACCGCTAAGCCTTTCCTCTCCAGAAGTCCTTATAATCAAGTCTGGATCTTGTTTAGGCAAATGCGAAGTATACAAGTATTTTTCGAATAGGCTTTCAGTCACGTCTTCTGGTTTCAGCTCTTTTTTCTGCGCTTTCTCAGCAATCTTCCTTGCAGCGTCCACTATTTCTGCTCTTCCGCCGTAGGCGAAGGCTATGTTTAAAAAGTGGTTACAGTAATTTTGCGTTGAATTTTCCACATCAGCTATTAGCTTTTGCAGATGTTCTGGCAGTAAACCTATTCTGCCGATGACTTTGACGCGAACTTTGTTTCTATGGATTCTTTCATCTGTTATGATTTTCTGAAGTTTTTCCGCGGCAATTCGCATAATTTCTTCAACTTCTTCTTTTGGGCGTTGAAAGTTTTCGGTGGAAAAGGCATATAGCGTTATGGATTTAACATTAAGTTTCATGCACCAGTCGAGAAGTTGCTCAACCTTTTCAGCGCCCTTTTTGTGGCCAAACCACGGGTCGAGGTCTTTCTCTGAAGCCCACCTTCTATTCCCATCTAAAATTATGGCTATGTGCTCTGGTTTAACATTGTTCTTAACTTGATACCATAACCATTTTTCATAGAGCTTGTATGCGCCTATGGCTGAAAGAGCACCTTTAAGCACTATTGAAACCTCGCATCCTTAAGGGCGTGTACACAGGGACATTTGTCTTCACGCTCAAGGGGTAAAGCCTTAACGGTTTCAATTAAGATTTGCTCTATTTTAGGCATTATCTGCTTTGAAACCTTTGAGACTTCAGAAGGTGTTAGGCGTTCCTGCATGCCTGCAGCCATGTTTGAAACGAAGCAGAGCGTCGCATAACACATTTCAAGTTCCCGTGCAAGCACTGCCTCCGGGGCGCCAGTCATCCCCACAACATCGAAGCCTAACCGTCTAAACATTTCAATTTCCGCGGGTGTTTCAAAACGTGGCCCTTCAGTGCAGACCAGCACAGCATTGCCCCATAAACGCAAACCTGTTTTTTCAGAATTCTCAATTAGCAGCGTCCGTATTTCTGGGCAGTATGGCTTAGAAACGTCTACGTGCGTTACTGGTGCTTCATCGTAGAAAGTTGTGGGACGAGACTTTGTAAAATCAACAAAATCTTTTGGAACCACGATGTCGCCAGGCTTAAAGCTCGTGTTTATGGCGCCGACAGCATTTATCGCTATGACTCTTTCAACACCCATTTTGTGCAACGCGTAGATATTCGCCCTATAATTCACTTTATGGGGCGGAACAACGTGTTCTGGGCCATGTCTGGGGAGGAAAACCACGTTTCTGCCATCAACTTTCCCCATAAACAAGGGCGGGGGAATCCCATAAGGCGTTCCCAAGCGTATCTGTTTAGCATTTGTAAACAGTTTTTCGAAACCTGTTCCGCCGACTATTGCGATTTTAGCCTTCTCCAAACTCTTCAACCTGCTCCTCAGTCTCCTTGAAAAATCCTTTAGCTGACCTGTGAACCACAATTATAACCAGCAACGAAGCTATACCAATCAAAATACCTACGATTATAGAGAATATTAACGCTTCATAGCCTATGTTAGGGTTGATTAAAATCTTGGATGTGGCGTCAAGAATCTCTCTACTCCATCCAATTAAAACGATTAAGGCGACATTGCGCAGGAGTCTCACATCCCTTTCAAAATACCAACGTATAGCCCTCCCGGAAAACACCACACAGATGCCTACTATCACGAGGTCTTTAGAAGCTCCGATGAAGCTTCCAGCAACGTGGGGTAGAACGCTTAACCAGTTATCCCAGCCTATTTTTATTGCCGCGATGGCATTCCAACCTAAATAAATGCCAACAGCTACGCATAAAATCCCAGCAAGAGTAGAATAAATTGAGATTTGTACAGGAAGAGGCGGTGGAGAATATTCTCTAATCCATTTGTAGAAGTTCTTAGCCATTCTGTCAACTCCGAAGCCTTTTACAAACAAAAACAATCCCAAAACAATTACAAACGCCATCAAATAGTAGTGAACTAAACCAAATACTGCGAGAACACCAAGAATTAATAGTAGCACTCCGGGCAACCCCAAGGCTATGCGAGAATAACGCGGGTTTTCAATAAGCATCCTTAAATACCGCGTGAAAAGAGCAGCCGTCTCCTCAATTGACTCGCTGTGCTTCACCACTATTCTTCTCACAGATGAGACGGGCACCCGGGACTCCACAAGGGGTAAAACAGCCTCGTCAGAATAGCCATCCGTAACGAGAATAACTTCGTCTGCGTTGAAGGAACCCAGTATTTCATTTAACTCTGCAACTATTTTCCTGTCAGCGCCAACACCACCCAACTCCGAACCCGATATCGTTGCAACTTCAAAGATTTCACCGGGTTTGCCTTCGCCTAAGAGACGATCGTGAAGGCGCACAGCCTCAAACATGGCATTCGCATCTGGCTCTTCAGGATCTCTTAAAGCCAAAGCCACTGCTGCATTGAGGTTGCTATCTCTGCCAATTAAAGGAGTCTTGATTTGCGCTTTCGTCCCCAGATCGCCATCTCTGTCAACGCATAAAATTAGAATTCTCTTTTGCTCCTTTTTTTCCTCGTCTTTTAATGTCATTGTCCCTGCTCTCATTCATTAATTATTCAAGGTTACTTTAATCTTGCGCTATTCCCTTTTCTGCAATTGCCTTAAACTCCTCCCAAGTCAACTTTTCGCCCCGCTTAAGCTTCTCCTTCGCCTGCCTTTCGATATTCTCTAAAAGGCTTTCTTCTCTCTCCTTTCTCGCTTTCTCCTCTTCCGCTAGAATTTCCTCTTTAAGCCGTCTTATTTCGCCCAAAATGTTCGCTATTTCTGCTTGAAGAGGTTTTGCCTTCTCTCTGGCTTGGAGGAAAAGCTGATGGATGTTGTCAGCCTCCATTTTAAGTTTTTTCGCCTCCTCAATTTTTTCCAACATCTTCTCATGGAATTCTTGGCTTTTCCCTGCCTTTTCAGAGATTTTTTCGTGGCAGAGCTTAACCCTTGCTTCTAAGGCTTTCAACTCGGCCTCTAACTCAAGCTTTCTCTGGTTCAGCTGCTCAATTTTTTTATGAATACCTAATTGTATTTCTAGCTGTTTAACTCTTTCAACAAGCTGCTTCTCATCTTGCAAGTTTAGAGACGTCGTCTGAATTTTCCATTCGATGCTTTCAATCTCCTTCTGCAGTGTTTTGAGGCTTTTTGAAGGTTTTTTCTTTTTCAGCTCCTCAAGTTCTTTCCTTAAATTTTTTAGTTCTCCAATTTTTTGAATCCTTTCCTCTTTAATCTGGTCTCTTTGATGTTTCAACTCCTTAACTTCCAGGTTTATGCTGTCTCTAGTTCTTCGCAGTTCAAGGATTTCGACGCGTAAACCCTTAACAGCTTCATTAAGCCTATTCCTTTTTTCAGCAAACTCTCTAGCTTCAGCATCAACTTTGAGCTTTTGTTCTCTTAGAACTGCGAGTTTCCGTGTTAATTCATCGATTTTTTGGGGTTTTTCCTGTTTTGACAATCAGTGTCTCCTTTTACGCCTTACCCATTCAGGAATCTACTGGATTAATTTTACGCATTTACTAAAGGAAAAGGATATTCCAATTAGCATTCGATAGAGGCGCACACTTATCTGCCCGATTAAAAGATAGGTTATAATTACTATGGAGCAACTTCGGTCACTGATAGGCGTTCTCCAGCAAGATTTATATGGTAGGATTATCTATCCAGCAACAATGTTGGAAAGCAAAAAAATTTGTGTAATAGCCATTACGGTAGCTCTTTGCATAGGGTCAAACTACGCCTTAGTAAGTATACCAAACTTTAAGGCTATGGACTTTTTTGTCTTCATCAGCGGATTTATTTTCGGCTCTCTTGTCGGAGCTTCCATAGGAATTCTCGTATGGATAATTTACGGGGTGATAAATCCTTACGGCTTTTTTCTTCCAGTGTGGCTTGCAACAATGTTTTCAGAAGCAATTTACGGTTTTATAGGGGGTTTTCTCGGGAAGAGAGCAGCTTCAACCAACTTAAACAGCAACCGTCTTGAGTTAGGTGTTGTTTTTGGAGCAACAGGGTTCTTTTTAACCTTGGTCTACGATTTAATCACAAACGTTGTATATGCATGGGCATTCAACATGCCTTTAATTGCTGTCTTAATAATGGGCATACCTTTTGCAGTGGTGCACGAGCTAAGTAACACAATCCTTTTTGGAGCTTGTTCTATTCCCCTCATCACAGCTTTAGAAAAATTTATAGGAGGTGAGAGGTTTGGCATTTTTAAAAAATAAGTGGGCTTTAGCAGCGATAGTTGTTCTTTGCTGGGCCATTGCTGCTTCGCTGGTTTCAGGCTACTATTACTATCAATACAGCGACCTCGTAGCAAGGCTTGAAAAATCAAAGGCAACAATAAATCTAGGCATAGATTATGGAAACGGAACCAGAGTTTGGTACAACGGAACAAAAGGCGTAACCCTCTATGATGCTATGTTGGAGGCAGGATGGAGCATTGATGGCACATCTTACGGAGTTATGGGCATGTATGTAAAAGCAATCAACGGCCTAGAGGAGTCCATGAGCGAATATAGATATTGGGGTTGGTGGTCGTGGACGGATTACGGATGGGCTCACGGAGGTTCAGCATGCGATAAATATGTGGTAAGCCCAAGCGAAACAATTCTATGGTACTATTCACCCACCGATCCAACGACGTTTGAAATGGCTGCGCCACCTTAGAGGAACTTGCTTTACAGCATTACAAAATACGCTTTTCTTTTCCAAAATTATTTAGCAAAAGACAGTTATTTATTTTAAAACTAGTTTTGTGGTTATTCTAGAATTATTCTTGCATCGACGATTTTTGCTCCCTTTTCGTAAACAATTATGGGGTTTAAGTCAAGCTCCTTAATTTTCGGATTTTCCATAACAAGTCTGGAAGTGTTCAGTAAAATATGCACTATGGCGTCAATATCAGCAGGTGGCATGTTCCTATATCCCCTAAGCAATGGATAAGCCTTAACCTCTGTAATCATTTCACGGGCCTCAGCCTCAGTTACAGGGATAATTCTGAAGGTGACATCCCTCAGAACTTCAACAAAAACTCCGCCAAGCCCAAACATTAACGCATGGCCAAATTGAGAGTCTTTAACAGCTCCAACTATAACCTCAGTTGAAGGCGGAGCCATTTCTTGCACTAAAACGCCCATAATTTTGGCGTCCTTCTTTTTCGCCTTTACATTTTCCAAGATTTGTTTGTAGGCGTTTTGAACATCGCTTGAATTCTTTAGGTTTAATATAACTCCTCCAATATCTGACTTGTGAATAATGTCCGGCGAAACAACCTTTAAAACAACAGGATAGCCTATTTCCTCTGCAGCCTCAACAGCTTCAAATTCATTTTTAGCCAGCTTAAACTTTGTAACGGGAATGCCATAATCCATGCAAATTGTCTTGGCTTCATTTTCAAGCAAATTTTTTCTTCCATCTTCAGCCGCTTTATCAAGTATTTGGGATGTCAGCCTCATTTTTTAGCCTCCGAAAAGCTTTGAAACTAAGTTATCTGAGACATCAGCCTTTTAAGTTAAAAAGGGTTTTGCGTTTTCAGCTTAGCTCTTGGAGGGCTCTCAGCCTTTTAATTATGTTTGGATGTGTTGAGAAGATTTCGATTATCCTGTCGAGGGTTGTTAGTTTTTGCGATAGGATTTCTTGAACTAATTTTTGGTCGCTTGAGGCAGCCATTGCAGATATTGCCACTGAATCTGTTTCCACACGGTCTGGGTCTGCTATAAATAGGGCTTTGAAGGCGTTCAAGTTTTGCGTTTCCTTCCTTATTCTGCCCATGTTTTTTGTTGTGTTAACTATTTTTGCTAGGCCTACTGAAAGTTTCTGCGCTCCATTTTCCACTATTAGGGCGCTGTGCCTGTCAGCGTAATACTCGCGTAGGCGACTTAAATAGAGTATGAACATGTTTAGAATCCATGAGAAGGCCATGAATCCTAAGCCTAGTGCGGCTGTTCCTCCGCCGCCCTCCCTCTGCCTACTGTACATTGAGGATAGTATAAGCGAATATCCAATGTAATAAAACAGTGCTGGCAAGAGCGAAACAAACATCATTATTTGCACATCTCTGTGCTTTAAGTGGCCAAGCTCATGTCCAAGGACGGCTTCAACCTCTCCATAGTCAAGTGTTTTCAAGAGGCCGCTGGTTACGGCTACGCGGTTTCCAGCTATGGGTGAGCCGTATGCGAAGGCGTTTGGAATTGGAATCTGCGCAAGCATAAGCCTAGGCTTTGCCATCCCGCTTTTTCTGCTTAGGTTTTCAACTATCTCGTGAAGCCTTGGGTTTTCGTTTTCAGGAATTTCGCGGGTGCGATAAAGAGCATCAATTATGTAGGGAGATATCAACCACTGAAACACGTTAAAGGCTACAACTAAGACGCCTAAGGTTATAATGTCGAAAACACCGAATAGGCTTAAGATCAGCGTGAACACTAGCGTAGACAAGCCTATTATAACGGCTAAGGTTCCAACCATAGACAAGCGAAGTTTCCAGACACTCGGCACTTTTTCCACCAATAATGTTCACCAAACAAAACACGCTTATATCTGTTACTCCACGCTTTATGAATTTCAAGTTAGTTTTAATTATCTATTTTGCATACTCTTCTTGCATGGAAACCCTTGTGGACGATATAGGAAGCTTCCCGCTACCACCACACATTGAAAAAAGAAAGTTTGAAGAAGCATACATGCTGGCGAGAGAATGGATAGCCAACGGCAAGAATATTCGAGAAAACGAATTTTTGCTTAAAAATTTCTACGAAATTATAGTGAATTCTTTTAAGAAGAAGTTGGATACAGGCTTGGACATTGCCAATTATCCGCAGCACTATGATATGCATAGACAGTTTACTGAAATAATTCACAAGGCTATGGAAGAGGGCACATATATTGTTGACGAGAAAAGGGCGGTTATACCAGAGGTATATGTGATAAGGGAAGAGGCGAAAAGGCTCTATGAAGAGACTGGTAAGAAAATTGCGCTGCGCGTGTGCGTCACCGGGCCGATGGAATTATACTTGAAAGAAGTTGGAGCGATGCCTTACAGGGATGTATTGTTGATGTTTGCTGAAACGATTAGACGTTTTGTAAAAAATGCACTTTTAAACTCCAAATATGTTAGGACCGAAGTCGTAGCCTTAGATGAGCCCAGCTTCGGATTTCACGAAATAGCAGCTAACAAGTACTTAATAGTGGAAGTTCTGGAGAAAGCTTTCGACTTCAACGGTGTAACAAGGCAGATTCACACTCATTCCCCTTCTAGGATTGCAGACATTTTAGAAGTAAAAAACATTGATGTTGTGTCAATTGAGTATGCGTCTTCTCCACGCAACATAGAATATGTTTCAAAAGCAATGCTTGAAAGGGCAGATAAACAAATCCGCGTAGGCATATCAAGAACGGACATAGACTCCATAATAGCTGAACTCTACCAGAAGGGCGTGGCAAAACCGCAAACGGAACAACTGGTTGAAGATGAGGAAAATATAAGAAAACGTTTTGAAAAGGTGAAAGAAAAATTTGGAGAAAGAATGACCTTTACGGGACCGGACTGCGGACTAGGCGGATGGCCAACACAAGAATCAGCACAACTTCTCCTAAAAAGAACAGTTAACGCTGTAAAATCTACGTTTTTGTAGAAATTCAGCACCATCAATATTTTTTCTTATGCTTCTTGTCCTTTTCTTTCAACGCCTCAAATAACGCGTGGAAGATTGTGTAACGTTCTGAATGCCGATGGAAACTATCGCCCTCAATATCTTTTTTAACTTCGTCTTTGTGTTTCAAAGCCTTCTCCGGGAACATACGCCCTGGCACAATATATCAAGCATATTTCAGCAAGCGACATATAACGGAGAAATAACAATCCCTCAAACTTCACTAAATTGAAACTTAAAGGGCAGGAACCACTATGGGATAAGATCCTTGTGTATGGCGGGCCCGCCGGGAATTGAACCCGGGACCTACGGGTTAAGAGCCTCAACCCATCCCGTGCAGCGGTATGGTCCGCCGCTCTACCTTACTGAGCTACGGGCCCCGAGGGCTTCGTGAATATGCATTGGATAAGGCTTTAATAAATTTAGCTTTTGCACTTTTATATGAGATTTAAATTTTAAAGAGTGGGGTATGGCTGAGGCTTGGTTATGGGTGAGCTTGTGTTTGTCGGGCTTGGCTTGCATGACGAGACGGGCATAAGCCTAAAAGGTTTAGAAGAGGTTAAAAGCGCAGAGAGCGTTTTCATAGAACTTTACACCAGTATATTGCCCAATTTCTCAATAGATCGTTTTGAAGAAACGGCTGGTAAAAAGTTGCAGCTGGTTTCTAGGAAGGAGTTGGAAGAGGAAAATGGCGGTGCTCTTTTAAAAGAGGCTGAGAAAGGTAAAGTGGTTCTGCTTGTTCCAGGTGATCCGCTTATTGCGACGACGCATGTGGCGCTTAGGCTTGAGGCGGAAAGGCGTGGAATAAAAACCCACGTTGTCCATGGGGCTTCAATAGTGTCTGCGGCTATGGGCTTGTCAGGATTGCACAACTACAAGTTTGGGAAAAGTGTTACAATACCGTTCCCGGAAAACTTTTCCGAAACTCCATATGAAGTTATTATGGAAAACCTTAGACTTGGGCTTCATACGCTTTGCCTTTTAGACATAGACGCTGAAGAGAAGCGTTACCTAAGCATAAGGGAAGCGCTTGAAATGCTTTTAAAAGTTGAGGAAAAGCGGAAAAATGGAGTGATAACAGGCGAAAGGCTGGCGGTTGGAATAGCGAGGGCTGGAAGCCCAAACCCAAAGGTGAAAGCAGACTTTGTTGAAAAGCTTTTAAGGTATGATTTTGGAGACCCGCCTTACACTTTGATCTTTCCTGGAAAACTGCATTTCATGGAAGCTGAAGCCTTAATAGTGTTTGCTAGTGCTCCTTTAAGCGTTAGGAAGATGGTTCAATGAGCCTTGAAAAGCTTGTTTCAAAGTATATTGCCTCTGCGGAGCATGTTTTCGGCGAAATAGAAATAGCGGATGACTGCACATGTCTTTCTGCGGATTGTGTTAGGCAGGTTTTAGACTCGGCAAAAGCCTATTTGCAAGACGCCAAATATTATAGGGAGAAAAAGAGGTTTGAGGTAAGCCTTGCCTCTGTTGCCTACTGCGAGGGATTATTAGACGCTTTAAAAATGTTGGGAGCGGTGAAGTTTGAATGGCCAGTAAGAAAAGAAAAGTAGTTTTGGCTTCAGGCGTATTTGACCTTCTGCACCTTGGACATGTGCGGTTTTTGGAAGAAGCCAAAAAGACTGGCGGAGAAAACGCCGAACTAATCGTTATTGTGGCCAGGGACAGCACTGTAGAAAAGAGGAAAGGCGTTAAGCCCGTTATGCCGGAAAACCAGCGTCGCGCACTGGTGGAATCCTTGAAAGTTGTGGATGAAGCCCTTTTAGGCTTTGAAGACTTCAACATGGGCAAGGTTATTGAAAAAATAAGGCCGGATGTCATCGCTGTGGGCCACGACCAGGATGGCGTGGAAAAAGCCGTAAAAGAGTATGTTAGGGAGAAGGGTCTAAAAATAAAGGTTGTTAAAATTGGCAAGTTTGGAGAAGACGAATTGGACAGTTCCTCTAAGAT
>Ga0209102_1000777_pt1 | contig 19639 bp, 16 predicted proteins | sample ConPoolayeHmetaG_FD_185483 | JGI IMG/M metagenome (GOLD analysis project Ga0209102, IMG submission 185483) | Hot spring microbial mat communities from California, USA to study Microbial Dark Matter (Phase II) - Cone Pool mat layer H metaG... ...
CCATGACCCCATCGGCCATGCTCTGGATGATGGTGCGGGTTCGAGACTGCTCGGTGGCGACCAGCAGCAGGTTGCGCTCGGCCTCGGCGCGGGCCTGAGCGGCCTCCAGGCGCAGCCGGTGGAGCGCGGCGCCCCGGCCCACGACCGCCATCAGCTCGTCCGGGGTGAAGGGCTTGGCGACGTAGTCGTAGGCGCCGCGCTTGGTGGCCTCCACCGCGGTCTCGAGGGTGGCGTAGGCGGTGACGATGACGATGACGCACTCCGGGTCTATCTCCTGGAGCCGCGGGAGCAGCTCCAGCCCGGACATGCCCGGCATCTTCAGGTCGAGCAGGGCGAGGCCGAAGGCGCCTGGCGAGAAGATGCGAAGGGCGGCCTCTCCGGAGTCGGCGAGCGCGACCTGGTAGCCCTCGGACTCCAGCACCCGCCGGCAGCCCTCACGCATGCCAGGCTCGTCGTCCACCACCAGCACCCGCGTCGGCTGCTCAGCCATCGAGCAGACCCTCGATGGTATCGAGCAACGCCTGCGGGCTCACCGGTTTGTCGAGCCAGGCGTCCACGCCAAGCCACTCGCGCGGCTCGGGCGCGCCGGGGGCGGGGCCGTAGCCGGTCTTCTCCCTCACGCTCGTGACCAGCACCACCGGGATGTCCTTCAGCTCCGGCTGGCGGCGCAGGGAGTGGGCGAGCATGGCGCCCGCGTCGGGCTCGTCCATCATCATGTCCAGGACCGCCACGTCCACGCGCTCCTGCCGCAGCGTCTGGAGCGCCTCCTCCCTGGTGTGGGCGACGAACACCCGGCAGCCGTGGGCTTCCAGCGTCAGCCGCACCGCGTCGGTGAAGTCCGCGTCATCGTCCACCAGGAGCACTCGCCTCTCCCGGGTCATAGGGCCGCCCGCTCCTCCCTGGAGTGGAGCACCGGGACGGTGATGGTGAAGGTGGTGCCCACCCCCACCTTGCTGTCCACGGCGACCGCGCCCCGGTGCATCTTCACGATGCCATAGACTATCGCCAGCCCCAGCCCGGTGCCCTTGCCGATCTGCTTGGTCGTGTAGAAGGGGTCGAAGATTCGCTCCAGGCAGTCCTCCGGGATGCCCGCTCCCGTGTCGCTGAACTGGATGGCGATCCCCTTGCCGTCGGGGGTCAGCCGCGTGGCTACCTCGAGCGTGCCGCCGGCTGGCATCGCCTCCACTGCGTTCTCGATCACGTTGATGAAAGCCTGCTTCATCTGCTCGCGGTCCAGCAGGGTCTGCGGGAGGTCGCCCTGGAGGTTGGTCTTGAGGGAGATGGCGGAGAACCGCTCCTGTCGGGCGAGCGGCGCGAGGGTCTCGGCGAGGAGCTCGTTGACGTCGGTGGGCTCGTCCCGCAGGCGGCTCTGGCGGGCGAAGTCGAGCAGCCCGCGCACGATGTGGCGGCACCGATCGGCCTCCCGGGCGATCATCTGCGTCTCCTCCCGCCGGGGGTCATCGGGGGTGAGCGACTTGAGCAGCATGTGGGCGTAGATGAGGACGGTGCCGAGGGGGTTGTTGAGCTCATGGGCGACGGCAGCGGCGAGCTGCCCCATGGAGGCCAGCTTCTCGGACTGCACTAGCTGCTGCTCGGCCTCCACGAGGTGGCGGCGGGAGGCGTTCAGCTCCCCGATGGTCCGCTGGAGCTCCTCGATGAGGTAGGGCAGGCACATCTCGACCTCGGCCAGCCCGTGGTAGACGGCGATGGCCTTCTCCCGGCAGGTGGGGTAGCCGCAGGCGCCGCAGTTGAGCTCGTCCTCCGGCTTCATCTTGCCGGTCTCGCTCAGTATCCTGCGGATCTCCTCCTCGCTCGGCTCGGGGGCCTCCACGTGCAGGTCGCTGAAGCCGCGGGACATGTCGAGGTTGTCGTACTGCTCGAGGGAACAGGCATCGTGTTGGGCGAGCTGCTCTCGCGTGTAGTCGGCCACCCGCTGCTTGAGCAGCACGGTGCTCTCGTCGTCGCCGGCGAAAGGCCCGTTGATGCACCCCTCGCATAAGAGCAGGTCGAAGAACCGGGTGCTCAGGCCGTTCTTGTCGAACTCCCGCAACAGATGGGTCACCCGGTCCACCCCCTCGGTGACCACGATTCGGCTCTCCAGCACGTCAGCCTCGATGGCGGCGGTGCGAAGGAGGCCTCCGGAGACGGGGAAGATGCGCCCGACGCCCGCGTAGGGCCCGTCGAAGTCGCTCTCGGGGAGAGAGGAGACGTCGAGGCCGCGCTCCTCCAGCCACTCCCTCAGCTCCTGGTAGGTGAGCACCGCATCAACTGCCCCGGCCACGTTCGGGTCGCGCGCCTCCGCCTTCTTGGCCACGCAGGGGCCGATGAAGACCACCTTCGCCTCCGGCTTGAGCCGCTGTTTGATGAGCCGGCCCAGCGCGATCATGGGGGATACGACGGGCGCGAGGTTGGGGACGAGGTGGGGCAGGTACTTCTCCACATAGCTGACCAGCGCCGGGCACGGCGTGCTGATTATGGGCTCGCTGCCACCGCCCTTCTCGAGCAGGCGCCGGTACGCGCGGGCAGACAGCTCGGCCCCCAGCGCCACCTCCATCACACACGAGAAGCCCAGCCGGCGCACGGCCTCCACGAGTTGGAGGGGCTTCACGCCCTTGAGCGCCACCGGGAAGGAGGGGGCGAGGATCGCCACCACCTCCTCGCCCTGGGCGATCATCTCCTTGGTGAGCGGGAGCGCCTCGCTCTCCACCCGCTTCGCGCCCTGGGCGCACACGCGGATGCAGTTGCCACAGCCGATGCAGCGCTCGGGCAGCACCTTGGCCTGGCCCTCTTGGACCTTGATGGCCTTCGCCGGGCAGCTTCGCACACAGGTGTAGCAGCGCCGGCACCGCTCGCCGATGGTGCTGACTACGCCGCGCATGGCCGGCCCCCGTGCTCGCCGTCCACCGGGTTATGCACCATACCCCTCCAGCGCCCGACGCGCCTCGGGGAAGGGAGCGAGCGCCCGCTCCAGCACGCCGTGCGCCGCGGCCAGGAAGACCCCGTAGTTCGTGATCGCCACCCCTGCCTCTCGGGCGCGGGCGATTCGCGACAGCATCTCCTGGCGGTTGATCATGCAGGCCCCGCAGTGGACCACCAAGCGGAAGGCGTCCAGATCGTCCGGGAAGTCCCCGCCCGAGGTCCAGCGCACATCCAGGTCCCCGCCCGCCAGGCGCCGGAGCTCCCGGGGGATCTGCACCTTACCGATGTCATCGGGCTGTCGGTGGTGGGTGCATGCCTCGGCGATCAGCACCCGATCTCCCGGCCGCAGCCGGCCCAGCGCCCGCACCCCCCTCACCAGCTCCACCAGGTCTCCCTTATAGCGGGCGAAGAGGATCGAGAAGGAGGTGAAGGGCACCTCGTGGGGCGTGTCGCCCGCCGCCTTCAGCACGGCCTGGCTGTCAGTGACCACCAGCGCGGGCCGGCCGCCCATCCTCTCCAGGGCCTGCTTCAGTTCCCGCTCCTTGACCATGACGGCGATGCCCTGGTGGTCGAGCACATCGCGAATCGCCATCACCTGGGGCAGGATGAGCCGGCCCTTGGGCGCGGCCTTGTCTATGGGTATGCACATCACGACGATGTCGCCCGGCCGGATGAGATCGCCCAGGATAGTCGGCTCGGCCCAGCCGGCCGGCGCGTGCTCGATCATGCGCTGCTTGAGCAGCCCGACTCCCTCTCCCGTGAGCGCGCTGACCGAGGCCACGGGGAGCTCCCGCGCCCGCGCCCAGCCCACGAGCTCCCCGTCGTCCGGGTGCAGGTCCACCTTGTTGACCACCGCGACCAGCGGGACGCCCCGCTTCCGGATGCGCCGGGCCAGGTCGTCCTCGTAGCCGTCCGCGCCCACCGTGGCATCCAGCACGAGCAGCGCCAGGTCGGTCTGCTCCAGCACCTGGAGCGTCCGCTTCACCCGCGCCTCGCCCAGCTCGCCGGTGTCGTCAATGCCGGCGGTATCTATGATGACCACGGGGCCGATGGGCAGGATCTCCATCGCCTTGCGCACCGGGTCGGTGGTGGTGCCCGCCACGGCCGATACGATCGCCGCCTGCTGGCCGGTGAGCGCGTTGATGAGGCTGGACTTGCCGGCGTTGCGGCGGCCGAAGATGGCGATGTGGAGCCGGCTGCCGGTCGGCGTCTCGTTGAGGGTCTTGCTCATGTCATGTCACCGCCTGCACCGCCGTCAGGCGGCGGCTGTGCCCGTGTTCGGCGCTCACGCGGAGCCCCACGCGGGCGACCACCGCCTCGGCATAGGCGCGCAGCTCCGTTCCCTCGAGCGTGCTCCAGCCCTTGCCTGGATACAGGTCATAGCTCCGGCGATGCCGCCTCGGCGTCACGTTGGGCATGAGCACATCCGCGCCGGCCCGCAGCCCCAGCTCCCACCCCTTGGGGTCGAGCGCGCCCAGCGCGGTGGTGGCCGGGATCAGGGCCTGCGGACACAGCAGCCGCAGGCAGGCCAGGAAGCGCAGAGCCAGCCCGAGGCTCCCGCCCGCCGCCCCGGCCAGCGGAGTCGCCGGATGCGGCACGAACGGCCCGCACCCGATCATGTCCAACTCCAGGCTCTGGAGAAATAGCAGGTCATCGGCCAGCATCCCCAGGGTCTGCCCAGGAAGCCCGATGAGCACCCCCGAGCCCACCTGGAACCCCACCCGGCGGAGTGACTCGAGGCAGGCCAGCCGCCGGCGCCAGCTCGCGCCCGGGTGCAGAGACCGGTACAGGGACGGGTCCGAGGTCTCCATCCGCAGCAGGAAGCGGTCCGCGCCGGCCGCCCGGAGCGCCCGGTACTCCGCCTCGGGTCGCTCGCCGATGGAGAGCGTAACTGCGATGTCGCTCTCCGCCTTGATCTCACGCACGAGGTCGGCCAGCGCCTCGGCGCTGTACCAGGGGTCCTCGCCCGATTGCAGCACCACCGTCCGGTAGCCCAGGTTGGCGGCCTCCGCGGCCAGGGCGATGATTCCGTCGGGGTCCATGCGGTAGCGCTCCAGCTCGCGGTGGTCGCGCCGGAGGCCGCAGTAGCGGCAGTTCCGCAGGCAGTGGTTGGAGAACTCGATCAGCGCCCGGAGGTGGACCTCGTCTCCCACGGCGGCCGCGCGACGCCGGGCGGCCGCGCGGTAGAGCTCCCGCGCGCCTGTGGGGTCAGCGCCCAGGAGGACTACCAGTTCCTGCCGCGTCGCCCGGCCGGTCTGCTCCAGCTTGCGGATGGTGGCCTTGACAGCGGAGCTCACAGGTAGAGGTCCCTCTCCCCCTCGCGCACTCTACGCAGTCGCTCGGAGACGGCGGGCCGCAGCGCCGGCGCGACCTCCTCCAGCGCCTCCGCGATCACCCGCTCGCCGGCCGCGCGGGTCTCGGGGGAGGCGTAGTCGAGCAGGTACTCCTGGAAGGTGAGCAGGCCGTTGGGCGTGCAGAAGGCCTGGATGTCGCCGGGCTTGGCCTTGTCCATGAAGTCCTGTCCGGTGCGGCCGAGCCGATAGCAGGCGGTGCAGAAGCTGGGGATGTAGCCGTCCTCGGCCAGCTCCCGCACCACCACCTCGAGGGGGCGAGTGTCGCCGAGGGCGAACTGCTCCGCCTCCGCGACATGGGCGCGCCCGTCCGTGTAGGCGCCCGGGTAGGTCCGGGAGGCGGCGGAAAGCTGCGATACGCCGAGGCGACACAACTGGCGGCGCAGCGCCGGCGTCTCACGGGTGCTCATGATGATTCCGGTGTAGGGGCAGGAGAGCCGGAGCGCGGCCACGATGAGCAGGATCTCGTCGTCCGAGACGGGGTAGGGGACGCGCTCCGCGGCCGGGGCGTTCTGGGCCGGCTCGACGCGGGGGAAGGAGAGCGTGTGCGGGCCGACTCCATAGCGACGGTCAAGGTCCTGAGCGTGAGCGAGGAGCGCGAGGGTGTCGAAGCGCCAGTCCCACAGCCCGTACAGCACCCCCAGCCCGACGTCGTCAATGCCCGCGGCGAAGGCGCGATCGAAGACTCCCAGCCGCCATTGGTAGTCGGCCTTCGGGCCGGAGGGGTGGAGCAGCCGGTACTGCTCAGGGTGGTAGGTCTCCTGGAAGCACTGATAGGTGCCGATGCCGGCCGCCTTGAGGCGCGCGAAGCCCTCGCTGGTGAGGGGAGCCATGTTGACGTTGACGCGGCGAATCTCGCCCGGGCCAGAGCGCGTCTGATAGGCTGTGCTCACGGCCTCGACGGCGTAGTCAACGCCGGCGGCATCGCCCTCGCCGAGCACGAGCAGGATGCGCTTGTGGCCCATGTCCTCGAGGGCGCCGATCTCGCGGGAGAGCTCCGACCTGGTGAGGGTGTGACGGCGCAGCTCGGCGTTGTCACGGCGGAAGGCGCAGTAGAGGCAGTTGTTGCGGCACTCGTTGCTGGCATAGAGGGGGGCGAAGAGCACCATGCGCCGCCCGTAGATCCCCTCCTTGACCGCCCGGGCGGCGGCGAAGATCGCCTCTCGCGCCTGGGGGTCGCGGACGCGCAGCAGCTCCGCCGTCTCCGACAGCTCCAGGCCTGCGCGTGCCCGCGCCTTGTCCAGCAGGTCGTCAAGCCGGCGCGGGTCGGGGGCGGGCACGGGACGGGACAGCTCCTCGATGCGCGCGAGATCGAGGTTAGGGACGACTCCTCGATCGGCGCGAGTTGCGGACATCACCGTCTTCCTTCCTGCGGGGCGGCGGGCGCACGTCAGCCCTCCGCTTCGTCCCCTCCTGCAGGTGCGCCCGCGAGCGCCTGCTGGGCTCCCTCCGCCGCCGCCTTGCCGGCGGGCCGCGGCGTGTAGTGGGTATGGAGGAGGTGGTGGGACCTGTGCCCCAGCGGCTCCTTGAGGAACTGCTCGTAGATGCGGATGATCGAGGGGTTCTCGTGGGACTTGCGCAGGGGCAGATCGCGGTCGGCCTGGTAGATGGCGCTGGCCCGCTGCCGCCGGATGTCGTAGTTGATGGGCAGCGGCTGGCCGCCCCCGCCCAGGCAGCCGCCTGGGCAGGCCATGATCTCGAGAAACTGGAAGTCGGCGCTGCCGTCGCGGATGCGCTCCAGCACCGTGCGGGCATTGGCGAGCCCATGGGCGACCGCCACCTTCAGCTCCAGCCCGTCAATGTGCACCGTGGCGGCCTTGATGCCCTCCATGCCGCGCACGTCCTCGAAGTCGAGCTGGCCCAGTTCCTTGCCGGTGATGACCTCGTACGCGGTGCGGAGGGCCGCCTCCATGACGCCGCCGGTGGCGCCGAAGATGACCGCCGCGCCGGTGGACTCCCCGAGCGGGTCGTCGTAGTGACCCTCGGGGAGGCGCGCGAGGTCAATGCCGGCCTCCCGAAGCATCTGGCCCAGCTCCCGCGTGGTGAGCACGTGGTCCACGTCCTGGAGGCCCGAGTCCCGCATCTCCGGCCGCTCGCACTCGAACTTCTTGGCCGTGCAGGGCATCACCGAGACCACCACCAGCTTCTCCGGCGTGATCCCCGCCTGCTGGGCGAAGTAGGTCTTCGCCACCGCGCCGAACATCTGCTGAGGCGACTTGCAGGTCGAGATGTGATCGAGCAGATCGGGGTAGAAGTGCTCGGCGAACTTGATCCACCCCGGGCAGCAGGAGGTGATCATGGGCAGGAGCCCGCCCTCCTTCACCCGCTTGATGAGCTCGTGGCCCTCCTCGACGATGGTGAGGTCGGCGGTGAAGTCGGTGTCGAAGACGCGGTCGAAGCCCAGGAGGCGCAGGGCGCTCACCAGCCGGCCGGTCACGAGGGAACCGGGAGGCAGGCCCGCCTCCTCCCCCAGGGCGACGCGCACTGCCGGGGCGGTCTGCACCACCACCACCTTCTCGGGATCCTCGATGGCCTCCCACACCGCCGCGATGGAGTCCCGCTCCCGCAGCGCGCCGGTGGGGCAGTAGTTGATGCACTGCCCGCAGTTGACGCACACCACCTCGGACATGCGCCGATCGAGCGCGGGGCCGACGGTGGTCTCCCAACCCCGGCTGCTCGGACCGAGGGCCCCCACCCCCTGCACCTGCTGGCAGACGCGGACGCAGCGGCGGCACAGGACGCACTTCTCGTTGTCCCGGGTGACGTAGCTACTGTCGTCCACCTCGCACAGAAGCCGCTCGCCCTCGAAGCGGTTCTCCCGGATGCCCATCTCGAGGGCGAGCTGCTGAAGCTCGCAGTTCTTGTTGCGCACACAGCTGAGGCAGTCGGTGGGATGGTTCGACAGCAGCAGCTCCACCGACAGCCGCCGCGCCGCCCGCACCCGCCGGGAGTGGCTGTTGACCACCAGACCTGCGCTCGCCGGGAACATGCAGGCAGGCTGGAGCGCCCGCTGCCCCTCAATTTCCACGAGGCAGACCCGGCAGTGTCCCTCAGGGAGCAGATCCGGGTGGTAGCAGAGGGTGGGGATGTAGATTCCGGCCCGGCGGGCCGCCGCCAGGATGGTGTCACCAGGCGAGGCGGCGATCTGCTGGCCGTTGATCGTGAAGGTGAACTCGCTCACTGCTCTCTCCTGAGGGTCAGGCCGGGGGCTCGGGCCGGCCGGCCTGCGTGATGACCCACTCGGTCACGATGACGCCCTGGGCGAGATGCTGGGCGACGACGGTGCGCGCCTTCTCGGCATCCAGGTCGCCGTAGGTGACCGCCGGCAGCCCGGGCTTGTGGACCTCCATCATGGGCTCCCGCTCACACAGCCCCCGGCAGCCGGTCTGCGAGACCGTGACATCGTGGAGGCCCTGGTTCTCCAGCTCCTCCACCACCGCGAGCAGCACGTCGCGGGCCCCGGAGGCGATTCCGCAGGTGCCCATGGCGACCACGACGCGGGCGGCCGACTCTCCACTGCGCGCGGCCAGCGCTCGCCGCGCTTGCTCGCGCGCCTTCCTGAGGTCCTCGACGCTCTTCATCGCCTTCTCCTTGTCACCGGCGCCGCTCATGCTGAGCCCACCTCCTGCGCGGCCGCCTTCGCCGCCAGATGGCACTGGAGACATCGTCCCGCCTCTGCCTGCGCGGCCTCCGGAGAGTAACCAAGCGCCACCTCGGCGAAGGAACGACGCCGCTGCTCGATCGGAAGCTCCGGCATCGCCACCCGCGGCTGCTCCTCGACCTCGTCCTCGTCGGGGGCGGGCCGGCCGTCCTCGATCTGGACCTTGGCGGACTCGATGCCCCGTAGCGCCAGGTCTATGCTGTGCGCGGCCCGCAGGCCGTGGGCGATGGACTCGATCACGGTTCCGGGCCCGCCCACCGCGTCGCCGCCGGCCCACAGCCCGGGCACGCTGGTCTCAAGGGTGGTCGGGTCGGCCTCGACGCGGCCGCGGCGGTCCACGGGGAGGGAGGTGTGTACCAGCGCCGGATCTACCGCCTGCCCGATGGCGACGATGACCGTGTCCACCGCCAGGGTGAAGTCGGCGCCCTCGACCTCCATGGGCCGGCGGCGGCCGCTGCGGTCGAAGTCGCCCAGCTGCATCTGGAAGCACCTGAGGCCCTGGACCTTGCCCTCGCCGATGATCTCCCTGGGCCCGGCCAGGAAGTGCATGGAGACGCCCTCCCGCTGGGCCTCCGCGATCTCCTCCGGCATGGCGGGCATCTCGTTGCGGGTGCGTCGGTAGACGAGGTGCACCTCCTCCGCCCCCAGCCGCAGCGCGGTGCGGGCGGCGTCAATGGCGGCGTTGCCGCCTCCCACCACCGCCACCCTTCGCCCCACCTCCGGCATCTGCTCCCGGTGGCCGAGGTGGGCCAGGTTGACGTCGCGCAGCAGGTCAATGGCATGCACGACCCCGGGAAGGTCCTCGCCGGGCACGCCCAGCTCGAGGCTCTTCCAGGCGCCCACCGCGACGAAGACCGCATCGTTGGCCGCCCGCAGGTCCTCCAGGGAGACGTCTTGCCCGACCCGCACCCCCAGCTCGGCCTGGACCCCGAGGGCGAGGATATCCTCGATCTCCCGCCGGAGGGCCGCCTTCGGCAGCCGATATTCCGGGATACCCACCGCCAGCATGCCCCCCAGCACCGGCAGCGCCTCATATACCTTGACCTGGTAGCCGCGGCGGGCCAGCTCCCAGGCCGCGCTTAGGCCGGCCGGGCCGCCGCCCACCACCGCGGCCCGGAGGCCGTTGGGCTGGGGGCGCGCGGGCTGGGGCCGGCCGTCGTTCTCCACCGCCCAGTCGGCGGCGAAGCGCTTGAGGGCGTGGACGGCCACGGGCTCGTCGAGCTGCCCCCGCAGGCACTTGCTCTCACAGGGGTGGTGGCAGACGCGACCGCACACCGCGGCGAAGGGCATGCTCTGCTTGATGGTGTCCAGGGCCTCGGCGAAGCGGCCCTCGGCGATCTGGCCGACGTAGATGGGCACGTTCACGCCGGCCGGGCACGTGTGCTCACAGGGGGCGCGGAAGAGCGCCGAGCAGACGGCGGCGGGGCAGCGCTTCTCGCGGATGTGGGCCTCGTACTCGTCGCGGAAGTAGCGGATGGTGGAGAGCACGGGGTTGGGGGCGGTCTGCCCGAGGCCGCAGAGCGCGGACTCGCAGATCTCGTGGGCGAGGTCCTCGAGCAGCTCGATGTCCCCCTCCCGGCCCTGGCCCTGGGTGATGCGGGTGAGGATCTCGAGCATCCGCTTGGTGCCGATGCGGCAGGGGGTGCACTTGCCGCAGGACTCATCCTGTACGAAGTCCACGAAGAAGCGGGCGAGGTCCACCATGCAGGTGTCCTCGTCCATGACGATCAGGCCGCCCGAGCCCATGATCGCCCCCAGCTCCTTCAGCGACTCGTAGTCCACCGGGACGTTGAGCATCTCGCGGGGGATGCATCCGCCAGAGGGTCCGCCGGTCTGGGCGGCCTTGAAGGCGCGGTTTCCTCTGATGCCTCCCCCGATGTCGTAGATGATGTCGCCGAGCTTGGTGCCCATGGGCACCTCGACGAGGCCGGTGTTGTTGATGTCGCCGGCGAGGGCGAAGACCTTGGTGCCGCGGCTCTTCTCGGTCCCGAACTGAGCGTACCACTCCGCGCCGTTCAGGATGATGGCCGCGATGTTGGCGTAGGTCTCGACGTTGTTGAGCAGGGTCGGCTTGTCCCACAGCCCCTGCTGGGCCGGGAAGGGCGGCCGGGGGCGGGGCTCACCGCGCCGGCCCTCGAGGGAGGCCATGAGGGCGGTCTCCTCGCCGCACACGAAGGCGCCCGCGCCCATGCGGATATCGAGGTCGAAGTCGAAGCCGGAGCCGAGGATGTTGCGGCCGAGCAGCCCCTGCTCCCGGGCCTGCCTGATCGCCCACGAGAGGCGCTCCACGGCGAGCGGATATTCGGCCCGGACGTAGACGTAGCCCTGGTTGGCGCCGACGGCGTAGCCGGCGATGGCCATGGCCTCGATCACGCTGTGGGGGTCGCCCTCCAGGACACTGCGGTCCATGAAGGCTCCGGGGTCTCCCTCGTCGGCGTTGCAGACGACATACTTGGGGCGGCCAGGGGCCTTGCGCACGAACTCCCACTTCAGGCCGGTGGAGAAGCCGGCCCCGCCTCGTCCGCGCAGGCCGGAGGCCTTGACCTGCTCGATCACCTGCTCGGGGGTCATCTCGGTGAGGGCCTTGGCGAGCGCCTGGTAGCCATCTCGGGCGATGTACTCCTCGATCCGGGCGGGGTCTATGACGCCGCAGTTGCGCAGCACGATCTTCTGCTGGCGGGAGAAGAAGTCTATCTTATCCAGCGTGGGCAGCAGCTCGCCGGTGGTCGGGCGGCGGTAGAGCAGTCGCTCCACCACGCGGCCCTTGAGCAGGTGGTTCTCGACGATCTCGGGGACGTCCTCGGGGGTGAGCTTCTGGTAGAAGACGCCCTCTGGGTAGGTGATGATGACCGGTCCCAGGTCACAGGAGCCGACGCAGCCGGTCTCGACGACCTGGATCTCCTGCTCCAGCTCACGGCGCTGGAGCTCGTTGCGAAGCGCGCTCGCCACCGCGCGGCAGCCCGATGAGACGCAGGCCGCGCCGGCGCATACGAGAACGTGGGAACGGTAAGCAGCCATGGAATGCTATCCTCCTCGCTCTCGGGCGGCGGCGCTAGGACCGGTCCTTCGAGCGGTGCTTGGCGAGCAGCTCGCCGACCTTGCCGGGCTTGACCCGGCGGTGGATGTCGTCGCCGACGGTCATGACCGGGGCCAGCCCGCAGGCCCCGATGCAGCGGACCACCTCGAGGCTGAACTCACGGTCCTCTGTCGTGCCCCCGACCCCGATGCTAAGCTCGCGCTCCACCTGCTCGAGCACCCGGCGGCCGCCGCGTACGTAACAAGCAGTGCCCAGGCACACCCGCACTGTCTGGCGGCCACGGGGGACCATGGTGAAGAACGAGTAGAAGGTGACCACGCCGTAGACCTCGCTCACGGGGATGCCTAGCCCCTCCGCGATCCGCTCCTGGACCTCGGCGGGGAGGTATCCGAAGAGGTTCTGGGCGCGATGCAGGACCGGTATCAGCGCCCCCGGCTGGCCCCGATGCTCCTCGATAATGCGCTCGAGCTCGGGGAGGAGTCGCTCCATCTCTCGGGCCTCGGCGGCCCGCTGTGCACATGCGCACGTCCCTGTGTGGTCCGGCATTCCGCCCTCCCGGCGTCGGCGCGTCCCGGCAGGACGAGCGGCCGGACGCCTCGTGGGATATCCGACAAGCAGTGTTCCGCTACCGCGCCTTCCGCAAACACCCGCGGGAGCGCGATCTGAGTCTTGTGCAACCTGGCAGGGGCATCCTTACACGCGGCCAAGCCCCTGCAGCCGACAGGGGCGGTGAGGCCTGCCACGGGCCGGGCGGACGCGGACCCGGCCGCGGTGAGGTCATGTGAGGTTTCTCACCTGCCATGCCATGGTAGCACAGACCGCCCCGCGCCTCAAGAGGCGCGGGCACCCGCAGCTCAGGCGATGCTGCCGATGCGGCGGCGGCCGGCCGCCGTCCTCGCCTCGATGTGGCGAGCGAGGGCGAGGGGGCGGCGCCGGAGGCGGCTGGGCGGCGTGACCTGATAGGCGCCGCCGGGGCCCCGGTGGCGCAGCCGGAGCCGGAGGTCGGGATGCAGGAGGGCGGCCGCCGCCAGGGTAGACCCCAGGGCGCCCAGGGGCGCCCGGTCAATGTGGGAGAGCTGGAACTCGGCGACTACCTGCGCCCCCGCGCCCGGGGCGCTCGAGACCCGCAGCCGCCCGCCGGCCTGCGCCGCCGCGCTCGCTAGCAGCGCGAGCCCCAGGCCCACCGCCCGCGTGCTACGGGTGGTAACGAAGGGATCGGCCGCCCCGGCGAGCAGATCGGGGGCCATGCCGCGGCCATCGTCCGAGACGCAGATCCGCAGGCGGTCTCGCGCCGGGTCCTCGGTGATGGTGATCTCCACCCGAGAGGCGGCGGCCTCGGCGGCGTTCTCGATCAGGTCCAGCAGGTGCAGCGACAGCTCCTTCACAGCGCCATTCCCGTCCGGAAGGCGCCCGCCCCGAGGCAGGCGCGCAGCGCGCTCACCGACGCCTCCTCGGCCTCGAAGACCGTGTACCGGGCGCCGATCTCCTCCAGGCGGTGGGCATCGCTGCCGGCCAGCCGGCCGGCCACCATGCCGCCGGGGCCGCCCTCGAGGCCATCGAACTCGACATGCTGGGGGATGAAGCCGAGCACGCCGAGGATGCCGTGGGCGCGGCGCTGGACATGGGAGGCGACGACCAGCCCGCCCCGGCCGCGGGCCTCCTCCACCGCCTGCCCCAGGGGCAGGTCGGTGGCGGTGTAGAGCGGCCGGGGCTCGCGGCCCAGGATCACGCCCTCCTTGTCTACCAGGAGGCGGGGGCCGAAGGGGTCGTCCTCGCTCTCCGGTCGCTCGGGCAAGTGGTCGTAGACGAGGCGCTGTAGGTCAAGGGCTTGCTCGACTTCGTCGAAGAGGCAGAGCAGGTGGACGGTTTCGCGGGTCTCGATCTCGAGCCCGGGCTTGACGACCAAGCGGTCGCCGGCGGCCTGGACGACGGCGGCGGCGTTGGCGGCGGAGTTGTGGTCGGCGATGCCGATGGCGTCCAGGCCCCGCGCGCGGGCGCGCTGGACGATGAGCGGGGGGATCATCTCGGCTTCGGCGCAGCCACTCAGGACGGTGTGGATGTGAAGATCGGCGCGCCAGATGGGCACCTAGCGAATCCCTAGCGCGTAGAGCTTGCCCACCAGCGCGAACGCGTTCTCCCGGCTGGTGAGCAGAGGGATACCGCGCTCGCGGGCGCGCTCGATGGTGTCGGGCTCGGGCTGCTGGCCGTCGGCGATCAGGACCGCGCTGAGGTCGAGCAGCTCAGCGACGCCGACGACGTTGGGGTGCACCTGGATGGTGATCCAGATGTGGCCGGCCTTGGCGCTCGCCATGACGTAGGACAGCAGGTCGGAGACGCACCCCCCGGTGATCTGGCGGTCCAGGCGGCGCTGCCCGGTGATGGTCTCCAACTCGAGGGCGCGAACGGCCTCAAGCACGGTCATCGGTGCGTTCCTCCTTGCTCTCCTGGGGGCGCGGCCGAAAGGTCATCTCCACCCGCGTCCCGCGGTCAAGCTCGCTGGTGATGCACAGCGAGTCCGAGCACCGCTGTATGTTTGCCAGTCCCATGCCCGCGCCGAAGCCCAGCGAGCGCGCCTTCTCGGAGGCGGTCGAGAACCCCGGGGCCATCGCCCGCTCCACGTCCGCGATGCCGGGCCCCCGGTCGCTCGCCACCGCCCGCACCTCCTCGCCCTCCACCTCCACCTCGATCAGCCCGGAGGTGGCGTGGATGACGATGTTCATCTCCGCCTCGTAGATGGCTATGACCACCCGGCGCGCCAGCTCGGGCTCCAGCCCCGCCTCCGCCAGCCGCCGCTTCACGTCGGCCGCTGCGCGACCTGCCAGGAAGAAGCCGCCCCCGAGCACCGGGTACCTCATCGTGAGCCGATCTGCCGATGGCTGGCCCACGTCCCCTCACCGGCCGCCGGAGCGATCGTCGGGGCGGTGGGCGATCACGCCGGGCAGCCCCCGCACGTAGAGCCGGCCGCAGGCATCGTACATCGAGTGGGGGGTGACCATCAAGGGAAGGCCGTGCTCCCGGGCCATCTCGATGGTCTCGGGGTCGGGCCGCTTGCCCCGCACCAGCACCACCGCGGCGATGTCGGCCACCTGCGCGGCCTGCACGACCGACGGCTTGGTCAGCCCGGTCAGCAGCAGCATGCCTTGGCGGCCGAAGATGAGTACGTCGCTGAGCATATCGGCGGCCCCGCCGACCGGCACCTCCACGTCCAGCCGCTCCCGGCCCACCAGCACCTCCGCCTCCAGCAGCTCTGCCACCTCCGCCAGCCGCACCGCTTCCCTCCCTGCTGTCCTCCGGTGTCCTCGGCTCCGGCCGCCGCCGGTGGCTCAGATCGCTCCCGCGGGCCGCCGGCAAGCGGCCCGGTCGGGCCAGCAAGACACACGGCCTTGCTGCCCGCCTCCGGCACCCCATTCCCCCGAAGTCGGCAGAACCCTCCCGTGTCAGCACTGGGCTGTGCCTCCCAGCCCCGGAGGAAGCTGCAACCCCCCGGGGTGGACAGTCGGCGTGGCGGCATCATCTGAGGAGCATGGACGTGAACCGGAGAAAGCAGTGCCCGGCCGGGGAGGAGCTGGTACCTCCAGCGCGGAAGGACGGCCTGGCAGGACGACACCCGCGGAGGCGACAGGGACACGCACCCAGAGGGCCTCTGCCGTGGGGGACTCGGCGGGCCCGCCGGCCTCGTTGGCGGGATTCCGGCCAGCACCGGAGCGGCTGAAGGCGGAGGTGTCCCTGGTTCTGGAGCCCGGCGGACGGGATGGATCCGGTCGTTGACGGGGTACCCTCGCATGAGCCTGCGCGATCGGCGAGGGGTATAAGAGGACATGGCAGCATGTGCGCGGACCCTATAGTGCCATTGGGCAGCGAACATGAGGACTACCTCCATGACGAGTCCCGAAGCACCGGCTTCGCGGATTCGATCTCCTTTCCCGCCACGGAGGAGGAGGTCATCGAGGTTGTGAGGGCTACCCGCGCCCGCAAGGAGAGCATCACGGTCCAGGGCGCGCGGACTGGCATCGCGGGAGGCGCTGTGCCGAGGGGCGGGCACATCCTCAACCTCCAACGCATGAACACCATCGGCGCAGTCCGACGGGACTGCGAGACCGGCGCCGCGACCATCATCGTCCAGGCGGGGGCGCTGCTGCAGGACATCTACCGCGCGGTGGAGAGCGAGGGCTTGTTCTTCCCGCCGGACCCGACCGAGACCTCGGCCTCCATAGGCGGCGCGGTGGCGTGCAACGCGTCGGGGGCGATGTCCCACCACTACGGACCCACCCGCCGGTGGATACGCTCGCTTCGGCTGGTGTTGGGCGACGGTTCGCGGCTCTCCATAGCGCGGGGACAACACCGGGCGCAGGGCCGCGCTTTCACCCTGACCACCGACTCGGGGCGTATCATCTCAGGGCAGCTTCCGGGATACACGCAGCCCGGGGTGAAGAACGCCGCCGGATATTACGTGGCGGATGACATGGATCTGCTCGATCTGTTCATCGGCATGGAGGGCACCCTGGGGATCGTCACGGAGGCGGAGCTGCTCCTCATGCCGCGCCCGGCGGAGGTGCTGGGCCTGATCGCTTTCCTGCCGTCCGAGGAGGCGGCGCTGCAGTTCGTCCGCGCGCTCCGGGGGGAGGGCGTGGAGGCTGGGGGCGCTCTGCGCCCGGTCGCGATCGAGTACTTCGACCACGACGCGCTGGAGCTACTGGGGCGGATGAAGGCCGAGGAGCAAGCCTTCGCGGATATCCCGACCCCTCCCGCCCACCTGCATCCGGCGGTCTACGTCGAGTTCCACGGCGACGATGAGGCGATGGCGGAGGAGGCGATGCTGCAGGTCCTCGACGCGCTCAGCGCAGCGGGGGGGAGCGATGAGGACACCTGGGTCGGGATGACGCCCCGGGAGATGGAGCCCCTGAAGGCCTTCCGACACGCGGCGCCGGAGGCCGTGAACCTGCTCATCGCGCAGCGAAAGCGGGAGCTCCCTGATCTGACCAAGCTCGGCACCGATATGTCGGTGCCGGACGCCCGGCTGGAGGCCGCGATGGCGATGTATCGCGAGGCGCTGGGCGAGGCGGGGCTGGAGTCGGTGATCTTCGGCCATATCGGCGATAACCACCTCCACGTGAATGTGCTTCCCCGCAGTCTGGACGACTACGAACGGGCCAGGGGGATCTACCACCGGTGGGCGGAGCAGGTGGTGAAGTGGGGAGGCTCGGTGTCGGCCGAGCACGGCATCGGGAAGCTGAAGGTCGGGTTGTTGCGTCTGATGTACGGCGAGGCCGGCGTGGCGCAGATGCGGGAGCTCAAGGCCCGTTTCGACCCGGATGGACTGCTCAACCCCGGCAATCTGTTCGGCAGTTGAGCTGTTGATGGCCAGGGTGCCGCCGGCGAGGAGAGACGCTTCCTCCCCCACGGGCCCAGGGGCGGATACGCCGGCAAGGCCGTCCCCGGGGAGGGCTACACCCGGCCCTGGGTGACCAGGCCGACGAGTGACCACAGGCCGCTGTTGAGCAGGTCACCGAGGATGAAGCCGATGGCGAGGGGGATGGTGGCGCGGTAGAGGCGCAGGCCGGCATAGCGGATGACGAGGGATTTGGCGGCCCAGCCAACGAGGAAGGGCATCCAGTACCAGTTGAGGCCCCAGCACATGCCGGCCATGTAGCCGACGGGGTGGAAGGGCCACCACCAGAAGCGCAGGCGCATGAGCCCCAGGAAGACGGCGAAGAAGGCGCCGAACCCCATGGCGAGGAGGCCGCCCACATCGGGGCCTGGCGAGTGGTAGAGGACGCGCCAGATGATGCGGCCGCCATCTCCGACGCTCTGGGGACCGAGCCAGCCGGACTGCAGGCCCCGGAGGCCGAACCAGCCGTATCGGTAGATACCGGTGAGGATGGCGGGGAGGCCGAGGCCGAGGGTGAGAAGGAAGGCGAGGATGATGGCGCGGGTGAGGCGGCGGAGGCTGATGTTGGCGGAGTCGGCGATCTTGAAGGTCTCGAGGGCATTGCCGGAGATGACCTCGTAGATGGTGCCGAAGCCTTGGCCATAGGTCCACCGCAGCGACATCATGATGACGGTCTCGCGGAGCCGGTAGAAGGACGGCCCCAGCGGGGTGTTCAGCAGGAACTCCAGCTCCAGGGGGAACATCGAGAAGCCCAGGCCGGTCTCTGCGCGGAGGCGGGCCCAGACGATGTAGTAGCCGAGGATGCCGCCGATCATGATGGCGCCGACGAAGGCGCGGGCGCCTGCGGCCCAGGTGAAGTAGACCATGGCTGAGAAGGTGAGGACGAAGCCGACGAGGGCGGCCCGGTAGGTGAAGGGCTCGTGGGCGTCGTCGCGGCCGGGGCGGCGGGAGAGAGCGGTGCGGAATACGCGGGCGAGGTGATTCCGGGCGATCCAGAGGCTCCAGAAGCCGATGGCGAGGAGGGCGCCCCCGCCCTGGAAGCGGGGGGCGGGGAAGCCGCTGTCCCAGATCATGGAGGGGTCGCGCGGCTGGGTGCCGGCGAAGACGCCGAGGACGTTGGCAGCGACCAGGAGCCACCAGAAGAACCAGGCGGAGAACGAGAGCTCTTTGGGGATGAGGTAGGCGATGGCGATCATCCAGGGCCAGAGCACCAGGGTGATCTCGCCGATGGCGCCCAGGGGCCCGACGCGCTGCTCGGGCATGAGGGCGAGGGGGCCGAGGGGTACGGCGGGCACGGAGGGCCAGCGGTGGGAAAGGTCGTTGATGAAGGTGAGGCCGAACGAGATGAGGGTGCCCAGCCAGAACATCCAGTCGGTGGGGAGGCGGGCGCGGCGCCGGGGGTCCTCGGCGACGAGTTCGAGGGGGAGCTGGGCGATGGGGAAGGTGAGGCGCTCGTTGCTGATCCATTGGCGCTGCAGGATGACCAGAAGGCAGAGGGAGCACAGGAAGAGGGCTAGCATGAACCCGGCCCAGGCCCCCAGTGGAGTCCACCAGAGAGACCAGGGTACGCTCGCCTGCCCCTGGAAGAAGCTCTCGACCGCGTAGGGCTCGGTGGGTGCGAACCAGAGGGGGACCTGGTCGAGGAAGGTGTAGCGCCAGATGAGGTGGACTTGTGACATGTAGTGGTAGTGGATGGTGCCGCAGAGCATCCAGGCGGTGGTGGTGCGCCCGATGAGGGGGCCGGCGACAAGGAGGAGGGAGTAGATCACAAGCAGCTCGCGCCGGCTCAGGCGGAGGCGACTCAGAAAGGGGAGGCCGGAGAGGGCAGTGAGGGCGAACAGGGTGACGACGGGGACCATCGAGGGGACCCCGACGAACATGTTGGTGACGTTCCAGGCGATCTCGACGTAGAAGGCGATGGGGATGAAGGCGACGAGCAGGAGGAGCGCGATGAGCACCGCGCGCGGGGTGACGCCGCCGGCGCCGGGTGGGATGTTCCGGGGGCCCGTCATGCTCTCCCAGGTTCGGCGGGCCCCGGCTACTCCCCTACCCGCGCGGAGGCGAGGAGGAGACAGATGAGGAGGTCGAGGGCGGCTGAGCTACTGACGCGCGCCCGTGCGCGGCGTGGAGAGCTTGTGTCGTGGCGGCGATGGCTGCACATGCACCCCGAGCCAAGCATGCAGGAGCGGGAGACGGCGGGCTTCGTGGCGGAGCGGCTGGCGGAGATGGGTGTGGACCGGCTCCAGCGCGGGGTCGGCAAGACGGGGGTGGTGGCGCTCATC
>Ga0209102_1000779_pt1 | contig 19596 bp, 19 predicted proteins | sample ConPoolayeHmetaG_FD_185483 | JGI IMG/M metagenome (GOLD analysis project Ga0209102, IMG submission 185483) | Hot spring microbial mat communities from California, USA to study Microbial Dark Matter (Phase II) - Cone Pool mat layer H metaG... ...
GCATTATGGCTGAAAAAGGCTTAGACGCCCAAGGATACGGATACGAAGATGACCTCGCAAACGCAATAATCCACGCCGTCAACCAAGGCGCAAAAATCCTCAGCAACAGCTGGGGCGGCTACGAAGAGAGTGCTCTTCTTTATAATGCTATTAAATATGCTTACGATAGAGGTGTGCTGATTATAGCTGCTGCAGGGAATAATGCGTGGAATATCAAATCATTCCCAGCAGGCTATGAGGAAGTTGTTGCTGTAACAGCAACCAACATTACCGATGCTCCTGCTTCTTTTACTAATTTTGGAAAATGGGTCGAGTTGGCAGCGCCTGGAGTTGGCATCTATTCAACAGTTTATGATAATAGTTACACCTATATGAGTGGGACCTCAATGGCATGCCCGCATGTTTCTGGTGTTGCCGCACTTATATGGAGCCAATTTCCAGATGCCACAAGGGATTGGGTGCGTTATTGGTTGCGTTACACCGCGGATGATTTGGGAGATTCTGGATTTGACATTTACTATGGCTATGGAAAGATCAATGCAAGCAACGCCGTTAAAGAACCTCCTGAGCATGATGTGCTTATCTTGGATTTGAAAGCGCCTCGTTATATCGAGCCTGAGGGTTTGGGGAAAATTAATGGCACCATATTTAATCTTGGAAGATGTAATGAAATAAACTTGACCGTACAGCTTTTAGCTAATGGAAGCATTGTAGATTTTGTGCATGTTGACTATTTAGCAAGCGGTCTATCAACAATTGTAAATTTTTCGTGGGCTCCTACAATTGAGGGAAAATACGACATAACACTCTATGCAGTACCTGTAGCTAACGAAGAAAACACGTCAAATAACGCTAAATCAGCAGTAATAAAGGTTTACGTACCCGAAGTAGCTCTTTTCCAAAACGTTAATCCTTGGGAGTACACCTCTAACGAAGAAGCATTAGACTTATACGATATTCCCTATGTTGTTTTGGGCTCTAACTATTTTGAGGCAGTTAACTTAAGCCGATATAAAAAGGTAGTAATTGCTTCGGATCAAAATCAAGCCTTTTATGATGCGATGAATAGCTCGCGGTGGTGGTTTGAAGATTATGTTATGAATGGTGGTGTTTTGGAGATTCACGCTGCTGATTTGGGTTGGCATAGTGGCAACTGGGTGGGCTTTCTTCCTGGTGGATTACAATGGCAAGCTCGTGGAGCAAATTATATAACCATTGCAAACCGTACTCATCCAGTTCTAAACACGCCTAATCGTATGACAGACAGCGAATTGGATAGATGGTTGTTTTCAGCTCACGGATACTTTTCTGTTTATCCAGAAAATTCTTCCATTATTCTCGTTGAAAGTTTCGGCGAACCAGTATATTTAGAGTTCAAATATGGAGCTGGATTAATTGTAGCTTCTGGACAAACTCTTGAATGGGCATATCACTATGGATATTCGCTTATGCTGGAAAATAGTCTGCTTTACCCTGTTTACAAGTGCAAGCATGATTTAGCAGTTTTTGTAGACACGCCTATTTTCCTTGCTCCTAATAATTCATCACTTTTAAATGCTACTGTCATAAATTATGGTTCAAGTTATGAGACAAATGTGAACATTCGTATCTTAATAGATGGAAAAATTGTCGACTCTATGTTGATTCCTAGACTTGCAACTGATGCCAATTTCACGCTTAGCTATCTTTGGACACCCACAAGAGAAGAAGCATACAACGTTACAGCTTATGCTGAGCCAGTATATGAAGAAAAATTTATAGCAAACAACGAAGCATTCAAGTTCGTCTCTGTAAGATACACTAAACATTTGCTTTTTGACCAAACTCATGGAGCCGATAACATCAATTGCTACAGCATTTGGATTGCTGAACTCAGCCAAAGAGGCTTCTTTATACATCTCCATACTTCGGGTGCGATTACGTTTGATAAACTAAATAATTATGATGTGTTCATTATTCCTCAAGCTGATATTCCCTATCAGCCTTCTGAATTGTCTGCTATACAGAACTTCGTATTAAATGGTGGTGGGTTACTGGTCATAGGAGACAATGAACCCTCTATTTATACAAGCCTCACAAGCTTTGCTGGCATTGCTTGGTCAGATTGTCAAGAGAGTGGGGTTACGCAAGATATTACGCCACATATTGTGACTGCTGAAGTAGCCTCAGTAGGTTTTCTTTCTCCTTTGGCTAAAATGAATATAAATGGTGTAGCCCAAGACATAGTAAGACTTAAAGAGGATGTCATGCTGAGCGTGTCAATTCAATCATTTGGAAAAGTGATAGGTTTTGCTGACGAAAATACCTTATGGGATATTGGCATTGGTGTTGCTGATAATTTGAAACTTGCCAACAACATGATAGAATGGCTTTCGTTACCAGTTCAATATGAGCATGAAATTTTTGTGGAATTAGAAGCTCCAGTTCATCTTGTAAGCAATAGTTCCGCCTTGCTAAACGCCACTGTCTATAATAAAGGATTGAACAATGAATCAAACGTGCATTTGTCAATATTGATAAATGGTAGCATCGCTAATTATGCAATTATTCCAGAACTTGTAGTTAATTCATCTTACTCGCTAAGTTGCCAATGGGCACCAACAATTTACGGCATCTATAATGTAACCGCATTAGCTACTTCTGTGGAAGGCGAAAACAATACAGTAAACAATGCTGTGAGCAAAAAAGTGCGTGTCGGTTATGCTGATATTGCTTTGGTTGAAGTTTCAAAAAATTTTAGCATCGCATATGTTGGATGTGCAATTAATATAACGGTTGTTGCAAAAAACTTGGGAAACTTTACTGAGACTTTTTCTGTTACTGTTTATGCTAACTCTACCGTAGCGGATGTTAAAACAGTAGCTAACTTGGCTCCATATACTCAAACAATATTATTTTTTCACTGGAACACTTCAGGCATGGCTAAAGGAAATTATACTCTTAACGCTTTCGCAGAGCCTGTATTAGGCGAAACAGACTTAATCAACAATAATTGTGCGGGTGGATGTGTTTTATTAACAAAAGTAGGCGATTTAGGCGGCGAAATTCCACCGCAATTCTTTCTCTTCGATGGAAAAGTTGACGGCAAGGACTTGTCATTGTTTCTGCAATGCTATAAGGGATTAGCCCCGTCAGAGGTGATGTACTTGGCTGATTTGGGTGGAAGCATGCCTCCAAAATTCTATAATTGCGATGGAATTGTTGATGGTAAAGATTTGTCATTGTTCTTGCTATGTTATAAGGGATTAGGACCAGACCAGTAGAGATTGTGCTTTAAGTGTTAAGGAGTTTTTAACGAAAAAATATAGAGGTAGGGTCAGCTATTAGCTTGAGAATTGTCCGATAAATGCAGTAATCATTGTGCTTGCTTATGGAAGCATTAAGACCTCAACTTTTACTTTATGTCCATCTTTAAGTTTAAAATGCTTCCGTAGAAAAATAGGAGCAATAACCTCAATAACAGAACTATCATAATGACTTCGCAAAGCCAAAATCAAAGCACCTTTCACCTTATTCTCTATTATTACAGGGTAGCATTTCACATGCCCAAAAGTGCGATTTTCATTCTTGAAACCCTCAACCTCAACTGCCGGATAAGCCTCAAGCTCCAAACGTGCTTTAATGTCGTAATCAGTTGTAAGTTTAAGATTCAGTGTGCCGGGATAAGGGTCAAAGCCTAACTTTTCTATGAACTGTTTTCTGTATTTCTCCAATGTTATGTAATAAGCTCCTTCACCTAAACCAGTAAAGACTATGCCCTCAAGGGTTATGGATGGAGGATAAGTGGCTTCTATCAAAAAGCGTAAATTTGAATAAAGCTTTTGAAGCTCTTTGAGACCCACATCTGTAATTTTTATAAGGCAGCCATCTGGTGTTACAGTTCGCTTAATCCATCCTTTATTATCCAATTCAATCAAATAACGTGAAGCAGTCTGCTGCGACGCACCCATCTTTCCAGCAAGATATTCCGTGGAAATTTTTGCAATTCTTCTATGAGCTCCCATTTCAGCCAATTTTATCATTGTAAAAAGATGACGACACATGTGCTTCTCAGTCATTCCAGAGCCTCAGTTAACTGTTTACTTTAAAATGATGCATTTCATATTTAAACGGCTCGAAAAATCAGCATAACAACTAAACTTCAGAGCATGTAGTGTTTGCTTGAACAAAAATGTCGCGTAAGTCATATGTATTTACTAAAACTTGAACTTTTTCTGATGGGGTATCAGCAGTGAAAGAAATTGTGTATGTGCCGTTACCATAATTAATTATGGAAAGACCATTCAACGAATTGACAGGCTTCCACTCTCCAAATTTTTCATAAAATATGTTGAATTCTTTAACTAAAGCGTATTCTCCTTCGTTGTACACTCTACACGTTAGATTTACCATTTTTTCTTCATTAGCAAGTTTAATATAATAACCGTTCACTACAATACTTGTTGTTATGTTGAAGGCGTAATCTAATGATACGTTCACTCCAATGCCATAAACTTTTAACGTAAAATTTGCACAAGCACTAGAAACTCCTAAATTGTTTGTATTCCATGAAAGCCATATACCCGAGTCATAAACTGAATCGTTAAGTACGCCAAAGTTCAATTGGCTAATGCCAAACTGATGCAAATTTCTAACGATTTCTGAAAGCTTGTCCAAATTCGCTGTTAATACTATTCTTTCTCCACCATTTGAAACGTTTGCAAGTGAACTTATCATCGTGTTTCGGGTGCTCTGTTTTATTGCGAGAATAAAATTGTTAATTGATCGAACATCTACACTGTTTGTTTCGTTGCCAAGTTCGTAAACATATACAGTTGTTACAGAAATCAATATGGCTATGGCTAAAGCACCTACGATGAGAAGTTGCCCCGAATTATTTGCTCTAAGCTCTCTTCTACACATTCTTATTGAGCCACCGCCAACTGCAAGCAGACAATATAGCAGCGAAAGACTGTGCTTTGACTTGCACAAACATACTCTACAAATGCTATCTCTTGGCTACTAAATGAACCGTTTGAGATAACACTATCATTAATCTGATGCATTTCATCATCATAAACTGTCAAATTAAAACATATGCCAGTCGGCAGAACGATGTCAAAAGCATCCCGTATCGCAGTCCAATTTTTGTGATCTATGAGTTTGCCAAGAGTCCCGTCTGAATCTAATTTTATAAGTGCTTGAAACCCGATGGAAGCTAAATCTTCACTTTTCTTTATGTTTGGTCTCACAGTGAGATTTGAAGCGATGGTAAAAGACGTGAAGATTATTAATACTGCTAGGAATGCTTCGATAATTCTAATTTGCCCCGTGTTTTGGCTTCTCATTCCTTTAGGCCTCCAAGCCAAACTGTGCATTCATAAAGGGCAGAATCTATTGAGACAACGTAATTGTAAGCGAAAACATTTGACAAAGTTTCTAAACTTGCAAAGTTTGCGCCTATCTCAAGAGGTATTTGAGGATATGCAGTCCACTCTGCGAAGAAGTCTGTGGAATTCCATCCTGTCGCAACGATTACTGTTGGGCTTTGAACTATAAAATGTGGAAGATTATAAGTGGCGGATTGACTGTCGCTTTGAATGTGCTCTAAAACTGAATAGTAATTAATGTTTAAAGCGTAGAGTCTTGAAAGGTTTATCTCAGAATGAACAAAAGAGGCTTTTACAGTATAGTTAAGAGGACTAAGCCTTACAAACGTGTTCTTTGGTGTGAGTTTAGTTGAATTATGCGCAAATGAGTGAACTCCATAGGACACGATTTTAGTGTGGCATGTAGTTTTTGCTAAAGCAACTAAGAGAGCTTGTCCTTCAATATTATTTGAAATTGTTATGTTAATATATGCTTTGCCATTAGGAGCATAAGCATAATTTGTCTCGAAATAATTTTCTGCTATAGCGTACCATTTCAGCTCTGTTTGAACAGGAACTCCGCTCTTTTTGGTTAATATTTCAAATTGATAATTTGTTTCGTTAGCTGTTGAGAAAGTCGCTGTAAGGCTTATTGCCACATCGAAAATTGGTTTTATCTCCATTTTGAAAAATACATCAGACATTCGCAACATAGTGAATATACATGGATAACTTATAGCATAGAGATTCTCGCTGTTTAATCTTGAAACCTTGTCCATATCTAACTCGTATGGAATATCTGAATTAGCCTTAGCTAGACCGAAAGTTTCTGGAATTATTTGGCCGTTTTGCCCCCAGTTTGACGGTGTGCCTTCATTTAGAATTAGGTATTTTGAGATTTCCCTATATCTTACTGCGAGGACATTATCAATTGTGCTGTTTATGTGCGGATAGAGAAGCTTTGAAGTAGTAGCCATAGCTGAGAGTACAAGAATTACCATTAATGCACATGCGAAAAATGTGTCAACGGATATTGCAGGCATTTTGGCTTAACCTCCGAACCTCAATACCTATTGTGGAACGACACCATACATGCTCCCTAGGAAGTTTTGTGAAAGAACAAGCGAGACATAGGCTGTAAGCACAAGCATTACAGAATATTTGAAGCCAGCGGCAAAAGTTCCCTCGTTTACCTTGCCTACAAAGAACCCTGAAAGCCAGCACTGCAAAATTATTCCAGTGGAGAAGAGGTTTATTTGATTCTGCATCACCTCAAGAGGCATGGTTGCTGAGCCAGGAAGCGATATTTGCGTTAATGCATAAACTGTTATAGCAACCATTGTCGTGGTTAAGGCTATGAGGATGCTCCAGATAAAAGCCAAAATTACATATGGTTTCAAAAGCGATTTTTTGTTAGAGTCGACATCTTTTTGTTTTTCACTGTAATCTGTCAGTATTTCTAGAGCAGTTGCTGAACCTCCACCGATTTTGATGGTTTCAACAAGTATCAGAAAGTTTACGAGCACTGGCCACGTTTGAATTTTCCTTTTAATATTCAAAAATATTTTTTTAAGCGAGACCCCCCACTCCATTTGGCTTCTAATAAGACTCAGTGATTCAGAAAATTTGCCATATCCAGTGCGTTTCGTTGCATGAATTATGCTCTTTTCGGGTGAAAGCCCGATTTTTCTTGCTTCTGTTACATCCCTCAAAAAACTCGGCATGTAGCCTTCTGCATCATTATTGATTCTAATTATTTTCATATAAACCAACGCTGGAGGAATCGAAATTGCAAGAAGACAAATAGTAACAACCATTGGAAATATCTGTGGACCTTTCAAATATTGAAGTGATGGAAGAAAAGCCAAGGCTGCTATGAAACCTGAAACAATTATTAAAGGCAGTATAACGGCATAGTAGGGTCGTTTAACTTCCGTCAGATTACTCTTTCTTTCGGCATGTGCAATAGTCATGAAAAATATGGAAATTAGCGGGGTTACAAAGAATATGAGAACACATACGATTGTTGAATCCATGCCAGGTGTTCCACTCATTTTCATTGGTTCAAAGATTGACGTGGTTGCAAATACTATGAAAAGTATGTAAGAGCATAGGGTTACAATTAGCATTACTGCATAAGCTTCTACAAGTGTGCCGAGTCTTTCAATTGAGCGGATAGCAGCGGCACTTTGAACCTCGAAGATTGAGCGTAATTTGCTTTTGAGGTAATTTACGACATTTCCGCCGCTTCTGACAGAAGAGACATAGCCTAGAAGAAATTCTCTGTAATTCTTGGACTTTGTTTTTCCAGCTCGCTTATACATGACGGTTAATGGGTCATATCCTAAAACTTCTACTTGTCTGACGATTTCGCGTGCTTCTTTTTGAAATGTTGGCAGTAAGTCTATTCTACACAATTTTTTCCAGCTTTCGTAGATTGTTACTCCACTTGCAGCAAGCAAAGTGAAAAGTAATGCAGCAAAGGGCAATTCAATGTTGATTTTGCTCGCATCTTCTTTTGCGTAAAGATTCAGCATCCATCCAAATATTCTTGGCAGTTTAAGTTGCTTAAGTTGCATTTGCAAAATTTTCACCATTTTGGTTTTTCTAAAAAGTCTTTTTGGAAAAGCTGCGGATTATTGTAGTATTTGCTAAGTACTTTGTTCACGCTCTTATAGTCGCGGATGCCATGCTCAACCATGTGAATAAGCACCTGTTTGCGATATTCTAATTCATCTATAAGCTTTTCAATTGGAATGTCGAGGCTTGTTGCCATTTTTCTCAAAAGATAGCTTTCGGACAATTTTTCTTGAAAAACATCTGTGGAAGGGTTCCAACTGAAAACTTCTTGGAAAGCACTTGCATCTTTTATCTCTGAAACACTTACGAATTTCCTGCTTGAAAGCCGTTTTCCAGATTCAAGAAAAACTGGTGTTCTAACATGTTTCACGTTTATCACGCAATTCATTAGAGAGATTATTGATGACGGAATATTCATTGGCGGCTGTGTAAGTCTCTTAATGGCAGTATCCACATCTTCAGCATGCAAAGTGCACAAACCTCCATGTCCTGTTGCAAGTGCTTGAAACAGAACATACGCTTCTTCACCTCGGATTTCGCCTACAATTATAAGGTCAGGGCGATGCCTTACAGCTGATTTAATCAAGTCATAAAGTGTAATTTCACCTTCGCCCTCAACTCCAAAACCTGAACGTGCTATTGAAGATGTCCAGTTTTCATGAGGCAGATTTATCTCTGCAACTTCTTCAACAGAAATTATTTTGTGGTTTGGTCGTATTAAACATGCAATTGCATTCAAAGCTGTGGTTTTTCCAGCGCCTGTAGCTCCAATAATCATGACTGACATTTTATTTTCCATGAGAAGCCAGAGGTAAGCTGCTATGCTCTCATTTATTGTTTCATTTTCAATCAAATCGATTATTGTGAAGGGGTCTTTTCGGAATTTCCTTATGGTGAATGATGTTCCTGCAGGTGTTGTTTCCTTTCCAAAAGAGACGGCTAAACGATGCTTTTCAGGTAGTGTAACATCAACTATTGGAAAAGCTATGCTTACATGTTTTCCAGATTTGTGAACGACACGCATTATAAAATCGTCAAGTTCTTGCTCGTCTCGAAAGACTATGTTTGTTTTAATATTCTCGTATTTCCTATGCCACAGAAATATTGGCTTATTGACTCCACCGCATCCGATGTCTTCAACATAATCATCATATATTAATGGATCTATTTTTCCATAACCAACAATGTCTTTCTCCAAATAATAAAGAATTTTACGCAATCCAACGGGAGAAGCTCCAGTCAAAATTTTCTTGTGATTATCGAGTATTAGAGGTATTTGCTTTCTAAAAGATTCAGCCAAAGTTTCTTCGCCTTCTGGTGCTTGGAGCTCATACTCGAGAATATTTCTTAATCTGAAATAGTAATCTCGCTCTTCCTTCGTTAATGGGAGTTCATCCAAAACATAAAGATGTTCCAAAGTTTCTGTATTTTGAATGATGGCTGCGTAAGAGAAAGGTGGTTTAAGCGGATAATATTCTATTTCAATATAGCCCTCTGGAACACTCCATTTTTTAACATCTAAAAACTCGATTACCTCTCCTTCTCTGCTCATCATATCTTGAATTTGCTTACTTTTTGAAGAATCTTTTCGCAGCTTGAAACCGAATTTCATTGTTTTCACCTTAACTTGAGTTTTTAAGCTGGACTCGTGGAACACCCATATTTGTATCGCATATTAAACAAGCAGCTCCATGCCCTCCAATGTAATAGCCTGTTGCTACAGCTTCTTTTGGAATGTAAACACGTAATTCGGTTCCCTTGATAGGTATGTTTCCGAAACCGCCTTCTACCCAAGCATTTGCAGAATTATTTCTCAGTTGAAGCCAATACTGCTTGTTACCTATGGTTGTTGGCATTTGGAGATATGCTTCGGCTGTAGCATTCGTAGCTAATGTAAGGGTTACTAACTCTGTGCTTTTGACAGCGATGCACTCCATCAAATTTTTCAGTTGCTTAACTTCGGATGAGACACGTAAAATGTCTCCATAAACTATGAAAGAAAATACTAGAAGACTGCTGACAGCTATTAAAGCAATGAAAGTGTATAGATAACTAGGCGTTATAGATGGCAAACAGTCACACTCCTGCATGCTGAATTTTTATGTTACAAACAACTATTTCCAGCTTCACAATAGCACCATCCATGTTGCTTGAAATTGGAAGCCAAACATTGGTTGATGTTCCATCGAAGACAGTTTTTAACGCAAGAGAGGAGATCGACTGATTGAATTCGTATTGCTGCATAATGGTTGTGTGACTTACAGCTGTTATTTTCAAGTAAAACTTTTGTGTCAGCATCAAATTTTGAGAAGAATTAAGGTTTATGATGTGAATGCGGATAAGGTTTAACGGCTTCCCATCGTTCATGCCGATAAGTGTGGCTGTTGCAGAGGGACGATAGGAAAGTGTCAATTCTCTAGCATCATTGCCAGCCGAGAAATAGAGCTGGGTCATAGTAGACGAGCTTTGATTTATTATTGCCCTACTATCGCCTCTAATGAATAAGCTATCGTATGTAAATTCTGAAGATTCCAGTTTATAGAAGGCTTTTCCCACTGAATTGTTAAACACTATATCATAGAAGATTTGGTAATCGGTAAAATTGATTATGAGGCTCTTAGCTTTGGGTAATATTTGGAAAATGCTTCCACAATCATCCATGTAAACGACGCTTGAAGCTCCTTGGCTCCATGCTACCAAACGCACTGCATCATCAACGGCTTGCATGTTTTGCTTAGCCACAGAAACTTTGAGCATTATTCCTCGTGCACTTATCCTTACAATGGCAAAGCTGTAGGTAACAGAAATTATCGCCATAAGCGAAACAAAGAGTATCAGATAGGTAACTGGTATAGCCAAGGCTTCTTTGGACTTTAGAAATCTTCTCAATTTCTTTTTGCCCAATTTCGTATAGCCTCCTCTCTTGTATATTCAATCAATTTCTCGATACCATAGTAAGATAAGATGGTGTGCGTAGAACAAAACTACACATAAGTATACAGGATCAATAATTGAAAATCTGACCCAAAATCTTCATCTGAATATAGAAAAATGAGGAGAAAAAAAGAAGAGAGATTGTGCTGCTATTGAGCAGCTTCAACGTTTGTCTCTTTGTAGTATTGAGCGTTTGATGTGAAGATTGTTATGCCAACTGGTATGCCTACGTCATTCAAAGAGATGCTGTCTGGATCCTTAATGTAAACAACCATAGTCCAACCAGACTTCAGTGTAATGTCGTCGCTTGCCTGATAGAAAACTCGCTCTTCGCCTTCAATAGTTATGTTGAAAGTCGTTCCATTTAGCTCAGTAGGTGTTACCTCTAGATCAGATGAAATAACCACCGTGTTCGTTCTCCAATAATAAACGTTTGTCCATGGGCATTCTTGACCTCTTACTGTTATCTTGTCTATAACAACGTCCCTACCGCCAGTATTTACAATTACGATGGCTCCCTGAGCCCACCCACCTGAGGTGTTATACCATACGTGCTGTTTTGTCAAGTGAAGCGATTCTTCTTGCACTCTTGTGGTTGTCACGTTTATAGCGTAGAAGGTCACAACTGTTGCTAGTAATACTGAAACCACTAGAATTATCAGTGTAGTCACTACTGTGCTTAATGCTTTCTTATTCTTTAACAGATTCATTATTTTTCTCTCCGTGCAGCAGAATCAGCTAAATTTTAAATATGATAATTTGTGCGTAGAACAAAACTACACATAACTGTACAAACGTTCAACAACAAGAGGTATGGAAACCCATTTAAACTTGTTTAAACAATCCATACGGAAAACTTATTTTCAAAACATGCGTTGGTAGCTTTTCTAAAAGGAAGGTGCAGAATTGAGGACGCTTGATGTCGCGGCAACAGCTTTAAACGCAGCCCTATACGCTGTAACAGGATATATAATATACTTTTTCTTGCCCATAACTACTCCTGGAATTGGCATAGTTAGATTTTGGCCGAATGTTGTCATTCCGGCAGTTTTTGCCGTACTTTTCGGTCCTTTGGTCGGGGGATTTGGAGCTGCTGTTGGGATTTTTATAAGTGATGTATTGATTCACGGTGATCCACTTTTGAGTTTGAGTGCTGGTGTGACATCTAATTTTCTTGGGTTTTATTTGATCGGATACGTCAGCAAGAAGAACATGGATTGGACAAAATTAGTAGCTGTGTCAAGCATAGGTTGCCTTGTCATTTCCTTAAGTTCTTTACTAACAGTTTCCTATGTTACCTTGCCACAAGTAGTGGAAAACAGGTTGATGAGTCAACTAGACTTTGACAAGCTAATGGAAGGCATAAATCCCGTTGTCAACGGTCTTAATCTTTTCACAGCGATCATTGTAGCAGTTTTCATAATTACAATGTTAGTTGGACATTTATGGGTTGAAATGCGAAATTACGTAATCGGTTCCATTATAGGTTTAGGTTTGGGAAGCGCAATAATAGGTTTGGTCGTTTGGGCATACAGCCAAGTTTTCATTCTTCCGTCCGCAGTAGGAGGAGGCTTTCAACTACCACTTTATGCAACTGTGCTTTGGTTCATATGGACCTTTGCAACAGAAATTCCTTTCCTGGTTCTAATAGGACCGCCAATAATCAAAGTTTGCGAGCAAGCCTTTCCATCTTTGAAAACTCGTAAAGAGTAGATAATGGTGAAGCATTGGAAGGCTTTTAGCCCAGCAGGAATCTCGAGTTTCTTCGAGATATGCGACACTAAAGCTGACGGACGCCCAATTACAGATTTTGAAAAAATCGGCGCAAGAGGTGGCGGTTTTGGAATCCAGAAAGGAGTAACAACAGAAATTTATGTTTCTGAAGCTAAAAGCAACAATATTCACGTTTCTATAAACGGGAGAGATGCGCCTGAAGCTGAAACAACGAGAACTGTAGCGCAAATGCTCTTGAGTAAGGTGAGCGAAGCCTACGATGTCGTTGTAAAACATAATGTTGAGGTTCCGATTGGTGCGGGTTTTGGTTCAAGCGCAGCCGGCACCTTAACCACAGGCTTAGCATTATCAAATGCTTTGGGCTTAAGCTTGACTTATAATCAGATAGGCAAAATGGCACATGTTGCAGAAGTCAAATGCAAAACAGGTTTAGGCACAGTTGGCCCATTAATGCTTGGCGGATGCGTACTCACCATAGAGCCAGGCGCGCCTGGAATAGCCATAATAGACCGCATACCCATATCCACCGATTATGTGATTGTTGCCGGCGTCTTCGGTCCCACACCAACAAAAGAAGTGCTGTCTTCCCCGGAAAAACGTCTAGCAGTCAATGAATGGGGTAGAAAAACTTTGGAGAAAATTCTCTTCGAGCCTTCCCTTGAAAACTTTATGGTCTGTTGTCGTGACTTCGCTGAGAAAACAGGATTCATGACAGAACGGGTTAAAACATTGATAAGGCTTGCTGAAAAGGCAGGCGCAATAGGTGCAGCACAAAATATGGTTGGCGAGGCTGTTCACGCTCTTACAACATTGGAAAATGCTGAAAATGTGGTTCAAGCTTTTAAGCGTGTTTTACCAAGAAACAAAATTCTCGTGGCTCGAGTGGATACTCAAGGCGCCAGACTGATAGGATGAAATGGAATTGGCGAAAAAGTTTAAAACTGTTGCTGTTGGAGGCACTTTTGACGAGTTCCATAAGGGACACAGAGCATTGCTCATGAAAGCCTTCGAAATTGGCGAAAAAGTTCTTATCGGATTAAGTTCAGATGAATTTGCGGAGAAATTAAAAAAACAAAAAAATCACGTCATTGCATGTTATGAGAAAAGGCTCATTGAATTGAAAGACTTTCTAAGGCACTATGGTTTCTTTGAACGTGCTGAAATTATTCCTTTAAATGATGCTTATGGAGTTACACTGTCTCAAGGATGTTTGGATGCTTTGGTTGTGAGTCAAGAGACAGAGTATATGGCACAGGAGATAAACAAGAAACGAGAGAAAAAAGGTTTGAAGCCTCTGGTGATTATAGTAATAGAGATGGTTCCTGCTGAGAATTGCGTTCCAATTTCCACCACACGAATTCGTCATGGAGAAATTGACCGTGAAGGTCGCCTATTAAAAGTGTCAGAAAGTTAGAAAAAGGAAATAGTTAAACTTTATTTTAATCATATTTTTGGAAAGGAGTTACTGTGCGGAGAATCGGCATCGCAAGGCTTCCGCTTCATTATGGCAGAGCGCCGAGATGGCTAGTTGTTCGCATGCGCAAACTTGCAAAGGAAATTGTGACAATTATTGTTGACGAATGCGGCACTGAAGATTTTTTAAAGCGAATCTCTGACCCATTTTGGTTTCAAGCATTAGGTTGCGTTTTAGGTTACGATTGGCACTCATCAGGTGTAACAACAGTCGTCACGGGTGTTTTAAAACAAGGAATTATTCCCGAAGAGCATGGCGTAGCTGTTTGTGGTGGAAAGGGCAAGACTTCTTTACAAGCACCGCTTGAAATTGAAGGTGTAGCTGAAAAGTTTGGGTTCTCAAACGATAGAATCAAGGCCTTACAATATGCAAGCAAGATGAGTGCAAAAGTTGACAATTCAGCGATTCAAGCTGGATATCACCTTTACCACCATGCATTTTTCTTAGCTGAAAATGGAAAGTGGGCTGTTATCCAACAGGGCATGTGCCCCCAAGACCGAACGGCAAGAAGATATCACTGGCTTTCCGATAACGCCAAAAGCTTTGTTGATAAGCCACACAATGCCATAATTGGCGATGCAAAACGAGAAATTGCCTTGGATATGACTGCAAAAGAAAGTGAAGCTTGCAGAAAAACTTCAGTGGACATTGTCAAAGAACAACCGAAAAAAATTAACCGCATGATCATGTCTATTAGACCTGCTTATCAAAAATCTCTTCAAGAATGGCTGCCAAAAACCACTGATACTGCATGGAAAGAATATCCAATAGATGTCTTATCCATGCCAAGAAACATAAATTGGAAAGTTTTACAAGAAGTCTACGAGTTCCAACCAAAAAATTATGAAGAATTATTAGGATTTAGAGGCGTAGGCCCAGCAACAGTTAGAGGCTTAGCACTTGTTGCTGAGCTTATTTATGGCGAAAAGCCGAGCTGGAAAGATCCTGTGAAATATTCCTTTGCCTATGGAGGAAAAGATGGAGTACCCTATCCAGTGAACCGACAAGCCATGAACGAGTCAATTCAAATCCTTAAGCAGGCAATTCAAGACGCCAAAATAGGCAACATGGAGAAAATACGATCCTTGCAGAGACTTAGACAGTTTATTCCTAGTAATATTGAACATTGATGGAGAAAGCTTTTTGAAAGTTGAACTGTAATTAGCATCCATTAAAGGCGATAGCTGATGAATATAGTTTCTTTGGAACCTGCCTATGAGTCTATTTTCTGGCGGCATGTAAACCGAGACATCCCTTATTACTACCATTTCGCATTTGACTGGAAATATAATAGAGACCAGACAAAGATCTTGTTAGCTTTGGAAGGAAACCAAATTCATGGGATGATGCTAATTTACAGGCAATCTGTAGTCCAATTAAGGGGAAACTCTGAAGCTGTAAAGGCTCTTCTAGAAAAGTTAGATCTGGAAAAAGTTGAATTACAAGCCTTGGAGGAGCATAAGCCCTACGTACTTGAGAGGTATAAGCCAACAATAACTCATGAAATAATGCTTATGATTCTTCATAAAGGAGAAGAGACTCTTCATATAAAACATCCAATAATAAAGTTAGACGCCACTGAAGCCTGGCAAATAGCATCTATCATGAAAAATGCAGATCCAGAATTTTGGGGAACAATTACCAGTCAAAACATTGTTGAAGGCATAAATCGAGGCGCAGATTGGCTAGGCATTAAGGTCAATGGAAAACTTGTTTCAATAGGTAACGCACGATTAACGGAATGGGCAGGTCTTATAGGCGTGGTCGCCACGCAAGAAGCCCACAGAAACAAAGGCTATGCCACATCAATAGTGTCTGAGCTAGTTAGACAAATACTGGAAAGACTGCCCATTGCCTTGATATTTGTGTTAAGGGAAAATCCTCAAGCGATGCGAGCATATGAAAAAGTGGGCTTTAAACAGTATAAAACATACTTTTTCATGAGAGGGGAAAAACTCTAGTGTTGCGTTTTCTTGAAAGCATGTTATTTCATGTAAATTGGTTCTATTCTTCGACGGTTATCGCTTGTGTTGGGCATGATGTTACGCAAGCCATGCATGCTATGCAGTCGCTTTCTCGTACTGGAACAGATTTCTGGCTGTCAGGATATTCTGGCAAGTCTTTAAGCTCAAAGACATTCACTGGGCAAACTTCTGCACATACTCCATCACCGTTACATTTACTCCAATCCACTTTTACCTTTGGCACTCGTATCAACCTTATCATAAAATTTGCTTATTACATTATTAATTTTTGCTATTCGCTATTTTGCTTGGCGACATACTTTTTAGGCAAATGCCCAAAAATAATCTTAAAATCATTACGTGAATAAGGATGGTTTAATGTGTGAATGGGAAAAATGATGTTTGGCTTAAGATTTCTGGAGTTTGTGGTTTACTCTCGCCCATACTCGCTTTTACATTTATATCTCTTTCAATAATTACCTTCCCTGAGTTTAGCTGGACGGAAAATGCGTTGAGTGATTTGGGGGTCAAAGAAGGTTTCACTGCAGTCTTGTTTAATTATGGTCTCATGATTGGGGGAATATTTGCGCTTGTGTTTGCGTTAGGAATGTTCAAGTTTCTTCAAGAGAAATTGCTAGGCAGAATCGGCGGTTTCCTATTTATTCTTGACACTCTAGCGCTTATTGCAATAGGTGTTTTTCCAGAAAATTTCGGGCGAATACACTATTATGTTTCAGTAATGTTTTTTGCATTCTTTCCCATATCCATTCTAATTGTTTGTGTAACCTTTTTGCGCATGGGCGAAGTAAAGACTGGCTTGTTTACCTTTGCAGTTGCCCTAGTTGCAGCCATTGTGTGGATTATACAGTTTACAGTAAAATTCGGTTCAAACGTTGCCATTCCAGAAATGCTTTCAGCACTTTCAACATCAGTTTGGTCGATAGTCTTAGGGATTCAAATGTTCAAGTACGCTTCACGTTCAAAGAAGTAAAACCTTAAAGCCATTCAATTTGTGAAACTTGATTATGTTACTTCGAGATGCTTCGAACACCGCAAATGCTTTTATCAATTATATTAACGTTATAAAAGACATGAGCAAAAGTGTCGGAAAAAAATAGTAATTACAGACCAAGCAAGAACAGGAACGGTTCCAGCATAGAAGAGTTAAGCCGAAAGCTTGATTTAATAATAAAGAGACTTGAAACCCTAGAAGCCTTCATAATGAATAATCCTGAGTATGCTGGACTAGCGCCATATTTGCGAATGACTCGCATGGGCATGGGCTTATATGGTGAGCCGCTGAAAGTGGCGGCGAGACTTAAAACCGCTGAAAAATACCTAAAAAAGACATGGATTGTTCAAGATGATATTTCCAGATGCATTATTCAGGCTCTTGCATTGAATGAGCGATTGAACATTTCTGCAATTGCACGTCAGGTTCGAATGATGCGTGGTAAATCCTCTAGAAGAATTGTTAGAGAGAGAATTAAGCGATTGGAAAAGGAAGGTATTGTGCAACGTGCAAAAGGATATGAGAACGCTTATGAACTTGTTGAGTGAACGCCTATCTGGTCACTTTTTTCCATAATAAATAACTGTATTACCCAGACCTTTACTTACTTGTGAGGTGAAGCAAATGAATTTGAATAAAATAGGAATGAACGTTAAAAAGAACATTAGCGGTGCTTTAAACACGATTCTAGGAATAATAACCAATTCTGAAAGTGAGAAATCGAAATTTCACACTGAACTTAAATCAACTAAAAACGTTTATTCAAAGAAGGAATTAGACGAGGCTTTCTTTGAAGCTGAGGTCAGAAAAAGCCGAGCCATCGCGCTTCTTAATGATATCCAAAACTGTTAATTGTAACAAAATCAGAGTAATTGGAGGTGAAAGAGAAATGATTGCAGGAAAAGAAAAGAAAAAAGATACAGAGGATGTTGAAGAACTGAAGCAAGTCTTAAGTGTAGTTTCCACCGAGATTCCAGCCCTAATAAAAGGAATAATTGGAAGTGTATTCTCCGAAGAAGCTGGAAGAGACATGGGCAAAGCTGCTGCTGCCTTCTACAAACAGTTGAAAGAGGCAGGCATGCCAGAAGAGACAGCTGTTAAAATGACTGAAAACTACATATCAGTATTCACAAGCCTTGGCGACCTAATGAAGAAGGCTGTGAGTGGAAAAGGCGAGTTTAAGGGAGAAGAGATAGGCGAAGAAATTTCTAAGAAAATCAAAGAGAAGCTAGCGGAAAAGCATAGAGCCAGAGAAGAAGAGAAAGAAAGCGAAGATTAACACGCTTTCACCAAATGCAGACTCGAGCGGAATCACATGAAAATTCGTAGCATTATCTTCGCAAGCTTTTCTCTGATCCGCCTTTTGCTAAGCCTTTTCACTTTATGGCTTACGCTAGGTTGGAGGGTGCGTAAAGCAAGAAAAGCCTTTGAAGAACAGCTTATACACCAAGGCATGGCGAAAGAAGACGCTAAAAAATTAAGTGCTCAATTTTCTAGGCTAAAAGATGATATGATGAGTGCCTTAAAAGGTTCTATCTTCAGATAGCATTAAAACTGTTCTTAATATCTGAATAGATTTGTGAACAGCAAAAAGAAGAAAACACTGTTTCATATTCTCGATTTTTGGCAAATTCTACTGCCTCTTCTGCAGGGAACGCTATGCCATTTACACCTGCCTTTATTGCTAGAATATCAGTTTCTATTCTATGTTTACCCTTAGGACGCATACATCCCAAAACCAAGGGTGTATGAGGAAACATTAATCTTGCAACTGTTATGGTTTTTGCGATTTCTTGTGGTTTTGGCGGTTCAATAGTAGCCATTATCGTTCCGTGAATAGGCATGAACGCGATTATGACAATCGCTGAAGGCTTATATCTAGATATAATTTTTAGGGCTTGAAACTCGCCTTTTAATTTTCCATGGTGAATCCCAACGATGACATGGGGCACAAAGATGATGCTTGCATTGTGTAATGCCTTCAAAGAGTTTTCATAATCTTTCACGGTTATATTCAAGTTGTAAATTTCCTTTATTGTTTCGTCTGAACCGATTATATCAATTAATGCTGCATCAATGCCAGCATTTCTAAGTTCTTTAGCGGTGCTAAAATTGATTATGCCAGTGTGTACAAAAACCGTCAAATCTAACTCACGTTTAACTTTCTTGATTGCGCCAACAAATTTTTTTAATGGAACAGAACCGTCTGGTAGGCATCCACCGCTTATTAGGCAGCCTAAAGCTCCATTATGCTTAAGCTTTGCGCATAAATCAAATAATTGTCTTGGTGTAGTGGCTGGATACATGGTTTCTAAAACTTTTCCGCCACAATGTTTGCAGTTCAATGCACAGCCTTTGCCTGTTATGGATATTGTCGGAAAATCCTTGGTTGAGGAACAGTAGTAGCGTGTCTTGTAATACATGAAACTTGGAGCATAAAAATAAATTTTCTTATGTCTAAAAGTGTCTAGATTCTTGTCCAGAAAGGCGTTTAGCTCTGTCTCATTCATTCGCCAAACGGTTTTAGGTAAAAGTTTTGTCATTTTTTCT